>Ga0180438_10005095_pt1 | contig 18495 bp, 20 predicted proteins | sample SS_ome_12_FD_132455 | JGI IMG/M metagenome (GOLD analysis project Ga0180438, IMG submission 132455) | Hypersaline lake sediment archaeal communities from the Salton Sea, California, USA - SS_3_D_2 metaG | ecosystem: Environmental > Aquatic > Non-marine Saline and Alkaline > Hypersaline >...
CATTTGTTCCATTAAATACAAATCCACCTCTAAATGAGTCATTAAGCAGAGTCATATTCATGAAAGGCGGCCATGTGAAATTCATAGAAAAGAACCCAAGGGAATAATCTGTTGCATTTGCATCAGAAGTGTCCATGTTTATGCTTACATCCCATCCCACCTGCTCTATTGTGAATCCAGTGAAATTTGCATAGGCGCTCAGGTTCATCTGGCTTACATTCTGTGCAACTTGATTCGGATTAAGGAGCGGCGGGTTTATCAGGTATGCTATTATTCCGCTTGCATTGGAAGGCGAATTGGAATAAAGCCACAATTTGCTGTCATCAAGTTCATGGTATGCAAAGCTTTCATTTACAGCAAGTACAAGCCAGTCATCAGTATCGAGAGGAGCATCAAAATCATCAAACATTGTGCTATCCAAAGCACCTCCCGAATATGTTTCGAAAGCACCCCATTCAACAGACAGGTTTCCTTTCAACTGGTTTGTAAGCGGGTCTGATGAAACACCTGCATATAATGTCTTATTCGTGAAGTTCGTGCAGTTCAAAACGCTTACTCCGTCAACAAAATATTCCTGGGTGTCATTTGTGAAATTAACTGCGAAAACGTGCCATCCCGGGGTATACAACCCGACTGCAGGAGGTCCTCCGCCCATATCCATATCAGGGCAAACAGCGCCCCAGCTGTCATTTCCGAACATGAACATTCCGTTTATGTACGGTGTTACCCCAACATCTGTTCCCGGCTCTATAGTCTCGTTTGCAAAGAATACTATTCCCAGATTGTTCGATGCCATCATGGTGCCTAACGTAGCGGTTGAAACATTGAATCCCGCAATAAAGTAATTGTTTTCATCAACTATCAGCCCAGTATCATAATACATGAGTATTCCGCTTCCATTGCTTGTTGAATACAAATCAACAGTGCTTGAAGTCCAGCTGTCGTCGTAATATGCTATCTCAGGTCCGGTCTGCGAAAATACCAGCCAGGAGGCGTTAAGCGATGCTCCGTCAAAATCCTCATAGAACATGGTTTCGGAATAATTCACGCTTGCATTGTCCACGCTGATATTTATTTTTTTAATTTCAGCACGATATTTTCCCTCCGCAAGATAGGGCGGGCAATACATATCATATATGACTGCAGATGCATTGATTAATCCCGTAAACGGCAAAGTTCCTATCAAAGGCAGGGTAGTGTTTGGTGCCAACGCGGAAGTATTTATGAATTCCGCATACTGCGTTACATAACGTATGCTGTCCCCATCATAACATGTATATCCGATACCGTATATCTCATTTATCGTTATGTTCATTCCAGTCATATTCGAAATCAGGTCGCTTGGCAATTCATAAGGCCCGACCATGGTGAACCATACCTCTTCAGACACATCATACATGTGCGGTTCCCTCAGCATCATGGTATTGTAGAATGAAATGTTCGGAGTGCCTCCGCCGAACATCTCTATGAAATTTATCACGGGCATCATTTCTGTTTCAAAATAAGGATCAAAGCCGGAAGTATCAACATTTACATTCTGGCATCCCACAAGATTTCCCGCCCACATAAGGTATGAATTATTTGTATACGGCCAGTAGATTCTGAGGTTTGAAGGAGTTCCGGCAGTAGGGCACAACTGAACCGTGAAATTCCTGAATATTCCATCGCTTGTCCAGTTTCCTATTGCCGCGTATTTTGAAATATTGAATGCAACTGTCTCATTGTCTCCCCCTGCGAAAGTAAGCGATTCGGTAGGGCTGCCGCTATTGAACTCTTCAACTTCTACGATAAAAGGCTGGGTAAAAAGACAACCGAATAATACCGGAACCATCAGCATCGCTACAAGATGCTCTTCTTTTATCCCTAGAAATTTTCGAGTGCTGCCGCATGCATGCTTGGGGGAAGTCATGCCAAAGTTCCTCTGTAAAACTTTATAAAACTTTTACTCGCCCCATATTATCCTTATTTGTGATAATTCCTGTTCTGAAAAATCACCAAACCATTCCCCGAAAATTATATATTTCAGGAAATAAAAGTAAACTATCACCAGCGCATATGCTATAAGCACCTTGAAAACAATCTTCGCATATCTTGGTCTTGGAAATAAAACAAGGAATCCGGCAAGAGCGGTTGCAAAGCAGATGGTTACCAGGCTTAGCAGGGATTCGTATCCGCTGTTCAGGAAAACAATCAGGCCTACTGTAAATACTGAAAATGAAAAGATTGCAGGCGCTCTGGGCCCTAAAACAGTCGCAAAAGTCGTCTCGCCTATTTTTTTATCGGAATCCATGTCCATTATTGTTGTTATTGCGTGGATCCCCGAAATGCATAGAGTAGCAAGAAAAACATAAGGGTGAAGATATAATGTGGAACCTGAAAGAGAAGCTCCCAAACCAAAGCAGACATATCCGTAAGCTCCATTTACCAGCGAATCGATTACCGGCCTTGATTTCAATCTTAAGGGAGGTGCAGAATAGTAATAGCAAATAAGCACACCCAGTACAGCGAAAAATATATGCATTGGATTAAGCGTGACAATTGCGGTTCCTATCATCACTGCTGCAAAAAACAATGCCGTTTTCTTAACCCAGGGAATATCCTCTTCTTCCAGCCTTACCCCCCAGAATCCTCCTTTTCTGGGATTTTTTTTGTCGCTTTCGAAATCATAAACATCATTTATTCCGTAAAGGAAAAACGAAACGGGAAAAGTAAGAAGCAGTATCTCCCAGTTCTCAAAAGGCCCGCGCATTGTTCCGCCAAGAATTATTCCTATGGCATATGCAGCAGGCGGGGCAAGCCAGAAAATAGGCCTGCTTATCGAAATCGCTTTTTTTATTTTTTCCATAAATGACATATGAATCACATCAGGAATGGAACCCGTTTCTTGTACTCCAGATACTTCCCTCCGAATTCCTTTTCAAGTTCTTTTTCTTCGGTTCTTGCAAGCCTGTAGTATACTATAAGCATTATAACGCCCATTATCGCAGTAAGTATCGTAGGCCATGCAAAGAGCCATGATACGATTATCATTCCCATTCCGAGATACTGCGGATGCCTGGAATATGCATAAATGCCGTCGGTTACGAGCTTATCCGCTTTCCATATTTTCTTCCATCCGCGAATAACGATTATTCCCCCGATTATCGAGACTATTCCTGCTATCAGCGATGTTGCAAGAAGATAATACTCCTGCCCAAGGAATTCAAAGCTGAATACTGTTGCAACCGCTTGTTCAGGAAGCGGAACCGAAGGAAGAAATGTTGAAAGAAAATAAAGCGTCAAAGGAAAGCCGAACATTTCAGTGAAAAGCGCAATTATGTATGCAAGGTATACTCCCGAATATTTTTTCCATTCCCCTCTTTTTCTCGGATAAAACAGGAAAAGGGAAAATACAGAGAATGCACCTATCCATATCAAAACAACTACCCATTGCCCTGATGCAAGTATATTCAGCGAAGCAGGATTAAGCAGGTAGGAAATATTCGTTTCGAAAAACGGAGCCACTGCTACGATAAACAATATTGCCAGAGCGAATAGAACTATCCTGTATGTTTTCATTGAATCACACTGAAAGAAGTATTATTACTACTGCGCATATTGCTCCTGCAAGAAGAAGCTTTATTGCCGATATCAATATATTCGCTTTTGATATCCTTCCAAGATATATCCCTAACAGGATAAATACTGCAGCTGCCATTACGAATGAAAGATAATATACGATGTGCGGGTCGATGTCTGCGGGTGCAATTATGAAAGGCACGAGTATCACTATCGCTGCCACAAAAGGGGAAATGCCGTCTACTGCGGCTGTCATGTATGTTGTAGCACTGAATGCTTTTTCGATATCAGTTCCCTTAAGTTTCCTGTGCAGTGCCTTCTCCAGGATTGTCAATTCCCTTTTTCTTTCTGCCGCTTCTGTCAGGAATGCACCCCATATGCCTGAAATCCCTACTGCGACCGAAGTTGCAAGTCCTATGGATATAATTAACGAGAAGTCTGTGATTTGCGCGGTAAATGCGCCGAGTATCACGCCGAAAATAGTCAATGCGCCATCGAATGCATTCATTACAAAATATCTGCGGAGTATTCCTGCTGCATTTGAAATCTTTAAATATTTCCTGATATTTCTTATCAGCTTTTTAATCGGCAAACTAACCACTTATCATTCTTTTTCCTGTAGAAACCCTGTCCACATTCTTTACTGAAACCCCTGTCGATTCGAGAACCGCAATTATTTTTTCCATGTTCAGGTCCGGTCCTTCCAGTGTTATCTTTGCTGTCTGCACTTTCTTTTCAAGCTCTTCTATATCCACGTCTGCTGCTTCTACCCCCCTTATGTCACCCAGTTTTTTTGCCAATTCAACCTCTGCAAGGTTAAGGGGCATGAGAACATCCAGTACAATTCTTATTATTGCTGCCATGGTGGGCTATCAGAAGTAATCTTAATTAAACTTCCGAAAAATTCCATGCGTTATTTTTATAAATATATCCCGGGTATATGAAAACCCGACCAGTTAAAATTTGATAAAGGGTGGATACTATGCCAGGATGCCCGGAATGTCATATAATGAAAGGACTGTTTTCAGAATTAAGCAGAAAGGAAGATGGAACATGGTTGTGCTCGAATTTCCCATCACAGCACAAGTATACCAGGGACCGGGAAGGGAATTTCCACAAGGTTTAAGGGAACATTTAAAAACATAGTTTAACATTTTTATTCTTATGCGATTATTTTTCAGGCAGATAAATCCAGAAAAAAGAAAAGCACAGGATATCCAGACCTATCTGCATCTTATGAAGATAAAACCACGAAACAGCCTTGACTCTGCCGGTGAAAGGCTGCTTTTAGAAACAATATCTCCGAAACAGGTAAGAAGACAGCTTGTCTTTCTAAGGTCGCTTACAAGAAAACAGCTTTTCTCCGGAGAAATTCCTGCAGATGACAAACAGAAGCGGGATTTTGTAAATCTGACCGGGGAATACCTGCTTCTAGATTCCGCAAGGTCATGCAGGTACGACAGCCAGCCCCAATACATGAACCATATCGAGTGGACTGCAAAAAATCATCCGAACCAGGATATAAGGAGCAAGGCGCTCGCGCAGCTTGTGCTGATAGCGAGAGACATGAATTCAGGGCTGTACCCCCCTCAAAAGTCGGCAAATTCGAGGGATAACGATGTACTCAACATCAAGAATATCCTTCACAGGTCCGTCGGCACATATTATTCTTCTGAAATTAAACAGTTTATAGACACGCCTTACGGCATCCCCGATTTTCAAAAGATAGTTTCAGGATTTGGGTCCCTGCTGAAGAAGGCGTCGGCTGCGTTGGGTTCTGCTGCAATTATGGTTATGTCATGCTGCGATAATATTGATATCAAAAAGGGCATTCTGCTCCTGGGAGTATCCGGAGTTATTTTTGCATGGGGCTGTTTTATGAAAAAGATATCGGAAGTGTTTCTTACCGAATCCAAATTGATGGAATCCCTTATAAGAAAAGCCCTGAAGCAGCAGGAATGGGACAAAAAGGTTCGCGCCTGATTTTTTATTGTTTTGTTACCCTTCTTGAGATTCTTCTTTGCCTGTTTGTTCCTTTCCACCTGTAGAGTCCCCACTGGTTTTTTATCTTAAGTGCGGCCTTTCCCAATGCGGTAGTAGTATAAAGAGTCCTTTTTCCTGATTTTCCCATTGGTTTTATCAGTTTCTTTTCCCTTAAAGACTTGAAAACATGCTCTATTGTTCTGATTTGAAGGTCTGTTTTTGCCCTTAATTTTTCTGCGCTTGTAATGGATGACCCCATCCTGTTCAGTACAACCCTTCTATAAGGGGAAGCTTTGAGATATTTTATTATTTCATCCATCTTTTTTGCCATGGATTTAACTTCTTCGGAAGATTTATAAATACTTCTCAGTAAGAAGTAAAAACTACGGTTTTTCATTATTTTTTACTATAGGTGAACAAATGAGTAGGAAAGGCAAGAACGGAGAGTTTGCAGGAAGAAATCTGCGAAGGCAGAGAAGTAAGAGACGATGGCTGTCCAAAAGATGGAAGAGAAGAAAATTGAAGCTCAAAGAAAAATATGATCCTTTAGAGGGAGCACCGCAGGCAAAGGCGATAGTGCTTGAAAAAGTGGTACTGGAGCAGAAGCAGCCGCACTCCGGTCTTATCAAGTGTGTGAAATGCCAGCTTATCAAGAATGGTAAAGTCGTAACGGTATTCGCACCCAGAGACAAGGCAATTACATTCATAGATGAACACGACGAGGTAATGGTCGCAGGACTCGGAGGTTCACAGAGAGGGCAGATGGGTTCCATTCCCGGTGTCCGCTATAAGGTTGTTAAAGTCAATGGCGCAGACCTTCAGATGCTCAGAAAAGGCAAGAAAGAAAAGCCCAAGAGATGATGATTATGGATAAGGTATTCGGTAAATACTCATTTGACGGAATTGAAATCCAGGACAAGAGCCTGGCACAGATAATTTCACTCAAGCCTCTTACAGTCCCCCATTCTTTTGCAAGACACAAGAAAAGGACTCTCGGAAAGACGGATGTCAATATTGTTGAAAGGCTTATCAACAAAATCATGAGGGGAGGAACCGGTGAAAAGACATCCGGAAAAGTGATAAGGACGAACGGCAGGCTGCAGGGAAACAAGATGAGGGTTATCAAAGCAGTTGAGCAGGCATTTGAAATTGTTGAAAAAGAAACGAAAGAGAATCCCTTGCAGGTCCTGGTGAAGGCGCTTGAGAATTCAGCTCCGAATGAAGATGTCACAAGGGTTTCATACGGTGGTGTAAGCTACCAGATTGCAGTCGATATTTCAGGAACAAGAAGGCTTGATCTTGCACTGCACAACATAGCGCTCGCAGGATTGATGGGAACCTTCAAAAAGAAAAAGACATTGGCGGAATCGATTGCCAGTGAGATAATATATACTGCTAAAGGAGACGTCCAGAACAGCTATGCTATACGCAAGAAGGATGAAACCGAGCGTATGGCAAGAAGTGCAAGATAGTTCTTCTGATAATATTTTTTGGTGAATCATATGGCACGAAAGGAACTTGTAGTTGAAGAAGTACAAAAGTTAATGAATAATATTGAACAGATAAGGAACGTGGCTATCGTTGCGCACGTTGACCACGGCAAAACGACTCTTACAGACAGCCTTGTAGCAAGGGCAGGACTTATTTCCAAGGAGCTTGCAGGCGCGCAGAGAATGATGGATTTCGATGAACAGGAGCAGGCAAGAGGAATCACAATCAAATCCGCAAACATTTCGCTTGGTTTCAATTACGAGGGAAAAGACCACCTGATTAATCTTATCGATACTCCGGGGCACGTTGACTTCGGAGGACACGTCACGAGAGCTATGAGAGCCGTAGATGGTGTTGTTCTTGTCATAGATGCAGTAGAAGGAATCATGCCCCAGACGGAAACAGTTCTACGCCAGGCATTGAAGGAAAGGGCGCAGCCGGTCATTTTCGTGAATAAAGTGGACAGATTGATAAACGAGATGAAGCTTGACCAGAAGGGAATGCAGGACAAGTTCATAAAAATACTCATGGGAGTGAATAAAATCATCCAGTCCTATGCTCCGGAAGACAAGAAAAAAGACTGGGAAGTCGCAGTTGAAAAGGGAAACATAGCATTCGGCTCGGCATTCCACAAATGGGCAGTAAGCGTAAGCTCGATGAAGAGATTCAACATCACATTCAAGGATATTTACGACAAATGCGCTGAAGAAGACCACAAATTCCTTGTTGAAAAATCACCTGTGGATGACGTTCTTCTGGAAATGGTAATCAAGAACCTCCCGAATCCTAAAGATGCACAGCCTTACAGAATTCCCGTCCTCTGGAAAGGAGACCTCGAGAGCGAGGAGGGAAAATCAATGCGTCTCTGCGATGCTTCAGGAAAAGCAGTCGGGGTATGCTTTGGTGTTGTTTACGACGAGCATGCCGGGGAAGTAGGTGTTATCAGATTATTTTCCGGTTCAATAGCCAAAGGGGACCAGCTTTACATAGAATCAAAGAAAACATATTCGAAAGTCCAGCAGGTTGCCATCTACATGGGGCCTGACAGGGTTGCTGCAGAAAAACTTCTTGCGGGAAATATCGGTGCTGCGGTCGGACTTAAGGATTTATATGTCGGTGAGACAGTAAGTTCGCAGCCGATAACTCCTTTCGAGCAGATAAAGCATTACTCCGAGCCGGTAGTTACAAAGTCGATTGAGGCAAAAGAAAGCAAAGACCTTGCAAAGCTGATTGAAGTTTTGAGGGGAATATCAAAGGAAGACCCTACGCTTCGTGTTACATTGAATCAGGAAACGGGTGAACACCTTATTTCCGGTATGGGTGAGCTGCACCTTGAAATCATAGAATACAAGATAAGGAACGAGAAAAAGATTCCGATAGTTACCTCGCCTCCTATTGTCGTATACCAGGAAACGCTTACCGGCAGCGCAGGACCGATCGAAGGAAAATCCCCGAACAAGCACAACAAGCTGAAATTTGTTGTTGAGCCGTTGCCTGAAAAAGTCGTACAGGCAATCGTTGAAGGCAAGGTTCCTGAAGGAAGGCCGAAAGGAAAAGAGCTTGTCGAGACCCTTATAGAGCTTGGCCTTGAGAGAGATGAGGCAAAGAAAATCTACGATATCCACAACAGGAACATCTTCATAGACGGAACAAAAGGTATCCAGTACCTTAATGAAATAGAAGAATTGATGGTCGAAGGTTTTGAGGAAGCAACGGACCAGGGTCCTCTTGCAAAGGAAAAATTCGTGGGAGCAAAAGTAACCCTTGTCGATGCAACACTGCACGAAGACAACATCCACAGGGGACCGGCTCAGATGATTCCGACTACGAAAAGGCCGATTTATGCCGCATTTTTGATGGGCGGAGTTTCGCTTCTTGAACCAAAGCAGAAAGTGCTTATCCAGTGCCCGCAGGAATATGCCGGCGATGTAATCAATATGACAAACGGAAGAAGGGGACAGCTGGTAAGCATGGAGCAGGAGGGTGAAACCGCTTCTGTTACTACTCTTATGCCTGTTTCCGAGATGTTCGGTTTCTCAAATGACTTGAGAGGGGCTACCCAGGGAAGGGCAATCTGGTATCAGGAGTATGCAGGTTATTTCGCTGTGCCCAGGGAAGTAGTTCCGAAAATAGTCAGGCAGATACGAGAAAGAAAAGGGGAACAGCCGGAACCGCCTACTGCACAGTTCTTCCTGGAGCAGTAGAGCTTTACAAATATTTTCTTATTTTTTATTCTTTATTTCCGAATCTTACGTGGATTACTTTTCCTTCCACTTTTTCAACTTCGGGACGCCTTTCGATTTCAGGCTTTTCGCCTGTTTGTCTCCATTCAACAAGCCTTTTTGCAGCTTCGTTGGCGCCTATCTCTTTTGCAAATGCTATAACAGGGTCGCTTATATCTGCACCAAGCCCTACAAGAAGGCCTGCCAGTTCTGCATTGTTTTCTCCGACTGCAACAGAAAGAGGAACATATCCTGAATTGTTTTCAGCATTCATATCCGCACCCATCGCAGCAAGAGCCTGTATTATATCATAATTGTCTTCCCTTATCGCATTATGCATCGGCGTATTGCCGAAGTTGTCTTTTACATCCACATCGAGTTCAAGCCCTTTCTTATGATAAGCATCCATGACAACATTAAGCATTTCCACATCTTTGGAGATAACAGCAACATGCAGCAATGTGCTTCCGTGGCTGTCCTTTATGTCAAGCTCCGGATTTTTCTTTAAAATCATTTTTACAAAATCGCTGTGTCCTTTTGAAATCGCAAAATGAAGCGCTGTTGCATAAAAATCATATCTTGCATTTACCGACGCCCCGCTTTCGAGCGCCTTTGCTCCCCTTTCCACCTCGCCTTCAAGCGCCGCATCCTTCAACTGCTCGTTTGCGAGCTGTCTGCGGTACAACACTCCTATGAAATCGGCAACCTCTTCGGGCATGTCCGTGTTTTTTGCCATTCTTATCAGGTTTGTTTTTCCAGGATATTCATGGCTTATCTGGAATTCCCCGTCAAGCTTTGCATCGTTGTTTATCAGGAAAAGTGCCATGTTTCTTATTTCCTCGCTCAGCCCATGTTCTGCTGCAAGCCCCATAAGTGCCGCAATGGGTGATGTCGGGAAATCCATGTTTATGTTTGGATTGATATCTGCCCCCACAGCGAGGAGCCTTTTTGCGTAATCAATATCAAGTTCGACTGCAGCTTCGAGAAGTTCGCTGGATAATGCCGAATTTATCGCATAATCGACTGCATTTTCCTCTCCGGTGCTCATGTATATGTCCGGCAGCTTCCATCCCGCACCCTCCAATCTGAGCAATGCAATCACTTTTGTGTGCTGCCCTTCCACTTCTGAATCCATAATCATGTCCAGAGGCGTTTTACCCTGCTGATTCACATGGTCGAGAATCTTTGCTCCCTTTTTTCTTGCAGCGTCGATAAGCATTTTTGAAATCTCGTAATGTGCGCCGTATGCTGAAAAATGAAGAAGGGTGTTTCCGCTCTTGTCCAGAAGACCGGGATGTGCTCCTTTCTCAAGAGCATCCTTTACCTTGTCCGCATTAAGCTTTACTACTGCTTTCTGAAGCGATTTGTTTATTTTTTCCTGTTCGTTTCCGTTTTTGAATAAGCCGAATAAACCCATGACTATACCTCTCAAATTATTGTGGTAGTATATATAACGTAATGAACAGTTTAAAAAGCTTTCCAAAAGCTTCTTAAAGACGATTTAATATCAATTTTCCTCATGGAAATTTACTTTGCAACAGGCAACAAAAACAAATTCGAAGAGGCAAAAAAAGTCTTCGACGAGCGCTTTCCCGGCTGCTCATTGAGCCATTTCGGGTTCAGCCACAACGAAATACGCTCTGACAGCCTTGAGGAGATTGCGGAAGAAGCAGTCACTGCCGCCTACAAAGAGCTGAAAAAGCCTGTTTTTGTCGAAGATGCAGGCCTGTTCATCGATGCCTTAAACGGCTTTCCCGGAACGTATTCCGGCTGGGTTTACAGGAAGATAGGGGATAAGGGCATCCTCGGCCTTCTAAGGGGAGAGCCTGACAGGAAGGCAAGGTTCGAGGCGGACATCGCATTTCACGACGGAAAGGAAATAAGGCATTTTCATGGGATTTGCAAAGGAAATATAGCGGAAGAAAGCAAAGGACAAGGCGGATTCGGCTATGATCCTGTCTTCGTGCCAACAGGGTGGTCTACGACGTTCGCTGAAAGCATAGAATTAAAAAATAAACTATCTCATAGATATAAAACTCTTTCGTTGTTAATAAACCACTTGAAACAACAGTAGGTGGATTGTATGGCAAGATTACACTCAAAGAAAAAAGGAAAATCAGGAAGAAAACTGCCTAAAAGCAAGGTAGTACCCGAGTGGGTGGACGCGGACAAAAAGGAAATCGAGGAACTAATAATAAAGCTCGCAAAAGAAGGTGTTCATGCTTCTAAAATAGGAAGGATTCTCAGAGATGAATATAACATTCCTGAGGTTAAACCATTCCTCGGAGTTAAACTTGTAACATTTTTGAAGAAGAACGAAGTCAATACCGCATATCCCGAAGATTTTCTCAATCTTCTCAAGAGGGCGGTAAATATGTACAAACACCTTAAAACTTCAAAGAAAGACGTTCATAACAAATCAAAATACCTGCATGTCATATCCAAGATAAACCGTGTGGGTGATTATCTTAAGAAAGAGGGCGTTCTTCCGAAAGACTGGAAATATGACCCTGAACAGGCAGAGCTTTTAGTCAAGTAATGAGGGATTAAATGGCAGGAAAGAAAAAAACCAAAGTCGTTGACAAATGGAAATCAAAGAAATGGTATACTGTTCTTGCTCCGTCGGTCTTTGAAAGCAAGGAGATCGGGGAGCTTGTCTCAAGCGATGATAAGAATATACAAAACAGAATTATCAAGAGGAGCCTTATGGAATTGGGGCTCAATCCGGCATCCCAGATAGCAATGTTTACAAACCTTAAGTTCAGGGTTACTGATATCAAGGGAACCACTGCAAACACGAAGTTGATCGGGCATGAGATAGCCCCTTCTTACATCAAGACATTTGCAAGAAGAGGCAAATCCCTTATACACGATGCCGTCGACGTGAAGACAAAGGACGGTGAGACTATAAGAATAAAGGTTATTGCAGTCACCGGAGCTAAGGTAAGCGAGAATACTAGAAAGAACCTCAGGCATGCTCTTGTGGAAGAAGTTAAAAAGAACGGCGAAGAGCAGAAGTTTGATGATTTGATACAGGACCTTGTTTACGGAAGATTCTCATCCAAATTATACAATCGCCTAAAGCAGATTACTAAAATGAGGCGTGTTGAGGTAAGAAAATCCGAAAGGAAAGAAGAGTTCAAGTGATTTTATGATTCCGGGCGGCGTCGATCCAAGAAAAATGGAACAGATGATGCGCCAGATGGGCATAAAACAAAGAAAGATAGACGCCAAGAAGGTCGTTATTGAAACAGACGAAGGAAACTACATTGTCGAATCCCCCGATGTCACTGAAATAGATATGAAAGGCCAGAAATCCCTTCAGATAACCGGGGATATGAAGTTCGAATCTTCCATAAGCGAAGAAGACATCAAGATGGTAATGGAGCAGGCTGAATGCACCGAAGACCAGGCTAGGGATGCTCTGAAAAAGGCAAACGGCGATATTGCCGAGGCCATTCTAATTTTGAAAGGCGAATGAAAACATCGGTAGATTTTTAATCTCTTACTCAGTTGTTTATCCATGATGAAAAATCAATGGGTGTTATTGATTATTCTTGTTCTTGCAATATTCGCACTTGTGAAAATAATCGAATTCTTCAAGGTTGTTACTATTGTTGAAGATGATGCAACCAAATTCGTGCTTGAAGACCTGCATTCGAAATACCCTGATGCTGACATAGAGATAATAACCATAAAGGAAATGGAAAATGATTATGGGGGGAAATACTTCGAGATAAAGGTAAAAGTTACCGATGACCCCGAATCTGCATGCCCGGAGAGGATGCACATATTCTATAATTATCCGGACCAGAACTTTGTTACGCAGCCGCCCGAAGTGATAACAAGCGACTGCGAGGTATGCGAAGAACCAGAATGCATACTCGTGTTCCCCGAAGAGGCAGTTATAGCATCCCACACTTTTGCAGGAACGGCTGCTGTTCATCAGTATTTATCCGATTATTCAGATGCCTACTATGAAGTAACAGAGATGCCGGAGGGCTGGAGGGTAATCTGGGATTCAGAAGATGCAGGCTATTTCTACATTGTTGACATACTGAAAAACAACTCAGTCGAGCCGGTTGAAAAGGTTACGAAATCCGAATAAATAACTTTTATAAACCGAGTCGGCTAAATGAGTACATGGAAGAAATCAAAAGAGTATTTCAGTATTCACTGGATTTTTACCTTAATAAAGTCCTTCTTGTAGCATTATTTTCAGTGCCGTTTTTCCTTGCATTTCTGGTTCCATTGCTCGTTCCAGCACCGACTTATCTTGCAGCCGGTTCATTGTTCGTAAGGACCGGAAGCCTTCCTGAATTTTCAATTTTTGACCTGATTATAACAGGAGCTGCATACATTATTGCAATGTTTCTTATCTCTGATACAATAGTCAACATCAATATTCTTATAAGGTCAAGAAGGACTTTTACGGAAACAACGCAGGAGATGATGTCTGCAATAGCAAACCATGCGATGAAAATATTCTATATTCTCACGCTTGTCCTTTTATTGCATTTTATAGTCCAGCTTCTTATATACGACCTGCCGTTCCAGTCAGTGATATATCCTTTGTTTTCATTTATAGTGTCATACCTGCTTTTCTTTGTTGCCCCCGCAGTCGTGATAGACAACTGTTCATTGTACGATGCAATCATAATATCCGCAAAGCTTTCACTGAGAAAACCAATGCTGGTATTTTCATGGCTGCTCGTAGGGGCTCTTTTATTTATCTTCTCAAAGGTGATAGGAGACATATTATTTGCAGGGATATTCTCACAGTTCCTGGTTCTTCTGCTGAATGCGATTGTTTTCCTGCCATTCCTGATTATCCTGCAGACGCAGATGTACATGGAGAAATATCCTCTTGCAAGGTGATGCAGTGGGGACTCCGAAAAGAAAAAAAGACCATATAGAACTTTCACTTAAGAAGGAGAGCCAGTACTCTTTTTCAGCGGGTTTTGAACGCGTCAGCCTTATTCACAACTCTCTTCCGGAATGCTCCCTTGATGATGTGGATGTATCGGTGAAATTCCTTGGAAGAGAAGTATCCATGCCGCTTGTCATAACCGCCATAACGGGCGGGTATCCTAAGGCAAAAACAATAAACAAAGGGCTTGCGGAGGCTGCCCAGGAGGCCGGCGTTGCATTCGGATTGGGCTCCCAGCGCGCAATGATTGAAAATCCCGGACTAGTTGATACTTACAAAGTCAGGGATGTAGCACCTGATATACCTCTGATTGCAAATATCGGCGCTGCACAGCTGAAAGAATACAAATTGGCTGATATTGAAAAACTGGTCTCTTCTGTCGAGGCAGACGGCCTTGCAATCCATCTTAATCCCCTTCAGGAGGTAATACAGCCCGAGGGGGATGTTGATTTCTCAGGGGTTCTTTCCGCGATTGAGAAGGTATGCGACAAACTTGATGTTCCGGTCATAGCAAAGGAAACAGGCGCAGGAATGAGCGATGTCGTGGCAATGAAGCTTTCAGGGGCAGGAGTAGACTGGATAGACGTTGCAGGTTCGGGAGGAACATCCTGGAGCAGGATAGAGTACATGCGCGGAGGGGGGGTTCCCGGTTTTGAAGACTGGGGAATATCTACTGTTGATTCCATAATCATGTGCAAGGGAATACTGCCTGCAATAGCAAGCGGAGGCATAAGAAACGGGATTGATATGGCTAAATCCGTTGCCGTTGGTGCGGATATGGCAGGAGCGGCCCAGCCATTTCTCGAGGCATTTGTGAAAAAAACACTGAAAAAAGAGCTTGAAACCTGGAAAAAACAGTTCAGAATCGCAGCATTTCTTACGGGCAGCAGGTCCGTCGGAGAGCTGAAAAAGGCAAAATTCATATTAAAACCATGATTTTACACATAACGATAGGTTTTTAAACTGTTTTAGACAGTGTAATATTATGGAAAGAAAGATGACCTCTCTCAGAGGAAGAGTTATAAGACCCCGTTCTATGCTACAGGAAAGCAGGGACGCATACGAATTCCATGAAAAATGCGGTGTTCTGCCTCTCTGGGAAAAACATTCAAGGCCCGTTCTTATCAAAGCACAGGAAACAACAATTGTGGAACAGAATATTATAGAGGGACCTGAGAGCGATATTTACAGAGCATGGGTAAACAGCGTTATAGCATCTATTATAAACTACCATCTTATCGACTACAAGGCACTTTCCCCTAATAATCCGATATTTCCACCTGCCCTAAAGGACGAAAGAGTCCTGCAGGAGCTGCAAGTATTCGGTCAGCTTACTGATTTAGACAGGAAAGGAGCGGACCTGTCCGAATATATTCCTCTTCTTAACAACGGCGATGCACCCTTAGCGCTTCTGGCAAAGATAGTAGATTATGCAATAACGCACAACCAGCATGACATACTTAAGGATTTTGTCAGTACAATCCCGCATCCTCTGTTCAGGTTATATCCCTCATTGAAAAATGCACGCGAGTCGATGAGGTCTGATGCAAAAGCAGGAATGCAGATATATGCCCCATTGGCGGAGCTTTTCGGTCATCCGGGTATTGCAGGAGACATATTCAGGCATTCATTTAATGTGCATTACCCTGACGTTTACAATTTTGTTATCGAACAGCTTAATGATGAAAGAATACAGGAAAGGATTTATTTCACACAAAACCTTGTAAAAGAGGTTATTGGGAAAGTAGAAGCAAAACTAATCAAAGAGGGGTTCAGCTGCGAAGTTACTCCCAGATGGAAAAAGCACGAGGGAAAAATCATGAAAAAGGTGCGTTCCGAGTTAAGCGAGGAATATACCAAATCAGAAGAAAGCAATACCATTCCCCTTAAGGAATACATATCCAGGCGCTTTGAATCATACTCCATTACTGAATTGCATGATATCGTGGCATCCAGGGTAGTACTTGACAGGTATAACGGAGATGACATAGATAAAATGAATGATGAACAAAAAAGAGAAGTAATAGATAAGGCAAAGAAAGTGATAGAAGACAATATCGAAATGCTTATCTACTCTTCAGGACGTTCTTACGAATACGACCATAAGTTCAATAACAAGGAAAACGGCTACAGGTCTCATCATTTCGATGTAAAGCCGTTAAGTGTCATAAATGCAACAAATTTCGAAATGCAGCTCAGAACAAGGGAATGGCACGAAATTTCAGAGCATGGTAAGGCGGCTCACTTCTATTACATAGGAGGAGACAGCGAATTCGTAAGGCTGATACAGGATGCATACGAACGCAGGATATACATGTTCAGAAAGGCAGCATAATTATATTGAGCTGTCCGTGAAATCCTTCATTACGTTCAAGACCATGCTTGTATTTGTTTTTTCAACCTTTGGGATTGCAAGTATTTTTTTTATCAGGGAGCTCAGCTCACTCCTGCTTTTTCTCATCAGTATTGCTGTTGAATCATACTGGCCGGTTACGTCATAAACAGCAATGACCCCTGGAAGGGAACTTATCTTCTTCTGGACTTCTAAAAGATTTCCCCCTGAGATGCTTATCTGGACTATTGCAACGAATTCATATCCAAGCTTGTAAAAATCAGTATTGACTGTGTATCCCTTTATTATCCCTGATTTTTCCATCCTTTTTATCCTCTCGCTTATTGCAGACGGGCTTATGCCTACGGAAGAGGCAAGATTTCTCAGTGATTTTCTTGAATCTCTCCGCAATTCAAACAATATCCTTTCATCCGTTTCATCTGTTTTCAAATGTTCTTTTTTCATGCTCCTCAGCCTCCTGATTCAGAACATTTGCAGTCAAAATTTATAATAATTTCTTACATTTGTCCTGAAAAAACCTGTAAAAATTTAAATATGTCTTAGATTCAAGGCTTGAGAATTACAAAGGTGAGCAATATGGATAAGAATGAGGTTTTTGAGCAGGCGGATAAAGACGGGATAAAATTTGTTGTTTTGCAATTCAGCGACCTTTTGGGGAGTTCAAAAAGCGTTACTATCCCCGTGGGGCAGCTGGATAATGCACTTGAACATGGCATATGGTTCGACGGGTCATCCATAGAGGGATTTGCAAGGATTCATGAAAGCGACATGTTCCTGCGCCCTGATGCGGAAACATATGCACCGATACCCTGGCTTTCATCCTCGCACGGGAATACTGCAAGATTCATATGCGATGTTTTCAATCCTGACGGCAAACCTTTTGAGGGAGATCCGAGACATGTACTGAAAAAAACCCTGAAAGAGGCGGAAGAGCTTGGCCTTAAATATTTCGTGGGTCCTGAGCTTGAGTTCTTCCTGTTCAAAAAAGAAAACGGAGCAATACTTCCTCTGCCCCATGACAAGGCAGGATATTTTGATTTTATTTCAGACAAAGCCTATGAGATAAGAAGGGAGATGACAAATGTACTTGGGAATTTCGGAATAACTGTTGAAGCGACTCATCATGAAGTTGCAATAGGCCAGCACGAAATCGATTTCCGGTATGCCGATGCCCTTCGTGCTGCAGACAACGTATCAACGATGAAGTTCGCATTGAAGGCGATAGCACAGAAATACGATTTGCATACTACATTCATGCCTAAGCCCATTGCAGGGATAAATGGGTCTGGAATGCATGTCCACCAGAGCATGTTCACCGATGACAATAATGTATTCTATGATGAAAATGACAGGTATAACCTATCTGAAAACGCATATCATTTTATTGCAGGGCAGCTTAAACATGCAAAGGGAATGAGTGTTGTTTTGGGTCCTACTGTCAATTCCTACAAACGGCTTGTTCCTGGCTATGAAGCACCCGTTTATATCGCATGGGCAAGGGTGAACCGTTCTGCTTTGATAAGAATTCCGCGCTGGAATCCTGAAAAACCCCATTCTGCAAGATGCGAATTGAGATGTCCTGACCCTTCTGCAAACTCATATCTTGCATTTGCTGTTATGCTTAAGGCCGGACTGAAAGGCATAAAGGAAAACCTAGAGCCTCCGAAACCGGTTGAGGAGAATCTATTCCATTTCGATGATAAAAAGCTCGAGGAAATGAGTATAGGCACACTTCCGGAATCGTTGGGACATGCACTGCAGGCATCTGAAAAAGACCCGATAGCAATGGATGCCTTTGGAAAGGAAACGTATGAAAAATACATCAAGGCCAAAAAGGCAGAGTGGGATTCATACAGGCAGTCAGTGAGCCAATGGGAAATAGAAAGATATCTGGAAGGATATTGAACCAGGGAATTAGCAGGCCATTCAATAAAACGGGCCCGGAGGGATTTGAACCC
>Ga0180438_10005096_pt1 | contig 18493 bp, 13 predicted proteins | sample SS_ome_12_FD_132455 | JGI IMG/M metagenome (GOLD analysis project Ga0180438, IMG submission 132455) | Hypersaline lake sediment archaeal communities from the Salton Sea, California, USA - SS_3_D_2 metaG | ecosystem: Environmental > Aquatic > Non-marine Saline and Alkaline > Hypersaline >...
GTTCCATCCAGTCCGTGACGGTAGTACCATCGTCGACACTGCCCATGCGATGGGTGCGCCCAGTGTAGAACAGAATGCGTTCCGTGGTGGTGGTCTTGCCCGCATCGATGTGCGCGATAATGCCGATGGTGCGTATCTTTTCCAGCGGAACCACTTCGGACATTGCAGCCAACTATCCTGCCCGAGAGCGTCAAATGGGCGGTGCTACCACCACCGCAAGACGTCTCTTGCTTCACCCACTGCCTCAGACGCTCACCCCTCACCAGCGATAGTGAGCAAATGCGCGGTTGGCCTCCGCCATCCTGTGCGTGTCCTCACGACGCTTGATCGAGGCACCCATGCCTTTGGCAGCATCCATCAGTTCATTCGCCAGCTTCTCGGCCATCGACTTGCCTGGCCGCGCGCGAGCTGCCTGAATCAGCCAGCGCATTGCCAGCGACTTGGCGCGGTATTCAGGCACCTCGACGGGCACCTGATAGGTTGCACCTCCAACGCGTCGCGGCTTGACCTCCAAGACAGGCGTCACGTTGCGAACCGCCTGCTCAAAAACCTCCATTGCATTCTTGCTCGTGCGCTCTTCCACAATGCCGCAGCTGTCGTAAAAGATGCGGCGCGCCAGGCTCTTCTTCCCGCCTTGCATCAGCTTATTAACAAACTGCGCCACAAGCACACTGCTGTACATTGGATCGGGCGCCACTTCGCGCCTGTCAACCCCACCACGTCTCGGCATCTCGTTCTCCTTATGTCATCCGCCCAGTTCAGCGAGCGCCAGGCTGTACTTCCAGCACTCGCCAACTCAAGCCGCTCTTCGCGTTAGAGCCCGGTCGCGAAGGCTAGGCCCCAGCGCGCTCCTTGGGCCGCTTGGCTCCGTACTTCGACCGCCCCTTCCGGCGATCCTCCACGCCGGAGGCATCCAGCGCGCCACGAACCACATGATAGCGAACGCCTGGTAGATCCTTCACCCTGCCGCCACGGACCAAGACCACCGAGTGCTCCTGCAGATTGTGACCCTCGCCAGGAATGTAGGCCGTCACTTCGATGCCATTCGTCAGACGCACTCTGGCGATCTTACGCAGTGCTGAGTTGGGCTTTTTCGGAGTCATGGTCTTGACCTGCGTGCACACACCCCGCTTCTGTGGAGAGCCAGGCCCACGCGCAACTGTCCCCTTCAAAGCATTTCGCGTGTAGCGAAGCGCAGGAGCCTTTGTTCGCTTCCCCTTTGGTTTGCGTCCCTTGCGGATCAGCTGATTGATGGTTGGCAACTCTTCCTCCCTTGCTGCACTGTGTGCCCTAGACTTGGCCGCGAGGCACAACACACCGAGGCCGTCCTTTCAGACACTGCGCCTCGGCGGAAACTCCTAGACGTCAAGTTCTAACGGTTGAAACCAGCGAACTTCTATTATATAGCTCAATGGCCAGATGGTCAAATTCGGCAGCTGGCATCTCAAGACACGGGGCCCAGCGCTATCTGGACAACACTCGCTGACCATGACCCTTGACCCAACCGGCATCGAGACTAGCCAACACGAGGCCTGCGCGCAAAGCCTGGCAAGCCCAAGCCCAACCCAAGTCTTGGCAGTCTCTCCTCGGTTTCCTCTCGTCCGAACTGTATCAGCTCACCGTTCTCGTTCAAGATCTCAACTGCCAAGCCAAGTCCCTGCAGCTCCTTGACCAAGACACGGAACGACTCGGGTATTGTCGGCTCCTGCAGCCGCTCGCCTTTGACGATAGCCTCGTAGGCTTTGACACGGCTGGTAACGTCATCGGACTTGACCGTCAGCATCTCCTGCAGCGTGTGTGCTGCGCCGTATGCCTCCAGAGCCCATACCTCCATCTCACCAAAACGCTGTCCACCCTGCTGTGCCTTGCCGCCTAAAGGCTGCTGAGTCACGAGCGAGTAGGGCCCAGTAGACCGCGCGTGCACCTTGTCCTCCACCAGGTGCGCCAACTTCATCATGTAGATGACGCCAACTGTGACCGGCCTGTCGAAGGGCTCGCCCGTCTTGCCATCGTACAGGACCATCTTCCCAGAGATCGGAAGTGGTCGGCCGACCTCGAGGCTTATGCGTGCCGCTTCCCCCTCCAGTTCCTGCACGCTCATCTCGGAGGCATCGTAGCCCAGGTCCTTGAGCCAGAGCCGCAGGCACAGAGCTATCGCCCGCGCATCAGCCTGGTCCCTCTCCTCCTCGCCAACAGACTCTTCCCTGACCCGTAGCGTGCTGAGATCATGTCCCAGCTCCTCCAACCATTGGCGTAGCCAAGCCCAGCGTGCGAGATTACGATCGGACAAGACATGATCAAGATCCTCGGCGTCGAGAGCATCGAGATGTTCGCGCAAGTATATCATCCGCGCCTCGTCGTCACTCTCAAGAGTCTCGGTGTCGAACTCTATCTCTTGGAACCATGGCCACATGCGATCGTTGAGATCGCGCCATGCCCGGTCAACAAGCCAGGCCCTGGACAACTCGGCTTCGATCTCACGTTCCCGCGCGCCATCAAACACCGGTGATATCGCTCGAAACCCCAACCGAGTCGCTGCCCAACCCAGATGGGTTTCAAGGACTTGGCCAACGTTCATGCGTGAAGGCACGCCCAGCGGGTTCAAGATGATATCAACGGGGGTGCCATCTTCAAGGCAAGGCATGTCCTCCACGGGAACGACCCGCGAGATAACACCCTTGTTGCCATGCCGACCTGCCATCTTGTCGCCAGCAGTGATCTTGCGTGTCTGGGCGACACTGACGCGAACCATTTTGTCCACGCCGGCGGACATGTCTCGATGCTCGTCACGGGAGAAGACCCTGATATCGACAACCTTGCCCCTCTCACCATGCGGCAGCCTTAGGGAAGAATCCCTCACCTCCCAGGCCTTTTCACCGAAAATGGCGCGAAGCAGTTTCTCTTCTGGGCTAAGCTCCGTTTCACCCTTTGGAGTGATCTTGCCCACCAAGATATCTCCTGGTCCCACCTCCGCACCGATGTGTATAATCCCTTCCTCATCCAAGTTGCGCAGCGCATCCTCACCAATGTTGGGGATGTCACGGGTGATTTCCTCCGGTCCAAGTTTGGTGTCTCGCGCCTCAATCTCGTGTTTCTCCATGTGAATTGAGGTGAACTTGTCCTGGCGAACCAGCGCTTCGCTGATTATGATCGCATCCTCGTAGTTCCCGCCCTCCCACGACAAGAAGGCAACCAGGACGTTCTGGCCCAAGGCCAGCTCGCCACTGTCAGTGGACGAAGAGTCAGCTAGCGGTTCTCCCGCCTTCACCTGATCACCGCGGTACACGATCGGCCGCTGATCGAGACAAGTGCTTTGATTGGAGCGGTCAAACCTTCGCTGTGCGTAGGCCTTCTCACCATCCGCGGCTCGGACAATGATTCGCTCGCCAGTCACGCTGGTCACCTGACCCGCAGCGCTGGCGACCACCAGCTGACCGGAGTCCAGAGCCGCCTGCCCCTCCATCCCGGTGCCAACCGTGGGCACCTCAGGTCTGAGCAGCGGCACCGCCTGCCGCTGCATGTTTGAGCCCATCAGCGCTCGGTTGGCATCATCGTGCTCCAGGAACGGGATCAGTGCTGCCGAGACACCCACGATTTGCTTCGGCGACACATCGATATAGTCAACCTTCTCGGCCACCTCGATCATGAACCGCTGGTGATGACGCACCGAGACCCGCTTGTCCAAGAGCTGCCCCTTGTCGTCAACCTGCACGTCAGCCTGAGCAATGATGTAGTCGTCCTCCTGGTCCGCCGTAAGGTAGACAACCTCGTCAGTGACCGTGGGGACGATGGCGATCTCTTCCAGCGGTAGCGACTCCAACTGGAGAGCCAGCTCTTCATCGACAACCGTTCCGGCGTCAGCAATCGGGGCGCTCTCATCTGACTCCCTCACTGGCTCGCGAAGCGTCTTGCCCAGCGTCAAATCAGCTTCGTTGGGTACACTGGTAGCCACGCGACGATAGGGCGTCTCAATGAAGCCGAATTCGTTGATCCGCGCAAAGCATGCCAGTGACCCGATTAGGCCAATGTTGGGACCCTCAGGCGTCTCAATGGGGCAGATTCGCCCATAGTGGCTGTGATGGACATCACGGACATCAAACCCTGCACGTTCGCGACGCAATCCCCCGGGACCCAGTGCTGACAGACGACGCTTGTTCGTGAGTTCAGCCAGCGGGTTTGTCTGGTCCATAAACTGTGACAGTTGGCTCCCGCCAAAAAACTCTCGCAGCACAGCGACCACCGGGCGCACGTTGATCAGTGCCACTGGTGTCAGTTGCTCAGGTACACGCGTGCTCATGCGGTCGCGCACCATGCGCTCCATGCGCAAGAGCCCGACTCGCAACTGATTCTGAATCAACTCGCCAACCGTCTTGACTCGCCGGTTACCAAGGTGATCGATGTCGTCAGGATCTTCCACGCCGTTGTTGACCAACATCATCCGCTCAACGATCCTCACCAGATCAAGCTTGGTCAGCGTGCGGATCTCCTGCGGAATCTGCAACCGTAGGCGACGATTCAGCTTGTAGCGCCCCACCTTCCCGAGATCGTAGCGGCGCGGGTTGAACAACAGAGCGTCGAGGTAGCCGCGTGCGTTCTCAAACGTAGCTGGATCGCCAGGGCGCATCCGCTTGTAGAACTCTTCAAGCGCAGCGCGGCTGTCCTTTGTGGGATCCTTGTCAATTGTGCTGGTCAGGAAGGGATGATCCGGATCGTTGTCAACCCCGGCAAACAGGCTGAGCAGCTCCTCGTCCGTACCTTCGCGGACGACGCCCCCGCCCTCAACAATATCGTCAATGACACCCATCGCTCGGAGGAGCACGGTTACGGGGATTTTGCGCTTGCGATCCACTTTCACCGACAAGACATCGCGTCTGTTCGTCTCGAACTCAAGCCAGGCGCCCCGGTTGGGGATCAGTTTCGCCATGCACAGCCGACGGCCCGTTACGCGGTCCTCGGTCACTGTGAAATAGGCTCCCGGTGAGCGAATCAACTGACTGACGACGACGCGTTCCGCACCGTTGATGATGAATGTTGCCTGCTGTGTCATCAGCGGAAAGTCCCCCATGTACACGCTCTGTTCGGTGATCTCACCTCCCGCTTCGTTGTTCTTCAGACGCACTCGCACATACAGCGGAGCTGCATACGTCATGTCACGGTTGCGGCATTCATCTTCACTGTACTTTGGTTCCTCGAACCAGTAGTCAAGGAAGTACATCTCCAGATTGTTGTTGTAGCTGGAAATGGGAGAGATCTCTTCAAAGAGCTCCGCCAAACCCTCCTCTTGGAACCACTGATAGGACGTTATCTGGTTTTCGATCAAGTGAGGCAAGGGGAACAGGTCTGGAACACGAGCGTATGACTTTATCTTGTTGAGAACAAGGTCGCCATCACTCTGCGAGACACGTACAGCCGCTGTCAGCATATGACCTCATCTCCTCCGTCAGTATCGACCACACAGTTGTGAAGCAAAATAGAAGCGGCCTCCAGGCATCGAAGCACTTGGTTGAAAAAGGCTCTGGACAATCACCGACACTGGAGGCTGCAGAACAAGGCGGCAAAGGCAAAGTGCCGAACCGATATTATAGCATCATCTAACCATGAGTCAAATTCGCGCATGCACTCGTATCCGCTCTCAGCCTGAAAGACGCTGCGTACACCCCGCGCCGTAGATGGTGCGACTTGTTCACCACACCAAGACCACGCCTACCCCAAAGCGTCTCCTTGCGGTAGGCACTTCTCGCCTTGTTGCGCCCACACTTGGCGGTGGTTGGCACTTTCCAGGCTTGACATGGCAGCCCCGATCTCCTTTACTTAGGCATAGCCAACCACGCGAGATCCTGCACAACGAGGGGTGACAATATGCGCTGGCAGGCACTAGTTCGGCGTCAACTTAAGAGGATGCTGGGCCTACGCGGCCACGCCGTGCTTGAGCGCAAGACGCCTGCACTTGACGACATGTTCCAAGGTATTGACGAGCTTGGACTCTATCTTCACGTGCCGTTCTGTCGCCAGATCTGTCCCTACTGCCCGTACAGCAAGACGATCTACCGACCACAGCTTGCACAGGCTTATGCTCAGGCGGTTGAACGGGAGATCGAACTGTATTCAAGGCTCGTCGGTGACCGCCCCATCACTTCCTTCTACATCGGCGGTGGAACCCCTACCACCATGCTGCTAAACGGGCTTCCCTCCATTCTCGAGCATGTCAGCCGTAGCTTTAACATGCGCTGCAGCATACACATGGAGAGCCACCCCAACGACCTGTCTGCCCGGAACATTATGGCTGTCAAAGCCCTCGGCGTGGAGCACTTGTCCATCGGTGTCGAAGCCCTACAAGACCATCATCTCAGATCGCTGCATCGGCCCTATTCCGTCGCGCAAGCCCGCGGAGCGGTGGAGCGGGCCGTCGAAGCAGGCTTCACCTGTGTGAACACAGACATGATGTTTGCGCTGCCTAATCAGAACTACCGCGAAGTCGAAGAGGCGGCGGCCAGCCTGCTGAACTGGGGCGTCGACCAGATAGCAGCCTATCCACTCTTCACCTTCCCCTATACCGATTGGAGCCACGTCTCCAACGGGGACAGAGCCCGATTCAGCCTCTTCCTGAGAAGGAGAATGCTGTCGATTCTCGAGGCCGTGTTCTACGGAGCCGGCTTCCGACGTACCTCCGTCTGGGCTTTTACGCGCCGGGATGTTCCCAAGTACTGCTCGGTCACCGTTCCGGTGTACCTAGGCCTCGGCGCAAGCGGGAGTTCCTACCTTAGAGACGCGTTCCATGTCAACACGTTCAGCGTCCCCGAGTACATTCGTGCACTTCGGGATAGCCGTTTGCCGATTGCACTGTCTCTCACCCTGTCTGAGAACATGCAGATGGCGGGCTGGCTCTACTGGCGTGTCTACGAAACCCGATTCCGAATAAGCGACTTTCGCAAGAGATTCGGGCGCGAGTTGAACTCGGTCTACGGCCCGTGGCTGGACCTGATGGAAGCCCTGGGGCTGCTGTGCCGTGTCGCAGACGAGGCTGTGCTGTCCGACCGCGGCGCGTATTGGCTTCACGCGCTGCAGGACCTGTTTTCTATCGACTACATCAGCCGGCTCTGGGGCACTTCACGGACGGACCCGTGGCCGCTTAGGGTCGTCCTGTAGCACCCCGCGGTCTGCCCTAGCCGCAGCTCCCAGACCACTCTCTGGGACCCTCGTTTCCCTCTGCAGCGGAACTGTGATAAGATAGGCCTGAGCCAACACACGGCGTACATGAGGGTGTCGCTTTGTTGTCCCGGTGTAGCACAGCTATCAGCTGCTCAGAGGAAAGGCGACTGTGCAACCGCGGGCCTGGACCACTGTCAACATCACTACCCACGACCATGGCCCCGTACGGCCGGCCAGCGAACGTCAACTGGCCGCCGTTGCCTGTTAACAGCTCAGCGCAAGTCAAAGGCTCCGTTTTGTAGTACATCAGCACTTTCAGGTTGGACGTCGAAGCAAGGGGCCTCGCTGAGCCTAATCCTGGAGCAAGTCCGCGGCAGTCGCCTCCGGCCAGTCGATGATCTGCCGTCTGAGGCGAGCGGCAATCTGTGGCTTGACATCTCTAGCTTGCCACGCCAGGGGCCCTTCAATCCGAATATTGGACAATAGCCTATCAACGGAGGAGGTATAGCAGTGATGAATCTGGATGAACTACACAAGGTTGCGCAGGCACTTGCGGCACCGGGCAAAGGCATCCTGGCTGCCGATGAAAGCACCGGCACCATCAAGAAACGCCTCGCGTCTATCGATGTGGAATCAACCGAGACTACCCGCCGCGACTACCGCGAAATGCTTTTCACCACAGCCGGCATGGAAGAGCACATTAGCGGAGTCATCCTGTTCGACGAGACGTTACGGCAGGATGCCCACGATGGCACGGCTCTGCGCCGGATCCTCCAGCGCAAAGGCGTCACACCTGGCATTAAGGTGGACACCGGCGCAAAGGACCTAGTCGGCTTTCCCGGAGAGAAGGTCACAGAAGGTCTTGATGGCCTTGACAAGCGCCTGGCAGAGTATCGAGAACTGGGCGCCAAGTTTGCCAAGTGGCGGGCAGTGATCAATATTGGCTCGCACATTCCGAGCGGATTCTGTCTGCTGGCCAATGCCCACGCTTTGGCACGCTACGCGGCGCTCTGTCAAGAGGCGGGAGTGGTCCCCATCGTCGAGCCTGAAGTGATGATGACCGGCGACCACAGCATCGAGCGCTGCGAAGACGTAACCACGGACACGCTGAATCTCGTCTTCTCTCAGCTCATCGACCACGGCGTTGCCCTCGAAGGGATACTGCTCAAGCCCAACATGGTTCTGCCCGGCAAGGACTGTCCTACGCAGGCCAGCCCACAAGAAGTGGCCGAGGCCACTGTGCGATGCTTCCGTCGCGTCGTCCCCGCGGCGGTGCCTGGGATTATGTTCCTCTCCGGAGGGCAGACACCTGAACAAGCAACTGCAAACCTAAACGCTATGAACTCCATGGGCGACCGTCCGTGGCAGCTTAGCTTCTCCTATGGGCGCGCCTTACAGCAGCCAGCGCTCCAGGCTTGGATGGGCGAGTCCTCCAATGTCCCGGCCGCTCAGCAGGCATTCTACCTGCGGGCAAAGCTGAACGGGGCGGCCCGCTATGGCCAGTACACCCCCGAAATGGAACCCGCTGGGGCTTAGGCCGTGCCCGGCGGGGAACAGAGCTCAGTTCAGGAGCGTCTGGCTTGTTGTAGCGCCGTCGGTTTGCCCAGGGCAGACAGCAAAGTGTAGCCGTTCTCTTGGGGCTCTGCTCAAGCCCTTTGCTGCATGGCCCGATTGCGCCGTGGAGAAGACGATGAAAACGATCGGCTTGCTGGGTGGTATGAGCTGGGAGTCCTCGCTAGAGTACTACCGCATCCTCAATGAGGCGGTTCGAGCAAGACTAGGTGGGCTGCACTCGGCCAAGTGCCTTCTGTACTCGGTCGATTTTGGCGAGATAGAGCCGCTGCAGCATCAGGGGCTGTGGGACGAGGCTGCGACGTTGATAAGCCGGGCAGCGCAGAATCTGGAGCGCGGCGGGGCCGATGTGATAGTGATCTGCACCAACACCATGCACAAAGTCGCCGATGAGGTACAAGGCAGTGTTGGCATCCCTGTCTTGCACATTGCCGACGCGACGGCGCGGGTGGTCACTGCCAAGGGATTGCACACCGTGGGCCTCTTGGGCACCAGGTTCACCATGGAAGAGAGCTTCTACCGCGGACGCCTTTCCGAGAAACACGGACTCCGCGTTCTCCTGCCGGACAGGGCTGAGCGCGACACGGTGCACCGTGTCATATACGACGAGCTTTGTATGGGAGTCCTCCTGGACTCTTCGCGAGTCCGCTTTCTTGAGATCTGCCAGCATCTTGCTGATGCCGGGGCCCAGGGCGTCATTCTAGGCTGCACCGAAATCAGCCTGCTAATTCGGCAACAGGACACAACGATACCCCTATTCGACACCACCAGAATCCATGCTGAGCAAGCCGTTGACTGGGCGCTGGAAGCATAGGCTATCAAAGGGGAGGTATGTGAAATGACACGCCGGCTCGCGGTATCTACATGTGTCATTGGCCTGTTGCTGATGACTTGGAATGCCGTTCCCTCGCATGGTACACCTCAAGCACTGTCCGCCACCACAACCGATGCCTCGTCGTCGAGTCCTGCCTTCGAATTGCCCGACAACCTGCCCTTCGTGGAAGCCATTGTACCGCTCGACGCCGCAGCAAAGGCCCGACTCCAGGCAAACGGCTTTGTCGTAATACCAGACCAGGACACTGAACGCCTGTCGAACGCCTACATGCGTCTCTTTGCAGAAGATCGCATCTCGGTCTTTATCACCACAGACATGGCACTGCATCTCTTCCACAACGTTTTCGACGATTTGCTGGCTGAGGTAGAGAGAGCTCACCTGCTGTCGGATGTCCGGCAGCTCGTGCACGACTTGTATGTGCTTTGTACCGTGCAGTACGCGACGATTCCCGACACACAGCCGCTCGGTCACGCGGCAGCACGACACAACGTCCTGGTGCTTTCTGTCGCCAGCCGGCTTCTGGATGACACCTTTGTACCTCCGGAGTATGTGGAACCGGCGGCGAGTCAGTACGTGCACAAAGTGCTGGAACACATATCCACCGAGTACTACCCTGGCGATGACTACACCCAGTACGAGCCGCGCGGCCACTATGCTGGAGACGACAGCCTCGAACGGTACTTCCGCACGGTCAAGTGGCTTGGGCGCCGCATCTTCCGCATTGAGGACCGCTACTACCCCGCTGACGCCGATGTTGAGCTAACCGCCGCGGCCCTGCTTTCGCAAGCCATCGTCGGGAACGCCCCGGTCAGGACTCTGTGGCAGAAGATCTACGACGTGATGGAACAACTGGTTGGCCCAGCGGACAGCATCACGCCTTTGCAGGTGGACCAGGCCCTTGAGAACGTCTTCGGCCCCGGCTTTAGCATTCTGCTCCTCGAGGATGCCAGCAACCGGGCGGCCCTGCGAAGCGAGTTCCAGCGCGACATCTATCCCGTCAGCGAGATCATTCCCGTGCCAACCGAATTCCCAGGCCAGATCCCTCCCAAGTACATCCAGCTGTTGGGTGAGCGCTACTTGCCTGATGCCGCGGCCATGCAGCAGACCACCTTTCCACACGTCCCAGGCAGATTCCTACCCTCAGGACTGGATGTTGTCGCGACGGTGTTGAGCTCCAGCCGCGCCGAACACTGGCTGGCAGAGGAGATCACCGTCTATCCCTCTCTGGCAGATCAGCTGAGGATCTTGCGCGCCAAGTTTGATGCCTACGAACAGGACACCTGGCTCAAGTCGATCTACAATGGCTGGCTATATAGCCTGCGTCCTCTGTGCCAAGCAATGCCGACCGGCGCCCCTTTGTTCATGCAGACTCAGGAATGGGAGGACAAGGAACTGAACACCACTTTGGCCTCTTGGACGCAGCTGCGTCACGACTTTATCCTCTACGGCAAGCAGACCTACGTGCCAGCACCTTGGGCTTGGGGCCCCGGGCTCGTTGAACCCGTGCCCGACGCCTTCGGACGCCTGGCTTCACTTTGCGATCAGGTAGTCGACGTATTGTCACTGCATGCCATGCTTCCCCAGGTACATGGTTTCAGCCTGCAAGGCCTAGCCGCCAAGCTGCGCTTGTGGGAAGGGTACGCTGGGAAGGTAGCCACCGGGGGTTGGCTCGATCCTGAAGAACAGGACGAGATCCACCGTGTGGGCATCTGGCTGCTGGGATTCTTCCAGGATGAACATGGCGTCCCCGAAGAGTCCCCACTTCTCGTGGCCGATGTGGCGAGCGATTCGCTTTACCACCGCGTGCTGCACGAAGGAACGGGGCCTTTCAATCCGATGGTCATGATCTACACACCGCCAGGCGGAGAGCCCATCGCCGGTATTGGCTATGTCTTCAGCCACTATGAGTTCATCGAGCCCGGCTGGAACCGCTTGAACGATGCCGAATGGAGCGCGAGGCTGGTTGAGAATCCGCCAACACGCCCCCGGTGGGCATCCAGCTTCCTGCCGCAGAGGACTCTGAACCTCTTCTACTTCCCGTGGGTCCGAAACGACAACTAGTACACTGCACCAGATCTAGCATGGACAACGCGCGCTTGGCGACCCCGAAAGCAGCTGTCACGCCGCCACAGCCCGGTGACGAACCCTTCGACACATCGAGACACGCTACCACATGAGCAACATGGCTGCTCAAGGAGGCCAAGATCAACATCTTATACTTCGACCTTGAGACCAAGCGCACATTCAACGAGGTCGGTGGACGGTCTAACTTGCGCAAACTCGGGCTGGCCGCTGCCGTCACATACAGCAGCGACGCCGCTGCCTATCACCGTTATACAGAGAGCCGCGTGAAGGACCTCATCGCCGAGCTCAAGTCGGCCGATCTGGTGGTGGGTTACAACGTCCTTGAATTCGACTATCCAGTGCTAAGTGCCTATAGCGATGAATGCTTCGACGAGCTCGCGACCGTTGATATGATGCAGCATCTCGCAGAGCGACTAGGCTTCCGGCCTTCGCTCGAATCCGTCGCTACCGCAACCTTGGGGGTGCGAAAGTCGGCGGATGGGCTGCAAGCAGTGCGCTGGTATCGGCAGGGGCGCATTGACAAGGTGCTTGACTACTGCGAACAAGATGTGCTGATCACGAAGGAGCTCCACGAATTCGGGCGCTATCACCACTTGGTGTACTACTGGGACCGGCAGTACCAGCGTCAGGTTGTGGTTGTCAACTGGTAGATACCGAACATGACCATTCGCCGATGCTGCACTCATAACGGCTACGCAACGCGCTCGGGCCCGCCGCAGCCTCGGGATCAGAACGGTCGATAGCATGAGACTCGAACCAGCCTATCTGAGCTTGCTGCACAGCGGTGAGCTGCGGCGTCGTGCTGATACCGCATTTCAGCGCTTGGAAGCATGCGATATCTGCCCGCGCGAATGCAGTGTGAATCGGCGCCAGGGCAGCAAAGGGGCCGTCTGCCGCACCGGTGAACGAGCCCTTGTCTCCAGCTATAACCCGCACTTTGGTGAGGAGAACCCGTTGGTAGGGATCGGGGGCTCCGGAACAATATTCTTTGCCTGGTGCAACCTAAACTGCCAGTACTGCCAGAACTACGACATCAGCCAGCTTGGCCATGGTCATGAAGTTGATCCTCCCGAGCTAGCCACCATGATGCTGCGCTTGCAGCACATGGGCTGCCATAACATCAACTTCGTTTCACCCACCCATGTGGTCCCTCAGATCCTCGCCGCGCTGGTGATCGCTGCCGAACGAGGCTTGCGCCTACCTCTGGTGTACAACACGGGGGGCTATGATTCCCTCGCCACGCTTGACCTTCTCGACGGTGTGTTCGACATCTACATGCCGGACATGAAGTATTCAGATGAAGGTACAGCGCGCCGATTGTCCAAGGTCAAGGAGTATCCACGCATCAACCAGGCTGCCGTGGCGGAGATGCACCGCCAGGTGGGCGACTTGAGTACGGATCAGCAGGGTATTGCGCAGCGGGGCTTGCTGGTGCGTCATCTTGTACTTCCTGAAGGCCTAGCTGGAACGGGCGACGTTGTGCATTTCCTGGCCAACCAGGTTTCACCCGACACGTACATCAACATCATGGATCAGTACCGTCCCTGCTATAGGGCCAATCAGATCCCCAAACTCAACCGTCAAATCACCCCACAGGAATATGCCGAGGCTGTTCAGCTGGCGCGCGAGGCTGGCCTGCACCGCCTGGATCAGCGCGCTCAGCGTTTTGTGATCTGGCTTTGATTTTGGCCGCGTCCGTCCAAAGTGCTATAATCTTCGCGATTCCGCGAGAGGACCAACATGCCTAACAGAGTGCGGATTCATGCCACCGTGTACGGATTTGTGCAGGGCGTGAATTTCCGTTACTACACCTTGAGACAAGCTCAAAGCCTAAACCTGGACGGCTACGTGCGCAATCGTCTGGACGGTTCCGTAGAAGTTGTGGCCGAAGGTGACCCTAGTGCCATCAGCCAACTATTAGAGTGGCTTCATGCCGGGCCGCCGTCGGCAACTATCGATAGGGTCGACTACGAGTTCCAGGAACCCACCAGCGAGTTCAGGCGCTTCGAGGTGCGGCTTTAATGCAGGACAATCCAGAACGTTTGGCCTGGACAGTCACACTGGCGGGCTTTGTCGTCTTCTGCACGCTGCTCATCACCATTCCTCTCTCAGCACGTTGGTACCTCACGACTGCGACACGAGCCTTCGAGGCGCGGGTAGCTTGCCTGGAAGGTACCACCGTTGTCGAGAACCCGGAACATGCGGAGGCCATCCCCGTTCTCAAAGGCCAAAGCATCTCCGTCCCGGAGGGCACCGTTGTGAGCGTCGATGAGACCGCTCAAGCGGTCATCACCTTCTTTGACCAGTCGCTTGTACGGCTATTCCCCCAGACCAGCGTGATGCTTGAGCAAATGCGCGCGCCTCGCTTCGCAATCAGCCCACGTGCATCGCGGATCACTGTTCAGGCCAAGGTCGGGAGAGTGTGGGCCAACACAGTACTCGGCGGGTCTGCGGCTCTCGACTTTGATATCAAGACCCTGCAGGCAAATACCTTCCTCGGCGAGGATGGCAGCTACACAGTTGAAGTCAGCAACGAACAGACCGAGGTGATCGTTCAGCGCGGCAGCGCCCAGGTGCTTGCACCGACTGCCATGGCATCCCCGGAGCCATCCGAGGTTACACTCGGCGCAAGGCAGCGCACCATCGTAGAAACCGGGCAGCTGCCCATGGCCGCAATGAAGGCCGAGCGCGACCTCATCGTGAATGGCGATTTCGCTGCACCACTGAGCACCGGCTGGGTGGACTTTAACGACCAGGGCGCTGATGGCGGCGATGTGGACGGTACTGTATCGCTGGTGGTCAACGAGGGGCGTCGCGCTGTCCGCCTCTACCGTGCCGGTGGTGAGTTCAACCATTGTGAAACCATCATCGAACAGCAGCTGAACCGCGATCTGCCAGACCCACTTGCCACACTCAGGGTCAGAGCCACCATCAAGTTGGTCAATCAGAGCCTCTCTGGGGGGGGCTACCTCAGCTCTGAATACCCACTCATGATTCGCATCCGCTATCGTGATATCTACCAAAGCGAGAATGAATGGGTACACGGATTCTACTATCAGAATTTCAATGACAACCCCACCATGAACGGTCAGGAGATACCACAGGACAAGTGGTACTTCTACGAGTCGGAGAATCTTGTGGATGTCCTGCCAGTCACACCCAGCCGCATCCTCTGGCTGCGTGTCTACGCATCTGGCTGGAGCTACGAGAGTTTGGTGTCCGGCATAAGCCTCATTGTGGAGTAGCGACGTTCCTCGCTCTCCTCAGTACTTACACAACACATACAGGAGGACGGAATGCTCAGCGAGAAATCGGTGCAGACTTTTCTGGACGAACTGGCCAGCTCCGCCCCGGCACCAGGTGGAGGCAGTGCTGCAGCTTTGGCTGCCGCGATCGGTGCCGCATTGGTCAGCATGGTAGCTAATCTCACTCTAGGCAAGAGCAAATACGCGGATGTGCAGGATGATATTGAGCGAGTTGTGGCGCGATCTGAGGAGCTCCGGCATCGGTGCGTAGCTCTCTTGGAGAAGGATATTCAGGCTTACACCAAGGTGTCATCAGCCTACAAGATGCCACGAGACACGGAAGAGCAGAAGGAAGCTCGTAGCGCGGCCATCCAGGAAGCTCTCAAGGGAGCCACCGACGTTCCGATGCAATTGGCAGAAGCCTGCGTACAGATCATCGAGCTGTGCCCTGAGAGCGCGGAAAAGGGCAATGTGATGGCAGTCAGCGACGTCGGCGTTGGAGCACTCATGGCTGAGGCCGCCCTTCGCGCTGCGGCGCTAAACGTGTGGATCAACCTTGGCAGCATCAAGGACGAGGTGTTTGTTGAGAGGGAGGGCAAGCGCCTGGACAACCTCCTGCAAGGCAAGGCTGACCTCAAGGAAGCAATCTTCAAAGACGTGAAGGCCAAGCTGTAGGAGAACAGTGGCTCGGAACCGATCCGAGTCGCCATCATCCGGCAGCTATTCCACGACACCCGAAGGAGGCAAACAATGACCGCAACATTGCTGGATGGCAGAGAACTAGCCAAGAAGCTACGAAGCGAGTTGGGCGCGGAGGTGGCCGCGTTCACAGAAGAGCACGGTGTTATACCAGCTATTGCCGTGGTGCGCGCTGGCGAAGATCCGGCCTCTGTCAGCTACGCCGGAGCGATCGAGAAGGCCTTTGCCAAGCAAAACATGGGATTCACGCTCCACACGCTGCCAGCCACCGCTTCGCAGAATGAGATAGTTGAGCTGGTCGCCACCCTCAACGCAGACGACAGCCTACATGGTATTATGATCCAGGAGCCATTGCCCAAGGGCATCGACGAGGCCGCGGTGAAGGGAGCGCTTTCGCCCGACAAAGATATCGACGGAGTGCACCCCGTTAACGCCGGGCGTCTCGCACAGGCAGCGCCCATTGGGCGGCCTGCCATGGTCGGACCGTTCTTCGTCCCAGCCACACCGGCGGGCGGGCTCGAGATCCTGAAGCAGTATGAGGTAGACTTGCAGGGCAAGCATGCCGTGGTAGTGGGCCGCTCAAACATCGTGGGTAAACCCATGGCCATGCTGCTCCTGCGCGAGAACGCCACCGTAACCATGTGCCACTCACGCACGGGTGACCTTGCCTCCGTGTGCCGCTCAGGTGACATCCTTTGCGCCGCCGTTGGCCACCCGCAGATGATCCAGGGCGACTGGATTAAGCCTGGAGCGATCGTCATCGACTTTGGAGTCAACTTTGTCGACGGACAGATGTGCGGCGACGTCGACTTTGAGGCAGCTAAGGAGGTTGCCGGTATGATAACCCCGGTCCCCGGCGGCACCGGTCCGATGACCAATGTGATGTTGATGCGCAATGTCATCGACGCTGCCAAGAGAAGGGTGTCCGGCTAGGGTCGGGGCGCCATCGACGGCTGACAGGTTTGACAAGCCCGACAAGCTATGGTAATATGGCCGGGTAGTCGGGGAAGTGAAATATTTCACAATCGCATCGAGGCTCAGTGGCCTGACCATTGTAGCGGGCGAGGTTCATCCCCTGCGGGAAATGCCCTCTGGGATTCGCAGTCCGTCCGCCGCGCGGCCCTGCATGAGCGCCACACTCCATGGTTTGTTCCCATTCAAACAGCATTCCAACACGGTGGAATGGACGTTTGCGATGGACATCATTAGTCACCAACGAAGGAGGCACCATGATTGTTGACGTCAAGTCACCCGTACCGAGCGACATCGAGATCGCTCAGGCCGCCAACCTGCGCCCAATCCGCGAGGTCGCTGCGGATGTAGGCCTTACCGAGGATGACCTTGATTACTATGGCAAATACAAAGCCAAGGTCCACCTCGATGTCCTGGAGCGGCTGAAGGATCGCCCCAACGCCAAGTACATCGACGTGACGGCGATCACCCCTACACCCTTAGGCGAAGGCAAGACAACGACCACAGTCGGCCTGAGCGAGGCCTTGCATTACATTGGCAAGACCGTCTTCACCTGTATTCGCCAGCCCTCACAGGGACCCACCTTTGGCATCAAGGGCGGTGCGGCCGGTGGCGGGTACTCGCAGATCGTGCCCATGGAGGACTTTAACCTGCATCTCACCGGTGATATCCACGCCGTAGGTGCAGCGAACAACTTGCTGGCGGCCGCCATTGACGCGCGCATCATGCACGAGGACCGCATGAGCGACCAGCGGCTGGCCAAGGCGTTGTGCCCTCAGGGCGAGTTTGCACCCTGGATGTACAAGCGGCTTGAGAAACTCGGCATTTCAGCCAAGAAGGTCTCTGAATTGAGCGCCGACGATGCACGGCGCTTCTTCCGCCTGGATATCGATCCCTACAGCATTGGCCTCAACCGCGTGATCGACGTCAACGACCGCGCCATTCGCAACGTCATCGTTGGCCTCGGCACCAGTGCCGATGGCCGACCGCGACAGACCGGCTTTGATATCACGGTGGCAAGCGAAGTCATGGCCATCCTCATGATGGCGAGCAGCCTGCGCGACATGCGAGAGCGAGTGGGCCGCATGGTCATAGGCACAGACAAGGGCAAGAACGCAGTTACCGCCGAGGATCTGGGTGTCGCTGGCGCCATGACCGTGCTGCTCAAGGATGCGCTCATGCCTAACATGATGCAGACACTGTCCGGCAGCCCCGCCTTCGTGCATGCCGGTCCCTTCGCCAACATCGCCCCCGGCAACTCCTCGGTGATGGCCGACATGATTGGCATCAAACTCGCTTCGGGCGGCTACCTGCTCACAGAGTCAGGATTTGGCGCTGACATTGGCATGGAAAAGTTCTTCGACATCAAGTGCCGCACCAGTGGGCTCATCCCCAACTGCGTAGTGATTGTGGCAACCATCCGCGCACTCAAGATGCACGGTGGCGGCCCCAAGGTCGTCGCTGGCATCCCGCTCGATCCGGCATACAAGCAGGAAAATGTAGAACTGCTCAAGAAGGGCGTCGCCAACCTGGAAGCCAACGTCAAGATTGCGCGCGGCTTTGGCATTCCCGTCGTGGTCGCCATCAACAAGTACAACACAGACACCGACAAAGAGATCGCCATTGTCAAGGAGGCTGCCATTGGAGCCGGTGCCGAGACAGCGTGTGTCTCCGCACACTGGGCCGAGGGCGAAGAGGGAGCGGTTGAGCTGGCCGAGGCAGTGGTTGCGGCCTGCGAAAAGCCCAGCGACTTCAAGTTCCTCTATCCCCTGGACATGTCGATCAAAGAGAAGATTGAGACCATCGCCACCAAGGTCTATGGAGCAGATGGCGTCACCTTTGAGCCTGCTGCCCAGGCCAAACTGAAGCTGTACACCGACCTGGGATTCGACAATCTGCCCATTTGTATGGCCAAGACGCACCTCTCGCTATCACA
>Ga0180438_10005098_pt1 | contig 18485 bp, 19 predicted proteins | sample SS_ome_12_FD_132455 | JGI IMG/M metagenome (GOLD analysis project Ga0180438, IMG submission 132455) | Hypersaline lake sediment archaeal communities from the Salton Sea, California, USA - SS_3_D_2 metaG | ecosystem: Environmental > Aquatic > Non-marine Saline and Alkaline > Hypersaline >...
GAAACCGGAACGTCAGCGGCCTCGATCAGCCGGAAGACCTGGAGGTCGCGCCAGTGCCCCCGAGCGCGCACGCGAGCCGTCCGCCCCCAGAGCTTCGCCTGCGGGCCCATCCCGGGATTGTGGACGACGAGGACGCGGACCTGGCCGCCCCAGGCTCCAGCGACCTTGCGGGCGTGGACCCACGTCGAGAGCATCCCGTCGGCGCGGAGGCGCGCGAGCCAGGTGCGGATCGACCGCTCCGAGACGCCCAGCTCCCGCGCCAGGATGCCGTTCCCAAGGTCGAGCGCAGCGGCTCCCGCGAGCCCGCGGATAGGTGCGCCTCGGTCAACGAGGAAGCGGTGGAGCCGCTGGAACCCCTGCTGCCCGCCCAGCCGATAGGGCTTCCGGGCGCGGCCCTTGCCTTCGACCCTCATCGCCAGGCCCCCAGAGCGGGACGGCCCAAGATGTTGGGCCCCGAAGGGTTGGCTGGGACGAGGTGTTGGGGTAGGTTTGCCCGCGAAGGGGCTTCCTTAGTCTGCATGTGAGTCCTTTCCGGGCCTGGGAGCGGTGAACTCGCCAGGCAGGAATTTCGGCCTCGGGGTCTTCGGACCTCGGGGCCGGTTTCGTTGTGGAGCCCCGACCCTAGCGGCCGGGGCGGTACGTTGCGAGCCTAGTCCCGGTCGTATGCCGGGGGCGGGTCGTCGGCGCCATCGAACAGCGGCGGCGCCTTGGGCTCGGGCTTAGGCTCGGGCTCGGCCTTCTCGCGCACCTGGCGCTCGCGAAGCGCCTTCTCGCGGTTGGCGCCCTCGCGGTCGGATCGGTCGGCCCAGCGGCGGCGGCCCTCGTCTTCGGCGGTCATGCGTAGTCGGTCGGCTGGAGGTCGGTAACGGTGCCGGCGACGTGCTCGGTCACGAAGCGCGGGGAGCCCCAGCGGTTCGCCGGGTCGAAGATCCGGATCGGCCCGGACCAGTCCACGTCGGCGTCGATCCGGAAGCTCAGGACGTTCGACACGATCCCGATTCCGCGCCTGGCCCCGTGCTCGCGGATCACGCCGCCGTAAAGCCGGACCTCGTCCACGTCGCCGAAGCGGCAGACCGCTCGGTCGGAGTCGGTGACCTCGAAGCGGAAGTCCAAGACCTCGACGAGCCCCGAGCGCATGGGGCGCTTGCCGTCGTTCTCGACGATCAGGGCGCCGTGCGCGCGGCATTCGCCCTTGCTGGACGTCTTGAACGGCTGCGGGTGATTGCAGCGCACCCAGATCTGGTCGAGCTGGATCAGCTCATGCCCCGGCGTAAAGATCGAGATCGGCCAGCTCGCGCGAACGGCCGTGCCCTCGTTGATCACGCCGCCGTCGATCGAGATAAGGCGCTGGAGCGCAAGCGTCGAGCCCGGAACCTGCTCGGGCCAGAACTCCTCGGGCAGCTTGATCGGCGAGCCGTCCTCGGTCTCGCGCCAGACGACCTGCACCAGCTGCCCGCCGTGCTGAATGCCGACGACGTCCGCGACCCGAGTCGGGACGCCCTCGAGGGCCGTCGCGTTCAGATAAACGACGTGGCCCTCGCGGCCGTTCCGGAAGTCGCCGACGCGCCAGGCGTCGAAGTCGCCGAGCTCGCCGGTCGCGTTGAAGGCGCGAACGTAGTGCAGGGGGCCGTAGTGCTCGACGCCGCCCGAGGCGCCGGGGTTGATCTCGCGGGCGCCCTGCGCGCCGAGCTGCGCCAGGTCAACCAGCTCGCCTTGGCCCCAGCCCGCCGTGAATCGCGGCGTGACGTTAGGCATCGGCTCCAGGGCTGGCCCCATCTCAATCTCCAAGGGGCCGCCGCCGACCCAGTCGGGGACTTCCTCGGCGGGGATCGAGTAGCCGTCAGGCAGCCAGGCGTAAGCGCCGCCCTCGGCGAAGGGTCCCGCGTCTACGTCGTCAGGCTCGATGGGGATCGGCTCGTCGGGCTGGAACTCCGGCAGCGGCTCGGGCTCCGCGGTCGCCGGCGGGTTGTCCTCGGCGATCTCCTCGGCTAGGAGCTGCGTCAGGCCCAGGGCGTCGGCCTCGAGGGCGTCGGCCAGCCCTGCAATCGTTGCAGCGGTTTCGGTCTGCTCTTCCGCCTTTAGTTCAAACCACTCGGCGATGATTCGGAGCGTGCTGGGCTTCTCGCCGATCCGGACGAGGTGCTCGATCGCGGTCTGGAGTTCGGCGGCGGTCAGGCTGATTTTGGTCTCGGTCATGCGATTGGAAAGGCTGCGACCGAGAAGGAGACGCCCTGCTGGTCGAGGCGCTCGACTCGGTCCTGAAGAACCGCGCTCTGCTTGATAACGCGCGGCGAGTCGTCCTCGATCGCGCCGGTCTTCACCAGCGCGTCGAGCGGGAGCTTGCAACGTGCGGGCAGGTTGTCCACCGGGTCGAGGTACTTGGCGTTGGGCGGGAGCCAGAACACGATCTCGATCGAGATCGGCCCGGCGATGCGCGGCTTGCCCGCCGCAAGCCAGAAGGCCTGCACGCGGCTATCACAGGACTCCTTGACCCGCCGGGCTTTGGCCCAATGCGAACGCTGAAGGCCTCCCCCGCCGTTCAGAGAAGGCGGGAGAGGCCCGGGGATGTGGAGGTGAAACTCGGTCACGCTAGGGCTGGTTCTTAGAGCTTTCGGCAAGCAGGCCCAGCGCCAGGCCCGCGACCGCGAGGAACACGGCCACGCGAGCGAACAGCGCGCTCGACTCGCCTCGGGTGAGCAGGAGGACGCCGAAGCATACCAGCGTGCAGATCGCGCTCGCGATGTAGAGCGCCGTCGCCGCGACCTCCGCGCGCCGGGTCATCGCTCCGGCTCCTCGACTGCTTCGCCGTTCAGCTCGGAGACCATGCGCTCGCGCGCGGCGAGCAGCTCCGCGTTGACGCTTTCCAGGTGGCCCTGGAGCACGCGGCGAGTCTCGGCGGCCTCGGGGAACTCCACCTTGCCGCCAAGCGCCTCGGTCGCGTCAGTGTCGGCGATCGCGCGGCTGACCTGGCGGAATAGCCGCTGGACCTCGTCGGTGACGCCTTGCAGCTCGCGAAGCTCAAAGCCGTAGACCATGCCGGCGGCGATCGAGGCGGCCTCGTCGTCGCGGGCGGGCTCAGGCTCGGGCGCAGGCTCAGGTGCTAGGAGCGGATCGGGCAGCGGCTCGGGCGCAGGCGTCGGGCTCGAAGGCCGAGCAACGCCGAACAGCGGGCCGGAGTCGTCGCGGTCGGCCAGCTTGTAGAAGCGAGTCTGTCCAGCGTTGATCTTGCGATAGACGTCCACGCGGCCGTCGATCGCAAGCGCGCGGCATATCTGGTGCAGATAGCTGACCGAGCCCATGCTGGTCAAACGCTGGAGCGCCTGCACGTCCGCCGGGCGCTGCCGCGAGCGGAGAGCCGAGACGAGCTTGGCTTTGGCGCTCTCGGGGATGTAGCGCGTCGGCGGGATCACGTGATCGAATGGAACCGAGATAAAAGGCGAGCGGGTCATTATTCGGTCTCCTGGGGTTGCGTTTCTTGATTCAAAATAGCGTCTGCTTGATCGAACAAACGAGGCTGCGCTAGGTCGATCTCCTGCGCCCGTAAGTTGGCGGCCGCCTGATCGAAGTAGGACCCCTTCAACTCGAAGCCGAGGAACCTACGCCCCAGCTCGAGAGATACGTGCCCTTCAGACCCGATCCCCGCGAACGGGCTCAGAACCAGGTCGCCAGGTGCGCTCCAAAGCTCCAACGCTCGGCGAATCACCGTCAATTGAAGCGGGCAGATGTGCTTCTCGTCCTCGTCATCTCGGGCCGATCGGTGCTGGAGCGTGTCGGACGGGTTGATGTCCGTCCAGATCGGGCTGGCGACCTTCTGCCAGTAATGCACCGGGTAGTCTTCGGTCGCATGCTCGATCGGGTCGGGGTTCTTACCCGGCTTCCGCATCGTCACCAGATAGTCGGGGATACCTTGGCGGCTCATGCTCGAATCTGATCGGATAGTCTTGTGAAGCAGACCGAGCGCCTTCGTCCGTTGCATGGCTATCACTGGGTCTTTCCAGATGACGACCTCAGAATGGTAAATAAACCCTCGAGCCTCAAACATCCGGATAAGCTCGCCTCGGAAGTCGGTAATCCCAATGTGCCCATCCCGAACCTTCGACGTCGGAAGATTCATGCAATGGAACGATACAGATCGACCCGGCTTCAATACGCGAAAAAGCTCGTCCACTAGAAACCCGAAGTGATCGTAGAACTCGCCGTGAGTTCGGCAGTTCCCCATGTCCCTCTGGCTGTTGCTGTAGGTGTAGAGCGATGCGAAAGGAGGAGAGAACACCGAGAACCCTACAGACTCGTCGGGGATATCCTTGATCCGCTCAACGCAGTCTCCTCGATACAGGTCCCAGGTCTCTCCGTGCGCTTCGTCTTCGGTATATTGGTCAGTCATTCGAGTCGTGGCTGTGGGGTTCATTCCTGACGCCCGCATGATCTCGACCATCGAGTCGATCATCGCTGCGGAATCCGCTTCTTTCCGTCGCACGTTATCGACGACGGCGCCCTCTGCGGAGCTGGAGACGATCCAAGCATCCACGGCATTTTTTTGCCCGAAGCGCCAGCATCGCCGGGTTGCCTGGTACAGGGCCTCGTAGCTGTCGGACAGACCGCAAAAGACCATGGCCGAGCAGTTCTGCCAATTCATGCCGAACCCGGCGATGGATGGCTTCGTGACCAAGGCGCGGATCTCTCCCCGGGAGAACGCCAGCATGGCGAATTCCTTCTCAGTTGCCGACATGCTGCCGGTAACTTCTACGGCCCCTTCAATCGCGTCGGCGAGCTGGCGGGACTCGTCGTTCAGATCGCACCAGACCAGGACCTGGCCGTCCATTTCGTTCGCAATCCGAGCGGACTCGGCCACCCTCGCGGACAGGGAGCACTTGCGCGCGGCGCGGCGCTCCGTCAGCGATAGGGTCCCGGTGGGGAACAGCTCCCCCTCGCGGTTGAAGTCGCTCCCTACCACCGAATCGTGATAGCGCATCGGAGGGAGCTCGAATCCGTCGGCGCTGAATCCCAGATCGGCGGGGCTGCGGAACGCCAGGGCCCAGGAGCAGACCCAACGCCAGAACTCCCCGATGGCGTGGCCCTTGAGCCGCCATTTCTGGGTTTCAGCGCCGTCGTGGACGAAGAACGTCGCCAGCATTTCCGCCCGCGTCATCACCCCGAGGAACTCGGCGTGCATCCCAAGCTCCATGTAGTCATTCGGAGCAGGCGTCGCGGAGCACGCGAGGCGGTAGGGCGTTCGCGCGAACCGTTGGATAAGCCCTTCGCTTACCTTGCCAGTCATGGCCTTCAATATCGAAGACTCGTCCAGGACCACGCCCGCGAACTCGATCCCGTCGAACTTGTGGATCTTGTCGTAGTTCGTGATGTTGATTCCGTCGCCAATCTCCGATGCGTCGGATACCACCCGCGCGTCAATGCCGAACGTCTCAGCCTCCTGCGCGGTCTGGCTGGCGACTGCTAGGGGAGTAAGGATCAGCGTCGTCCCTGGAACGTTATTGGCCCAGGCCAGTTGCATAAGCGTCTTGCCGAGCCCGCAATCCGCAAAGAGCGCGGATCGCCCTTTGAGGGCGGCCCACTCGACTGACGCGCGCTGATAGTCGAAAGCCTGATTGGGGATGTCTATCAAGTCCCGGGATACCATTTGAACGCCCCCCCAGATGGACTCTTTCGATTGCAGGAACTTCTGATAATCGCTCACGGTTACTTGTCCTCCGGGCCATGCGCGAGGTCCGCGTGGAAGACGACCTCGTCGGGCAAGGTCACGGCGTTAGCCGCTGCGCCTTGTAGCGGCACCAGCTCGACGTGCAGGTGATCGTCCCGAAAGCGCCAGGCGCCCTCGTTGACCAAGTCCAGGCTGCCGAAGAGCAACGTGCCGAGCGGGAAGAAGAGCAGATTCCCAAACACCCAAGGCGAAACGTCAACCTTGGCCTCGACCGTCACGGTCTGATATCCCGGCTCCTGAAGCGTGAACGTCACGCTCTGGCGGTAGTCGCGCGGGATAAACGTGGCAGGCGTCCGGCCGTGCTGGCCGTCCGAAGTCGAAAAGGAAACGCCAGGCGGCGTCGAAGTCAGCGAGAGCGGCTTCTGCGTATTGAACAGCGACGCGCACGACGTCAGCGAAAGCAGGACGGCGGCGGGGGCGAGAGCTTGTTTCACGGTCGGGTTCTCCAATCAGGAAGGGGGAAGGGTAGGAAAGACCCGGGGACCATCTCAGGCCCCCGGGCGCGAGGCTCCCCCCACGGGTGCCTCGCCTAACCCTTCCCTCGAAGAGGGGCGCCGGGGCGAACTGCTCGCCCCGAACGAGCGCGACCCTACTCGCGGCGGGCGAGCAGGGTCGAGCGTTTCCCGGGAAAATATCCAGGGGTGCCAGAGGCGGGCCTAGAGCTGCTGCATCCAGCCTTTGCTCTCCAGCCAGCCGATGACCTCGCGGGCTTGGACCATCGTCAAGGTCGCGACCGATTCGGCTCCGGCGGCGACAGCGAGCTGCTCGAGGTTCTCGGGCGTAGCGCCCGCGCGGTTGGCGGCGCCGCGCAGCTTGCCGAGCGTCGCCTGCCCGGCCTTGCGGGGCTCGGCCTCGACCTCGGGCTCGCCGGCGGGCTCGGGGGCCTGCTCCTGCGGCTGCGGGTCCTCCTGCGGCTCGGCGGCCTCAGAGTTCGCCCAGGGGCTCTCGGCGTCGCTCAGGATCGGCTCGGTGTCCGGGCTCGGTTCCGACTGGACCTCGGGCTCGGGCTCAGGCTCGGGAGCCGCCGCGGGCTTCCGCAGGCGGTCGGCCGCCGCAGCGGTCTTCGACTTCACGGCGACGTCTACGGTCTTCGCGCTCAGCCCGAAGTCCCGGTCCTCGCCGGGCGCGATCTCGCCGTCGTCGATCGCCAGCGCGCGGTGGTACTCCGGCGACAGCGTCAGCAATCGGCAGAGCCGCCGCACGGACGTCTTCGCCGCCATCGCGCCGAACCACTGATTCCAGACGTTCGAGGTCTGCGCGACGGCCTTCGCCTGGAGGATGTCGGCCAGGGCCGTGACCTCAAGCTGCGCTGGGCCGTCGATCATGCGCGCGATCGCGTAGGCGCGGACGACGTCGCCGCGCTCGGCGTCCTCAGTCGGGACGTGCTCGAAGGTGTCCTCCTCCAGGCCGAAGGAGTAGGTGAAGCGGTCCTTCGCGTAGACCGGGCGCGCGACGATCTGCCGGACCTGGCCGCTCTCCAGCGCGAGCTTGACTAGGCCCTTGTATCCGACCTGAAGGTTCACCGCGCCGCCGCGCGGGACGAGGTAGCTCTCGCCGAGCACGCCCGAAGGAGTCAGGCCGAGCGCGGCCGACTCCATGACGGCCGAGAGCAGCGAGGTCGGATCGCAGTCGAGCAGCTTCGGCGTCTTCTGCACCGCATGGGTCACGACGCCCACGAAGCGGTCGAGGTTGAGAGCGGTCGGGGCGATCGCTTGGATCTTCGGGCCGAGGCCCTCGAGAGTGTCGCGGACAACCGCGACCTGCTTGGTCTGTTTTGCGTTCATTGGTCGGTCTCCTTACTTGGACTGGACGAGGCGAAGAGAGCGGAAGCTGTAGGCGTCCACCTGACGGGTTGAGGCCTTCACGTTGACGGTCGAGAGCGTCGCGGTGAACTTGCCGTCGAGCGTAACGCCGACGGCGTGGTCGCCAAGCTCCTCCCGCACGCGGCCCTCGATCTCGGTGATCTCCTCCTGGCGGTCTTTGATCTGCGCCTTGAGGGTCTCGCGGCGCTTGAGCAGCTTGGTCGTTTCCTTCGCGAGGACGACCGGCTGCGCGTTGTCGGCGGGGTGCAGCAGCTTGAGCGCCTCCAGGCGCTTCGCCCAGCCCGGGTCGCCCTTCTCGGGTTGCGGCGGCCGCTCGCCGCTCTGGACGTAGCCCCAGAACTCGGCCAGGCGATCCATGAGCCCCATCTCGGCCTCCTCGTCGAGACGGCGAACGCCGTAGACCCGGAAGTCGTTTCCGCCGACCAGGACGACGACGAGCGCCCAGGGCAGCTCGAAGACCGCGAGGGATTGCCAGACCTGCACCAGGTAGTGCTCGGGCGGCCCGCCTTCCCAATGGTCGGCGACGTAGGCGCTGGAGGTCTTGATCTCGACCAGCCCGGCCTCGCCTTCTGCGATGCGGAGCGGCTCGCCGTCGGAGCCGTCCAGCTCCAGCGCGTCCAGCGCGCGGGCGAATCCGTCCGGCGTCGAGCGCAGCCAGGGAAGATCGGCCGAGGCGAAGATCGAGCCGAGCTTGCCGCAGTCAGCGACGAGTTCGTGGCCGGCGCTGGTGGCCTTGCCGTCGGCGGTCCAGCTCTCGAAGGGCAGCCGCGCCTCCAGCTCGGCCATTAGGACGGGCTCCATGCGGTGCCCCCAGTAAAGCCGCTCGCGCGTCAGGTCGTCGAGCGGCTGGGCTCGGTCCAGCTCGCCGGTCTTCTCGGCCCAGAGCTTGAGCGGGTCCGAGAACGCCTCGGGGAACCCGAGCGCGGCGGCGGCCTCGCTCGCGCCGATGCCTCCGGCGCGGGCTGCGTTCCAGCGGGCGAGCGTGTCCTCGTCTACGAGGTCGGGCGGGGTGGTCGGTATTTGGGTCATCGTTAGGTCTCCAGGGGAGGGGTGGGTTAGCGAATCTCGGCTTCGGCGAGCTCGGCGAGCGTCGTCGGGGCCGGGCGGTAGAAGGCGCCGGGGTCGGCGCCGATGATGTCGGCAAGCGCGCCGAGGGTTTCCAGGTCGCGCGGGCCGCCGCTGCCTTCCTTGTTCCAGCGGCCGAGCGCCGAGAGCGAGGGCGCCCGATCGGCGAGGCGGGCCTCGAGGCCCTCCCGCAGGCGGTCGAGCGACAGGCGCCGCTGGGTCCGCAGGATCAGGAAAGCGTCCGGGCTCCAGGCGGCCTCGAAGCGAAAGCCGGAGCGGCGGGTCGCGGTCAAGTCGTTGGTGTCCATGGCGGGAACCTTACGCGGCTCCCTGGATTTTTTCCCAAGAAACCTTGCCAGCCTGAGGGCTACTTGGTCGAATAAGTAGGTCGGCGGGAGCGAGAGGCGCTCCCCCAGCTTCTTCCTCTCCTGAATACAAGGAGGCTAGTTATGAACCAGATCGTCCCCACGACTGGCTCGCTTGTCGAGGCCAAGGTCATCGGCACTCCCGGGACCTTCCGGGTGATTGAAAATCCGATCTCCGACAAGGGGATCGAGACCCGCGAGGGTCACGTCTGGCTCCGCGAGACGGGGCTGCACATCTGCAAGGGCTACGAGCCCTTTGTGATCGAGTGGCCCATCGACGACCTGCGAGTCGTCGAGCAGGCCTGAGATTCAAAGCTGGGGGGGGGCTTGTCCCCCCCCTGCTTGTTCGCATCCCCCCCCCTTCCCCCTTACCGAGACCCGACCATGGAAAAGCAACCGAACGCGCACCTGAAGGCCCTCGACCTGGCCTACGAAGTCACCAGGAACTTCTCGCGGGACGACTTATGCCGCGAGCTGAGCTGCAAGGTCGAGAGCGTGGCCGACGCCTTCGAGTTTGAGGCCCAGCACGCCGAGCTGGAAGACGACGGCGACGCCTGGGACGAACTCTGCGTCCTCGCCACGAACCTCGCGGGGGCCTGCCGCTCGGGCTCGCCGTGCGACCGACTGGACGCCGCCCACGAACTGATCGAGGCCCTGGAGATCTGAGACCCAACCATGAAGCTCGAAACCCTCCTCAAAGTCCGCCGCGCGTCGCGCTCCAACGCCGACCGCGCGGCCTTCCGCTGGGCCTGGTCCGTCCACGTCGGCGGGAGCCGCTGGGACACGATCACGGCCGCCTGGGACGACCAGAACGAGTTCGTCGTTGTCGAGCGCAACGGCCTGCTGGTCGGCTGCTACGAAGGCAAGCGCGCCGCCTGGAGCGTCTCGCGCGCCGCCAAGCTCGCCATCGCGGAGCTGTACGGATGATTCTGCCCGGCAACGAAGTAACCCGCGCGGACCTCGCCAAGCTGCCCCCGGTGCCCGAGGTCGAGCCCGAGGGGCCGCTGAAATACTGGCGCCCGCTCGGCTTCCTCGACGTCCTGGAGGCGTTCGACGCCGAGCTTCGCGCCCGAGGCTGGGGCTCGCGCCTGGAGGCGATCGAGGGCCGCTCGAAGGGCCGCGACTCGATCCTAGCCGGGCGCCAGGTCTACTCGGTCGCCCGCCCTCGCGGCGCGGCTCTGGACGTCCTAGGGCGCCCGCAGCTCGGGGCGGCTCTGCGCTTCTCGAACGACCAGACCGCCGCGCCCTCGGTCTGGGCTGGGCTCGTCGCCGAGAACGGCGCCACGATCAGCCTGGGGCCATGGACCGCGCCGCGCCCTGCGCCGGGCGTGCGGTACTGCCCCGAGTACGTCGCGGACGCGCTCGCGGATCTCTGGGAGCGCCGCGCGAAGGATCTGCTCGACGCCGTCGCCGCCTTCGATCGGGTCGAGCTGGAGTCCTCGGACGGCCACGCCCTGCTCGTCTGGGGCGCCCTGCGCGGCCTCTGGAACTGGCGCCAAGTCGGCTACGCCGCCGAGATCTGGAGCTGGGACGGAAGCCGCCGCACGCAGGGCTTTGAGCCGCGCTCGCTGCTCTGCTGGCTGTATGCGTTCGGCCTGGGATCGCAGCGCCGCGGCCCAGACCGCCAGCTCGAAACGATGCGCGGCGCGTTCCGGGTCGCCAAGACCGTCCAGGTGCGCGGCCTGGATGCCATCCTGAGATCCTAGGCGGGGGGGGTAGACCTTGCCGCTGGAGCGGTTACCCTGGGGAGACCTTGCGCGTCATGCGTCAGGTCTCCAATCAAGGGCTCGCGGTTTGGTCGCCGCGAGCCCGCCTTCGTTTAGGCCTAAGAGAGGAGCGCCGCTCCGAGCCCCTGATCGCTCCCCGGGCGCGTCGAGGTGCGGGGCCGAAGCGACGCTCCGGACGGTGTAGGGGCGCGGCTAGGCGCCAGAGTGCGGCTGCACGTCCGGGTCGGCCGGCGAGCCCAGCTCGACGAGCTTCGGGCCCTCGCCGGTCTGGACGATCCCGAGACCCTTGGCCTCGGCCTTGGCGCGGACGACGTCGAGCAGCGCGGCCGGGTCCTCGGTCGAGTGCTCGAAGCCGAAGGCCCGCGCGATCGAGGCGATCGCTTCGCCGGGCGCCATGCCCCCAGCCGAGAGCGGGTTGAGCTCGCGCACCGAGCGCGCGAGGTGCTGCCGCGATCGCTTTGACGCGATCCAGGGCGCGAGCGCCGCGAGCCCGACAGCGACGGGCTGAGCGGGCGCGGGGATGAAAGGCGCGAGCGGCCCGAGGATGCCCTGGGCCTGCGCGCCAACGTCGGCGGCCTCGACCTCGGCGATTTCCTTCGTCTTCGCAGCCACGGCCGCGTCGGCGGCGGCGTAGGGCTGGAGCAGCTCCTCGAGCTTCGCCGTCGCCACGTCCAGCGCCGCGTCGCGCTCGGCCCGAGCCGCCGCGATCGCGTCCGCCTCGCCAGCCTGCACGGCGGCGTCGAGCTTGGCCTCGGCATCCTGCCAGAGCTCGCGGGCGGCCTGAGCCTCGGCCGCGAGCGCGTCGCGCTCCTCGACCAGGACCGCGCGCTCGGCCTCAAGCTCGGCGACGCGCTCGGCCGCTGCGGGAGAGAGAGCGCACGCCGCCAGCGGGGCGACGAGCGCAAGGGCGAGGCCGAGCCTCGCGAGGGGGTGGGAAGTCATTCTGTAAGCGCCTCCGAGCGCCTAGTTGGAGGGGGCGCGGTCAGGCGCCCGGCGAGTCCTCGACCTTCTTGTGCGGCCAGATACGCCGACCGCCGAGAAGGAGAAGGAGAAGGGTCCCGAGCCCGCCGCCGCCGAGCAGCGTGCGGTTGACGGCGTCCCAGGACGCCTCGGCTCGGTCGAACGCCTCGCGCATGGCGCGGGCGTCCTTAGCAAGCGCGTCCATCGTCCGCGCGTTCGATACGGTCGCCCCGTGCAGCTCGTCGAGAGCGACCGCGACGGCCTGGAGGGTTTCGGCCATCCGGTCGTCCTCGACGACCAGCGGAACCGGGCCCTCGGGCTCGTCGCCGTCGTGAATCCCGAGCGCCTCGCGGACGTCCCAAGGGTGCCGCCGCTGCTGCCCCGCGATCACGACCTCCTGAGGCGCCAGGTCGTACTCGACGCCGAACGTGAAGGACAGGTCCTCGTCGTCGGGGCCGCGCCAGGGGTTGTTCTGGGCCTCGCCGTAGACTCGGTCGGGAAGAACCGAGCAGCTCGAGGCCGAAAGAGCCAGAACGATGCAGGCGACGGCGAGAATCGCAAGCGCGAGCTCGGCCATCGGGTGGATGCCGTGCTGCTCAGCCATTCCCGCGGCTATCCCTGACGGTCTCACGCAAGGCCGCGATCGCTTCGCGAGTGTGCAGGCTCTCGGCCTCGATCGTATTCCTGAGCAGGCCGATCATCTCCGCGTCGTGGTGCGCCCGCTCCTGGAGAGCGCGCGCGAACTGCTCGTCCCGCTCGCGATCTCGGTTAGCCTGGCGGGCTTCGCGCTTCTCGTCGTATGCCCGCGCGTCTTCGCGGTCCGACTTGATATGCCTTAGGAACAGAATAACGACGCCGACGACGGCGCCAGCAACGCCCCACTCGAGGAGCGCGTTGGTGTTAGTGAAGTCGAAGCCCTGCGAGGCTCCGTAAAGGGTGGCAGCGAGCGCGGCGCTCATAAGAGCCTCTCCGGTGACGAGGAGCGACGTTGCGAGTAAGTCGCTGAGGGTGTCGGTGCTCATCGTTTATAGGGAAAACCATTCTGTGCCGTCGCAGATGAGCGTCGCGACGTCGTACTGGCTGGCAAGGCTGGACGTCGTCGCGCCGTCGATCGTCTCAGACCCGTTTCCGTCGATCGTCACGGCGTTCGCGCTGGCGTCGATCTTTTTGATGCTGACCCTCATGCCCGTATTCGACGCCGCTGCCGGCAGCGTCACCGTCACGGCGCCCGAGGTCGCGTTGACCTTGTAGAAGCCGCCGTGCGTCAAGTTGAAGCTCGCCGTCTCCGAGAAGATCGCGGTTAGCTCGTCGATCTCTGAGTTGAACGTCGACACGAACTGGCTGATCTTCGTCGCCGGGTCGAGCGGCGAGGCGGTGTATTCCTGGGCCATGGGTCAGGCGTAGGGGTTGAAGTTCAGGAGCGGCGACAGGTCGATCCCGTCGAGCTCCTTGAGCGAGGTCGCGGCGTCCACCAGGAACTCCAGGTCATCGGACAGCTCGCGGATCTTCTGGCGGTAGTCCGCGACCTCGGGCGGCAACGGCCGCGGCGGACTTCCCTGGAGTTGCGCTTCGTAGGATCGAATGACGTAGAAGTCGGTCGGCCCGAGGAGCCCCCAGGCTCGGTTCCGAATCACGGTTCGCACGCGGGCGCGCTCCTCGTCCAAGCTGCGCGGATCGTTGGAGAAGATCAGCACGCCGTCCTCGTAGACCTCCTGAACCGGGCTCGCGGGCTCGGTCGGGATGGCCTTGGCGGCGACCTCCTTGGAGCCCTCGAACTTGCTCGGAGGCTGCGGCGCCTCGTTTCCGCTGGGGAGGGTGCTCATAGCTGAAGCCAGACGATCGGCAGCGGCAGGGTGTAGGTGATCGGCGTCGGCGAGGCCGGCAGGCCGGAGGCGTAGGCCTGCACGGCGATATAACCGGAGTGCAGGGCCGTCGAGCTTGTCGCCGCGCCGATGCCCGGGTGCCCGACGCCCGCAGGCGTCGAGGTCAACGAGGGCGGGCTCGCGTCGTAGTGGCAAGCCAGCCAGTACCAGCCAGCGGTGAGCGACTGCGAGATCGAGGCGGTCTTCTGCCCGGTCGTCGTGATCGAGACCGTGCCGGCGTCCAGGATCAGCGAGCCCGGCTGCGAGCCCGAGTTGGAGTAAATCCCCAGCCTGACCGTCGTCGAGCCCGCCGCCGTGACGTTGACGCCGATCCCGGTGAACGTCGTGGGCTGCCCGACGCAGAACGGCACGAAGGCCACGAAGTTAGCCGCGCCCGCCGCGCCCGCGCCCGCCGCCAGGACGTTCGCCGGGAAGTAGCGCCTCGATGCCGAGTGCCCGGGCATGAAGTTGCGCTGCCCGCCAACCTGAATCCCGCCCGCCGTCGAGCCGTCGCCGATGAACAGCTTCTCCTCATCGGTCGTCCAGAGCGGTTCGCCCGCCGCCGGCGTCGCCCCCGTGCGGTTGGCCTCGGTCGAGCGCAGCACCTGCAAGGTGCGAAGCTGGCTCGAGGGTAGAGAGCCCGCGTCGAGGTCGCCGGGATCGACGAAGGGCTCGCGGTAAATGCGGAACGCGGCCTTGCCAAACTCCACGTCGAAGGTCGTGTCCGTTCGGCGGAAGCGCGCTCGGAATTGGAAGCTGCGGCCGTAGTACGTTCCAGGGCGGAACCGAACCCAGTCCTCCGAAGTCGGGTCGGCGCCGTCGGTGTATCGGATCTCGAAGATCGCCCGGATGTTGGAGGAGAATGGCGAATCCCATTCCTCGACCAGCGGGCCCTCAAACGTCCAATCCGAGGCCCAGATCCCGTCCATGAGCTCGTCCGCAAAGTCCTCCCAGGTCGCCGGGTGGACTTGCCAGGCCTCGATCGAGAAGTTGACGCGGTAGCGCGCGGCGGTGCCCGTGTCGAAATAGCTGGACGTCCAGCTCGGGTTCAGGCTCGACGAGGCCGGGTCGATCACGACCTTGCCCGAGGAGATCGTGGTCGCCGTCAAGATAGGCGTTCCGGTGCCGCCGGTCGGCGTCGCGTTGAACCCGAAGTCCTCCTGGCGCACGGCGACGTCGTCGGCCTGCGCGTCGTCCTCCTTCAGCTCGTCGGTCGCGAAGACGTAGTCCTGGCGGCCGGCGAAGGAGCCCGAGCCCAGGCGCTCTCGGACGATCAGCGGCAGCGCGGTCTCGCCGTCGGCGTTGTCGGGGCCGTCAGCGTAGCTGTCGAGCTGGAAGACGTTCACGCCGCCCTCGCTCGCGCCCAAGGGCATCCCGAGCAGCCAGCCGCCTTGGCGAACCTCGAGCGAGCCCTGGCGGCCGTTGGAGATCGTGCCCTCGACGCGGAGCCGCGGGCCATAGCGGTCAACGCTCGGCGTCGTGTAGGTGTCCGTCCGCTGCACGCGCCCCCGGATCGAGAGCTGGAAGGCGGGGATCTGGGCCAAGCCGAAGCTCGCGCCCCGCTTCGTGATCGGCTGCACCGCGACGTCGATCCGCTGCCCCGGCGTCGCGTTCGATCCGGTGATTCGGTACTCGCGCGCCTGGCCGGAAAGCTCGGCGACCTGGCTCCAGCCTGTAGTCGCTTCCTCGCGCTCTCGGACCCCGCGAATTCGCCGCACGAAGATCCGCTGACGATGGACGCGCGACTCGTCGGCCGGGTTGATCGACCAGGAGACCCAGACCGAAGTCTGCACCGCGCCCGTGACCTGATCGGCCACGCTCGCCTCGGTCGCCGTGATCGTCGCGGGAGCGACCGCCGCGCCCGTATCGGTTGGCTGAACCTTGATACTTGCCGACTCGCCGATCGCTCCGAAGTCGAGGGCCTTCAGCGCGAAGACGTCCTCGTCGTAGGCCACCGCGAAGATCTTCCGGCGGAAGTTGTCGGCCAGACTGATGCGCGTGACGCGGAACAGGCGCGTCGTGGTCGTCTCTGCGCCGAGGACGTAGAGGTCGCCCTCGACCGGCTCGAAGTCCAGCGAGGTCGTGAGGCTGATCGCCGTGCCGGCCGAGTAGGTGCCTGGACCGCTTGAGACCTCGACTTCCGAGACCAGACCCTCGGGGCTGCGAACCGCGACGCGGTAGGTTTTGCCCGATTCCAGCGTGACGTCTAGGTCAAGCCGGACCTCGCTGGCCGAGGCCGAGTCCTCCTTGATCCGCCCGCCGTAGTCCCAGGCCGGTAGGCGGTTGGCGAAATAGAACACGTCGCCGGGCTCCAGGTCGATCGCGTCGAGGAACGCCTCGAAGGCGATCGTGACGCGCAGCCGCTCGTTCGATTCCAGCAGCACGTCGAGCTCGCGCGCGGCCTGACCGATCGACGTAACGCCTTCGAGCCGGAACGTCTTCCGCCGCACGCGCTTGAAGTCGGTGGCGTCCTTGAGCGAGTCCGCCTGGCGCTGGACCGGCTCGCGCTCCCATTCGACGGACTCGTTCAGGATCTCGGCGACGGCCGTGTTGAACTCGTCCTCGGGTGAGATGCCCGCGATCTGAAGCGTGCCCTCGACGATGTTGGCCTCCGAGAACAGGTGCACCGGAACCTCCGGCTTCTGGACTCGGAATCGAACGTTCGAGCCCTGAGATATCGCGGCTCCGCGACCGGCGCGAACGATCTTTTGAAGCGCACTCCAGGCGTCCCCGTCGGAACGGTCGAAGACGATATCGCAGCGGTGGCGAAGGCTTTTCGTTTGAAAGGTAGCCGTAGGGGTGAAGCCGCTTGCGGTCGGGGGCGCCAAACCCTCCGGCCAAGTCAACTGCACACGCTTGAGCACGAGCCCCTGCGCCTGGGAGTTTGAGATCTTGACGATCTCAACGAACGATCCGTCGGTCGGCCAGCCAGCAGCAATTAGGCCGGAATCGATACCGTTTACCTCGACTGTCTGCCCAGCAAACCAAGTGTCCGGAATGTCCTGCGCTAGAACGAAGATATCCCAAGTGTTTGTAGGGGAGAGGTAGATGAACTGAATGAATGGCGAGACCGCCGGAGACCCATCCCCCACGACGGTATCCGCATAGTCGGCCGCCTCCTGAATGTTGTCGAAGTCGAAGTCGCTCTGCTTGTGAAACTCCCCGAGGGCCCGTGGATTCAAAAAATGATCCAGCGCGATCCACCAGGGATTTCGCGAGAAGACCGTCGAGAAGACCGGGTCCGTCGTGGTGCCGCCCGTTCGCACGCGGACCAGCTTGCCCTCGACCGGGATCAGGAAGTTAGGCGTGCCGCCCGAGGCGTCCGACTGCGCCGGGATCTCGAGGCCGAGCAGCGCGACCTCGGGGTAGGTGAACTGCTCGTCGACTCCAATCGTCAAGGACTGGAACTTGGTCGACCCCTGGATCTTCGTCGTGTCCTGCTGATCCGTGAACCGCTGAACGCTGATCCTGTATCGCCCCCGCTTCACGCTGCCCGAAGTCAAAGCCGGCGGCAAGAAACCAGGCAAGTCGATAACGCCGATTCCTGAGGTCAGCGACGAGGGTAGTTTGTAGATGCCCGCGATCGCCGTATCTCCCGAGGCGGCGACGTCATAGTCCGTTCCTGACGAGAGAGCTACATCGTCCATCGTCCAGTCGATCGCAAGGTCGGAAGGACTGTAGGTTTCGGGGTTCTGGGTCGTCCAAGCGGTCGAGATCGCGCCGGGCGTCAGAGCGCGCTCCCATACTCGAAAGCGATCGAAAGCTCCGTTGAATCCAAGAGTCCCCAAATCAGCCCCCCAACTGCCCAAGATCATCTTGTCATAAACTGCCGGATAAGACCATCGAGTCGTCGTTAGAGCTTCGGCGCGTTGAATTCCGTTGCAGTAAATCCGAACGCGGTCCTCTTTTCCCGGCCCTACGGCGATCTCATAAGTAACCACAATTTGAGCCCAGGCGCCAAAGTTGCCGGTCGCTTGGGATGCTTGGGGGAAGCTGAAGCCCGGAACGCTCAGGGTCTCGAAGCTAGAGCCGTCCCCCCAGTGAAGGCGGGCGACGTCGTTCGAGATCCGAAGCACGACCCCTTGGATGGAGCTGGGAACGGTCTGCGATGCAAATGAACCATCGGCGAGGCTCCAGACGAAATCGTCGTTCGGGCCGTTCTGGAGGTTGCCGCTTGCGTCGATGTCCTGCCGGAAGACCCAGGACTCGACAGTGAAGGCGATCCCCTCCGGCGAGCCGCTCGTTCCAGCGAAAGGAAGGCGCGAATCCGCGATGCAATAGTCCCCCAAGTGTCCGTGCTGCCGAACCGAAAGCCCGCCCGACGCAAAGGAAACGGTTACAGGGTCGTAAAGGGGGAAGCGGACAAGCCGAGTAAAGCTCGAAGGAATCGCCTCGGTGAACGTGATTGCTCCAGCGGTAGAGCCGAAGGGCCCGGCAAACCCTCCCAAGAGATCGACCGTCGGGCCGGTCGGCGTTCCGCCCGCGTCCAGTTCTTGATAGCGGATCTGCACCTGCGTCGTCAGCGTCGAGGTGTTGCCGTTGCTATCGACGTTGTAGAGCCCCTTGGGGAACTGGATCGCGACCGTTGCGAAGTCGCCCTCCTCGGGCATGTCGTACTCAACCGCCTCGCTCCAGTCCGTGATCGCGACGCCGTCCTCGTCCCAGTTTTCGATCGCCAGGCCGACGTTGTAAATCGTCGAGGCGATCGAGAAGCCGGGAATCGCGGTCTGCTCGATCGTTCCAAGGCGGACGGATGCGCGAACCCCTTCGAGGTTGCTCGCGGTGTTTCCGTTGATCTTCAAGCCCGCCGGCAGGTTCTCGCCGACGAGGTCGTCCGAGTCCGTCGTGATGCCCCCGATCGACTTGATCGGGCCTTCGCAGACGGCAATCAGAACCCTCAAGGTCTGGTATACCTTATTCGGGCCAGCGATCGAGACGTCGAGCGCCTCGACGACCTCCTGGGA
>Ga0180438_10005099_pt1 | contig 18483 bp, 12 predicted proteins | sample SS_ome_12_FD_132455 | JGI IMG/M metagenome (GOLD analysis project Ga0180438, IMG submission 132455) | Hypersaline lake sediment archaeal communities from the Salton Sea, California, USA - SS_3_D_2 metaG | ecosystem: Environmental > Aquatic > Non-marine Saline and Alkaline > Hypersaline >...
CGGCGGCTCGATCCTGATGGCGGGATCTCTCAAGCCAGGTGCCAGAATCACCTACCCCATCGTCATTACGTGGTACTTTCCAAACTGCAACCTCGAAGCCGGGAGTGCGAGAGATGAACATGATGACCGCGGTTGCGGTTCCGCCTGCACAAGTGATAATCCGCCTCCCAAGTGGCGACCGTACTATGCTTCTCAGTGGAAGGACGCCAAGGATGTGGCTTCCTACGTGAGAAAGAACTACGCGTCGCTCCGCGGGCGGACACAGGCGTTTCATGACGCGCTGTTCTCGTCCACGCTGCCGTCGTACGTCCTCGACGCCGTGTCCGCGAACCTGGCTATCATTAAATCGCCGACCGTACTACGTCAGGAAAACGGCAACATGTGGGCATGGGAAGGGTGCTTTTGTGACGCGGGCTGTTGTTATGGTTCATGCACGCATGTTTGGAACTATGCCCAAGCCATCCCGCACCTTTTCCCTCATCTGGAACGCACCCTTCGCGAACAGGAACTGGAACGTTCGATGGACAAGCGAGGCCACGTGCAATTCCGGTCGGCATTGCCCGACGGGAATCCCTCTCACAGTTACCATGCCGCTGCCGATGGCCAGCTCGGCGGCATTATGAAAGTCTACAGGGAATGGCAAGTATCGGGAGATAGGAAATGGTTGGAGCGGATGTATCCTCTTGCCAAGACAAGCATCAACTACTGCATTGAAAAATGGGATCCCAGACACAAAGGCGTACTGGAGGAGCCTCATCACAACACCTACGATATCGAGTTCTGGGGACCGGACGGCATGTGTTCGAGTATCTATCTCGGCGCGCTCGCGGCAATGGCCGAGATGAGCTGCGACGTCGGCGAACCAGGGGATGCCGCATTCTATGAGAAACTTGCAGCGAAAGGAGCCAAGTTCCTCGACACGAAGCTCTTCAACGGCGAGTACTACGAGCAGAAGGTGACTTACAAAGGGCTTCGCGACACATCCTTCGCCGAGAGCGTTGCCAAGGTCACCAAGAAAGCCAGCGATGAGGAGCAGCTTCTGAAAAGGGAAGGGCCAAAATATCAATACGGTTCAGGTTGTCTCTCCGACGGTGTGATCGGCGCGTGGATGGCGAAGATGTACGGGATCAATTTCCCGCAGACAAGATCCAATGTAAGGAGGAATCTCAAGGCTATCTTCCAATACAACTTCAAGACCGATCTGAGCACGCATGTCTGCACGCAGCGTCCCGGATACGCCATGGGGCGCGAGCCCGGCTTGCTTCTATGTACTTGGCCACGGGGCGGGAAACCGACTCTGCCGTTCATTTACAGCGACGAGGTGTGGACCGGCATCGAGTACCAGGTGGCTTCCCACCTTATTGAGGAAGGTTTTCTCAAGGAGGGTCTCACTATCGTCAAAGCGGCTAGGACTCGTTATGATGGTCGTGTCCGAAATCCCTGGTGCGAGTATGAGTGCGGCAACTACTATGCCCGCGCTATGTCCAGCTACGCGCTGCTTGGATCGTTGTCTGGCTTCCGGTATTCTGCGGCGAAGAAGGCTCTCTGGTTTGGCCCAAAGTTGGACATCGACGAGTTCAAGGTGTTCTTTTCCGGGGCCACGGGTTACGGGATGATCACGCTTTCTAAACGTTCGCTTACCATTGAAATGGTCGAAGGCGAACTTGCCGTTGACGCATTGCATCTGACAATTGGCGGAAAGACGAAGGAGGTTCAATGGCGAGTGGTTGCCCGTGAAGGCGACAAGACGGTCTTACAAAATTGGGATATTGACAATTCTTAATGGCCAGCAAGCAGCCAGGAACTAACAGCGAACACTACTGAGGAGGAGATCATGCCGTTGACAACATTTCGTGGTCACAACTGCTTCTACGTTGATGAGGGGGTAGGCGAGGCCGTGATGCTCGTTCACGGCTATACGGGATGTTGGGACGACTGGGCGACAACGATTCCGGCTGCCTCTAGGCAATACCGGTGCATCGCACTCGACCAACGCGGCTTCGGTAGGTCGGATCATCCTGAATCGGAGTCGGCCTATACGATGTCCGCCTATGTGGAGGACATCGTGAGCCTCGCCCGCCAACTCGGAGTCGACCGGTTTCACCTGGCAGGAGTCTCGCTGGGGGGCATGATTGCGCAGGAGTTCGCGCTCGCGCATCAGGACATGCTGCTCTCGCTGGCGCTGGTGGACACCACGCCGCAGCCTCCCCCTGTAATGGAGGGGGAACTGAATCCCGACGAGAGCGCAGAGTTTCTCGAAGATCACACTGTCGGTGAACTGTGGGAGGTCTACCACGAGCGGGTCTCGAAACGGCTTCCCCTAGCTAACCCGGCAGTGACCGAAGAGGAACTCGCAGCCGCCAAGCGGCGGTATGTCAACAACAACTCGCAGGCCGGGATAGTCGGCTGCGGGCGAATGATCCGGAACTGGGCCGGCGTCGCTGACAGGCTCGGCGAAATCACGCTAAGGACGCTTGTCGTAGTGGGTGAGATGGACGAGATGTTTGTCGAGCCGTCCCAACGACTCGCTGCACTGTTGCCCGACGTTCGACTTGTCGTCCTGCCCAAGTGTGGTCACGTGCCGATGTTCGACAGGCCCGATTTGTTCAACCGCATCTATCTGGATTTTCTCAGCGAAGGCTGAGTTTGCGATTGCATGAAACTGAGGCTCGTGCAGCTCCGGATCGTGCGGCGCGCCGTAATCAGGTTGTTTATGAGGAAGGGTATACGGGGATAGAATGGAACCACACAACAACGAGACCCTCGTGTGGGAGCCGCTCGAACCGGTGTCGCTGTGGCATAGGATCAAGATTGCCATCAGCAAGATACCACACTTTCACTTCGAGTACATCTCCAACACGTTCATAAGTCCGCTCGCACGCGACCTCGTCAGCGGTGCGACCGGCGTGGGCCTGATTCAGGCGCTCAACCCTTTGTTCGGCATTCTTGTGCAGCCGCTCATCGGCTGGCGTAGCGACCATACGTGGACCAGGCTGGGCCGGCGCAAACCATATATACTGTTTGCCCTGCCTTGGATACTGTTGGCAATGGTCGTGATGCCGCTCACGCACTCACTGTGGCTGTTTGTGGCAGCGGTGCTCGTCTATCAGCTTTTCGTGGACTTGAACGCGGTGTCGGTCTGGGCGATCATGCCCGAGACCGTGCCACTGGAACAGCGTAGCCGTCAGGCCGCTACCACTCAGATGTTTAACGCGATCGTCATGATAGTTGCTTTGCGGTTCGTAGGCCCGCTCTATGACACGAATCATTTCTATCCGTTCGCTTTTGCCCTGATGGTCACCACAGTTTGTACTTGCATCACGCTGTTCGGGATCAAGGAGCACTATCGAGAAGTAACCGAACGCCCTCGACTGGGATTCCAGCCGTTAGCCAAGGCGATTGCCAAAGCGGTCTTTGGCGATCGGAACATACGCCTGTACATGCTTACGGTCGCGTTCTCGAGCTATGGTGCCAACACGGTGGCTGCTTTCTATACGCTTTTCGTGAGCAGGACGTTGGGCAGTACCGTGGGCAAGGCCGTATTCATCATGTTCGTTGGCCCGGTGGTGGGTTTGCTCGCCGCGCTGCCGCTCGGGGTTCTGGCCGACAGGTTCAGCAAGAAGAGGGTGCTTCTGTTCGGCTATTTCATGAGCCTGACTGCATACGTGATCGGGCTTACTGCGCACTCCTTTGGTCAGATGTACGTGTACTGGGTCTTCGCTGCGCTTTCCGCTTGTGCTACTATGGTCAGCGGGTACGCACTGCTGAGCCAATTCATGCCTCGCGATAAGGTCGGCACCATCGGCGGGGCAATACCACTGTTCTATGGAGGCGCCCGTTTCCTGACCATGATGACCACGGGCCTGATCATCGATGCTTTTCACGAGAACTATCGGGTGATTTGGTGGATCGCCATCGCCTGTGTGGTCCCGTGCATTGTTCTTGTGAGCATGATAGATGATTCGCAAGTGGCAGATTCACAACGATAAGGAGATGACAGGATGAGACGCACACGATATGCCTCCTTGGCCATCGCCACGGTTCTATTCAGTTCTTCCGTTTTGGGCACTGTGATATCGGTGGCGTCTGACGCCCGCGCACAAGAGGTTACCGTCGAGCGCGACGTGATGGTGACAATGCGCGACGGCGTGAGGCTCGCGACAGACCTTTACCACCCTCCGGGCGAAGGGCCGTTTCCGGTTGTCGTAGTTCGCCTTCCATACAACAAGCTTGGCTTGACTCCTCTGATGTCGGGGTACGCGGAGGACGGTTATTGCTGTGTGGTGCAGGACTGCCGGGGTCGATTCAAGAGCGAGGGTCTATGGCAACCGTTCGCTAGCGAGGAGACCGATGGCAGAGACACCATCAAATGGGTGAAGTCACAGCCATGGTGCAACGGCAAGATCGGAATGTGGGGTGGCTCGTATTTTGGCTACACGCAGTGGGCGCTTGCACCCGGCAACGCGGACGTTGCAGCGTTGACGCCATTCTTCGCCCCCTCGAATCCATACGAGGCATTCTACCGCGGAGGAGCGTTCTACGAAATGACATGGCTTTTCTGGAGCATCAACAACCGAGGTCGGACTATGACACCTGAAGAGGCCACTAAGAACCTTCAGAAGGGATTCAGCCACCTGCCGCTCATTGACAAGGACAACGTCACGCTCGAGGATGTCCCGATTTTCAACAATTGGGTGAAGCGCCCTGTCCCCGACAGGTACTGGAGGTCACTTTCAATTACCGAGCGGATCCCCGACATATCGGCCCCGTTATTCCTGGTCAGCGGCTGGTACGACCTGTTCAACGCTCAGCAGCTTCGCGAGTTTGAACTCATTCAGAGATATGGTCAACCTCAGGTAAAGGCAAACACGAAACTTCTCATAGGTCCATGGAACCACACCCGCGTTAACGCAAATCAAGGACAGTACGGGATAGATCCGGCAAGCCTCGACATGGACGCCCAGATGAAACAGTGGTTGGACTACGCGCTTAAGGGCGCCGCCAACGGTTGGGACAAGGTTGCCCCGGTGCGTTTGTTTGTGCTGGGCGAAAACGTGTGGCGAGATGAGCAAGAGTGGCCGGTTGCCCGCGCCGTCCATACCGATTATTACCTGCACTCAGGCGGTAATGCACATGCTTCCGCACAGGACGGGACGCTCAGTGTGCGCAAACCTGCGGGTGACGAGCCACCCGATGCGTATGCCTTTGATCCGATGAACCCTGTGCCGACCGTGGGCGGATCCAACCTGAAGCCTGAAAAAAGCGGCCCTGCTGATCAGCGCGAGGTCGAGAAGCGCAACGACGTGCTCGTGTACTCCACTCCTCCGCTGGACGGCCCAATCGAGATCACTGGGCCCGTGAAACTGACACTGTTCGCATCGTCCGATTCGCCTGACACTGATTTCACGGGTAAGCTTGTGGACGTATTCCCGGGGGGCAAAGCGCTCATACTCTGTGATGGAATACTACGTGCGCGATACCGGAACGGACTGGACAGGCCCGAACTCATGAAGCCGGGGCAGGTGTATCGATTCGACATAGACATGGGGTTCACGTCCGTGCTGTTCCAGACGGGGCATCAAATCAGACTTGAAGTCAGTTCGTCGAACTTCCCGCGCTATGACCGCAACCCGAATACCGGCACCGATATCGCTACCGAGACTCAGACCCGCGTGGCGCACCAGAAAATCTGGCACAGCTCACAGTGTCCCTCGCGGCTTACGTTACCTGTGATACGACGGTGAGGAGTGAATGCTAAATCTGGTGGACGAAAAGGAGGTGCATAAACTTGTATCTTCCCCTAAATGACATCGAGTTCCAAATCCAAGAGGCAACGCGGGAGTTTGCCGAGAAAGAGCTCCGACCCGGTGCCGCCGAGCGGGATGCTGCGGGCACTTTCCCGCGTGAGCTTTTCCGTCGCTGCACGGAGCTGGGTTTTACCGGGATTCCATTTCCTGAGGAGTACGGCGGTGTTGGCGCGAATTGGATGTCATTCGTTCTGGCGCTGGAAGAGTTCTGTCGTGTCGATCCTTCGTTCGCAGTGACCTTGTCGGTGACAGTCGACGTGGCCAGTCTTCTGAACGAGCTAGGGACGGAGGAGCAAAAGCGGCAGTGGATGGAGCCACTGGTGCGAGGGACCCATATCGGGGCGTTTGGGCTGACTGAGTCCGACGGCGGTTCAGACATCCAGAGTATGCGCACAAGGGCTCAATTGGAGGACGGCCACTGGGCGATAAATGGCAGCAAGGCGTTCATAACCAATGCGGGTACGGATATTAGCCTGTTTGTCATCGTTTTCTGTGTCACCGGCCAGCGTTCAAGAGGACGGAAGGAGTTCTCAGGTATTGTGGTGCCAACCGGGACACCGGGCTATGCCGTCTCGCCCCAGGAGCACAAGATCGGTTTAAAGTCTTCAGATACTCGTCAACTGGTGTTCGAAGATTGCCGGGTGCCGGAGAGCAACCTGGTAGGCCCGCACAGGAACGGGTTGCACGCGGCACTTGACATGCTGCAGCTCGGCCGGCTCACGGTCGCGGCTTGCGCCCTTGGATTGGCCCAGGGCTGCTTGGACGAATGCATTCGATATGCACATGACCGCTCTGCCTTTGGGCGTCCCATCGGTGCCTTCCAGGCGATACAACACAAGATTGCTGAGATGGCTACGAAGATCACCGCTACGCGGTCGTTAGTGTACCAAGCTACCCGCGCGTTCGAAGCCGGACGCTTGACCCCAAAAGACGCTTCCATGGCGAAACTGTTTGCCACTGAAGTAGCTCAGCGGATTGCGGTTGATGCGTGCGACATTTTTGGCGGTATGGGGTTCATGGAGGACGTACCCGTGGCCCGTTTCTACCGGGACGTTAAAGCATTCACCATTGTCGAAGGGACCTCGAATATACAGAAAATGATAATCGCTCGTGAGCTTGGTCTCCCCTCGTCCTGAAACAACCGCCGCCTTGAGGGGGGCGATGGATGCGGCAGAACGGCTCGTATGAAGTCAATGGCACATGAAGGGAGTTGCCGGTATGATCGATCACGCTGGCAGCATTGATACGGTAACAGGAAGCGCGCGGGGAATCGGCAGAGCCGTTGCCAAAACCCTCGCTGCAGGCGGCGCGTACGTCGCCATCCTCGACATTAACGAAGAGGGCGCACGGGCCGCTGCCGAGGAGCTTGAAGCACAATACTCGGTGCGTACCTCGTCGGGGAGTCTCGATGTCGCCGACAAGGAAACCGTGGTCGAGGCGTTCCAACGGCTGAGTGAGGAGTTCGGCCACATCGATATCCTGGTGAACAACGCGGCGATCACCACAAACATCAATATGATTGCAGATATGCCGATGGAAAACTGGGACCGGGAGATCGGCATGAACCTGTCGGGCGCGTTCTACTGTGCCAAACAGGTTCTGCCCGGAACGGTCGAGCGTAAATGGGGCCGGATTGTCAACGTCTCCTCGGCCGCGGGCGCTATGGGAGGCTGCGGTCAATGCAGCTACGCCGCTTCAAAAGCCGGCCCGCTTTGTTTGACAAAGACAATTGCCCTAGAGTATGCCCGGAACAACGTAGCGGCAAACGCCCTTTCTTGGCGTTTTAGGAGGTCGATGCAATGAGTGGCATTTACATCGTTGGTGCAGCGATGACGCCGTTCGGCAAGCTGCCGGACACGTCCGTCAAGCAACTGACCAGGGAGGCGGTGACTGCCGCGCTGAGGGATGCTGGATGTGAGATCGCCGAAATCGGGGCGGTCTGGTTTGCCAACACTGCGCAGGGTGCAATCGAAGGTCAGTACACGGTTCGGGGACAGATCGCGCTCCGGTCGATGGGCTTCCAAGAAGTCCCGATCATCAATGTCGAGAACGCCTGCGCCAGTGCCAGTTCGGCTTTCAACCAGGCGTACACCTACTTGCGGGCAGGGCTGTCAGATGTTGTCCTCGCCGTCGGCGCCGACAAGCTCTTCACTACCGACAAGGGGAGATCGCTTCGCGTGTTCCTGGGCGGCGTGGACGTTCATCAAAGAGAGGAGACCCTCGAGAAGTTGCTGTTGCTCGGCGAGGGAATAGCTCCCCCTGAAGGCGTGTCTGACCAGAACGGAATGAGAAGCGTCTTCATGGACATATATGCCTCCATTGCGCGATTTCATATGAGAACCTTTGGAACAACCCAACGGCAGCTCGCCGCGGTCGCCTCGAAGAATCACTTTCACTCAACCATGAATCCCTTGTCTCAGTACCAAAACGACATGAGCATTGACGAAGTGCTCAGCGCCCGAGTGGTATCATGGCCTCTCACGCTGCCGATGTGCTCGCCGATCAGCGATGGTGCAGCGGCAGCCGTCCTGTGTTCGGAAGACGCCCTGGGACGTTTCGACAAGTCACGCGCTGTCAGAGTGCACGCCTCGGTCGTGGGAAGCAGTGTGGACCGCAAACCTGAAGAGGGGGAGAAGCATGTGAGCCGTCTTGCCGCGCTGAAGGCATACGAGCAGGCAGGAGTTGAGCCGAAGGACATGTCTGTTGCTGAGTTGCATGATGCCACGGCGTTCGCGGAAATTCAGCATACAGAGAACCTTGGTTTTTGCGAGTTCGGTCAGGGAGGCTGGCTTGCCGAAAGGGGCGACACTCGGTTCGGCGGCAAGATTCCTATAAACGTCTCAGGAGGGCTCGAGTCTAAGGGGCATCCTGTCGGGGCAACAGGACTGGCTCAAATCTACGAACTGGTAACGCAGCTCAGAGGTGAAGCCGGTGAGCGCCAGGTGGAGAATGCGCGCCTTGCCATCGCCGAGAATGGAGGCGGTTTCTACGGTATCGAGGAAGCCGCGGTTTCTGTGACCATACTGGGGAGATGAAGTCATGAGATCGATTGATTTCTTTGACCGCGCTGCGCAATTCTATCCGGACCGTACCTGTTTCCATGATGGTGAGCAAGGCCATTCGTACCGGGCGGTCCAGGAGATGACTCACCGTATTGCGAACGGGCTCCTGGCGGGAGGGTTGGAGAAAGAGGCGAAAGTTGCAGTCTATAGCCCGAATAGTGTGCTCGCCTTCGAATGTGTGCTCGGCATACTGCGTGCCGGAGCCACATGGGTGCCGGTAAACGCGCGTAGCTCGGTCGACGATAACGTTTATATCCTCAACGCCAGCGACTGTGAGTGGCTGTTCTATCACAGTTCACTCGAAACTCATATTGAAAGAATCAAAACTGGGGTTCCCGGCATCTGCGGTCTGGTCTGTATCGACGGCGAGGGAAAGGACGCCCCGTCTTTCGACAGTTGGGTCTCAGCATTCTCGGCTCCAGCACCTTTCATAGCGCAGGACCGCGACGATGTGGCAATTCTGGCCAGCTCCGGCGGCACCACAGGAGTTCCGAAGGGGGTCATGTTAACGCACAATAATGTCGAGACGTTCATCTGCAATTTCATCACCTGCATGCCGTACAGTGAACCGCCGGTCAATCTCGTTGTCGCGCCCATCACCCACGCCGCGGGTTACCTGACCCTGGCACTGCTGGCGTGTGGTGCCACGAATGTCATCATGGCTAAGGTCGATCTCCTGAAGATTATGGAGAACATCGAGAAGTTCAAAGTAACGACCCTTTTCTTGCCGCCGACCGTCATCTACATGCTTCTGGCGCATCCCAAAGTCCGTGACTTCGATTACTCCTCATTGCGATACTTCTTGTACGGTGCGGCTCCGACTGCAGTGGATAAGCTAAAGGAGGCTATCGAGGTTTTCGGTCCAGCTATGGCGCAGGGGTATGGACAGACCGAAGCGCTGGCGATGTGCTTGTTTCTCAGTCCCGATGAACACCTCGTCATCGGCGATCCGGACGAAGAAAAGCGTCTATGGAGTTGCGGCAGGGCCGCACTCTGCACACAGGTTGAGATCATGGATGACGAGGGACATCTGCTAGGGCCGAACGAAGAGGGAGAGATCGTTATGCGGGGTAACAACATCATGAAAGGGTATTACAAGAACCCCGAGCAAACTGAGGAGGCGTCTCGTTTCGGCTGGCACCATACCGGGGACATGGGATACAAGGACGAAGATGGGTACCTTTACATCGTTGACCGCAAGAGGGACATGATAATTACGGGCGGATTCAACGTTTACTCGATCGAAGTCGAACGAGCCGTTCTTGCCCATCCTGCCGTGCAAGATTGTGCTGTCGTGGGGGTGCCCGACGAGAAGTGGGGTGAGGCGATAAAGGCCGTCATTGAGGTCAAGCCTGGCATGCAAGTGGACGAGGCGGAATTGATGGCGTTTTGCAGGGAGAAAATCGGCGGCGTCAAAGCGCCGAAATCAGTGGAAATATGGGACGCACTCCCGCGAAGCGCCGTCGGCAAAGTCCTGAAAAAGGAAGTCCGCAAGAAGTTTTGGGAAGGACGCGAGCGAATGGTTGGCTAAGAAGACAAGGCTGGCTCGCGATGCGAGATCAAAACGTAGCTCCGTCATGACTCACAAACGTTTGGATTGACATAGTTCTTTCTGGAAACAGGGACGCATTCAAAGATAGGAATTGGCACGAGAGAGCCTCCGCGGTATGGTCAATTTAGCGCTGTCCGGGTGATGGAGGCGGCGACGACGATTGTCTGGGCACCGACTATAGGGAGGATGCTCTGCGCTGGTGAGCTTCTGCGCGGAGTCGGATACTTCGTCGACGGCTGGTCGTTAAGGCGCTGCCGTGGGCCAGCTACGGCTCGAACGTGCGGGCACAATGACCTGGTGAAAGGAAGGGGGAGAGCACAGCCATGAACGTGATAGTCGTTTTTCTCGATAGCTTTCGGTGGGATCATGTCGGCGTGTACCATGGAGGACGCGCGCCGTTCGATGGCGTCGGCCCGTGTCAGACTCCCAATCTGGACCGGTTTGCTGAACGCTGCGTCATATTCGAAAACGCCTATCCGGAGGCCCTCCCGACAATGCCAGTTCGACTTCAACTCATGACCGGCCAGCGTACACTTCCCTTTCGAGGTTGGGAACCCATGAGGGAGACCGATGTACCTATGCAGAGGATACTCGGAGAGCTTGGTTACGTTTCGGGGCTTATCGCTGATACGTACCACTTCCGTGCGCCCGGCATGAACTACCACCAGGATTTCAGTTGCTACCGCTGGATTCGCGGGCAAGAATACGATCCGTGGGTCAGTTCACCCACCAAACGCAACATCGATGACTACGTCAACGAAAACTACACAGAGATATGGCGCAAACGCATTGGACAGTTTCTCGCAAATACCGACGACTTTGCAAGCGAAGAGGCTTGGTTTCCCGCGAAAGTTGTGGATGAAGCGTGTCGATGGCTAAGAGCCAACCGCTGCCATAAAAAGATCCTCCTTTGGATCGACAGCTTCGACCCTCACGAGCCGTGGGACCCCTTGGAACGCTGGGACACGTACACAGACAGGAACTACAAAGGCAAAAGGCTCATTATGCCGATGGGTGGGCTCGCCGACAGTTGGGCCACACCAGAGGAACAGCGATTCATACGGGGGCTATATGCAGGCGAGGCGGCGTTCGTTGATCACTGTTTCGGCCGTCTCTTTGAGTGCCTTGAAACGGAAGGCTACATGGAGGATAGTTTCATCGTGTTGCTCGCGGATCATGGACACCCTCTTGGCGATCATGGCAAGTTCCTCAAGGGAACTGACCGGATGTACAGCGAGCTCCTGAAGGCACCGTTCCTTGTCCACTTGCCTGGCGGCGAAAACCGTGGGCTTCGTACCGACGCGCTTGTGTGCTTCCACGATGTTCTTCCCACAATCCTTGGCCTTCTTGGACAGAAAAACAACACTGAAGCGATGCACGGACGAAGCTTCGTGCCGGTGCTCATGGGTGACACCGGTGACCACCGACAGGCCATAATCACCGGGTATTACTCAAGAGTAGGTGTTCGCAACAGTGCAATTGAAAGGTGTATTCGCGACAAGCGTTGGAGTTACATCGCTCGACCCGAGAACGAGCCGGATGAGCTGTATAACCTTATCGAGGACTGGCGTGAGGTACATAACCTGATCGACGAACATCCTGAGGAGGCAGAACGGCTTTCATCCATGTTTGGGTCCTACTTCCGACCAGGCCCTGCACGCCCCGTCAAGGGCGTTCAGGGTCAGTATGAGATGGGGTCGGCTAGTGTGACCTGACTTTGTTTCCCGTCAACGAAAATGGGACGCCCATAGTGCCAGTTCTTGAGTGTAGCGCGCACTTATTGTGGGCTTACGAACCGCAGACGAGGTAACACACTCACCGGGAAGAAGTCGCGAAACACAGACAGGCGAGGACTGGGTTCATGAGTCCCGATTAAGGCCGAGCCTCGTGCACAACTTGTGGACGGGCGACTGCTTATCGGTTCAGATCTGACCGCCCCAACCAGGCATTGGGCCGTTTAGCGAGACCAATCCCACTAAAACCACAACATCCAGGCACGGTCGGAATATACATCCCTTTAGGCATTGCACCGACCGGTTTCTGCGAAAAGCTCAAACAGCACTCTACGAGCCATCTTCGGCGAGCGCATGAATCGGTGTTCCTTAGGCTGCTTGGCTCCCGTCAAGACCGCTCCGCGTGGTCTCCCGACATCAACATACCTCCCTCGGTGGTCGGGACAGAACCGATCACATACATTTGCAGCCGACTCCTCCGTCAACACGAAGCAATGCGCCGGTAATGTACTTGGCTTCATCGGAAGCGAGGAATAGCGACGCGTAGGCGACGTCCCACGCATCGCCCATCTTTCCCGTGGGACACGCGGCGTCTCTCTGTCTGATCATCTCTTCTACATTTTCAAATACTGCTTTCATAGGTTCGACTATCATGGGCGTGTTCATCAATCCTGGCAGGATTGCGTTGGCCCGGATACCTTTGTCGGCATATTGGAGTGCCACGGCCCGAGTGAACTGGTTCACCGCCGCTTTGGAGCTGTAGTAACCGATATACGGGATACCGGACCAGCGCACGCTCGCCATGGAAGAGATGTTGACGATCGCACCTGAGCGTTGGGCCAGCATGATTGGGAGAACATATTTGCAGGTCAGGAACATCCCCTTGATGTTCACGTCCATGACGCGATCCCAGCTCTCTTCACTCGTTTCGACCGGTCCGCCCAGCTCGCCTATCCCGACGTTGTTGTGCAGGATGTCGATCCGTCCGTAGGCGTCCATACATTTGTTGACGGCAGCCTCGACCTCCCGCGCCTGAGTGACGTCGGCCTGCACAGCGATACATTCACCACTTTCAGAGGCTATGATATCCCTTGTCTCCTCCGCCGCGGCGAGGTTCTTGTCGACAGCAACAACCTTGGCACCTTCCCGCGCATAAAGGACGGAGGTGGCTTTGCCATTGCCCCAGCCCGGACCGCATGACCCTGCGCCGAAGACAATCGCTACCTTATCTTTGAGTCGCTCACACATCCTGATTCCCTCCTTATCGGGATTCGTCATCGAACCTTCTCTAAACCCGGCGCCAACATTCGCTCACTCACCAGTCTGATACCAATCCGGTCGTCGTGTCCTTGTCGGTCTTCGCGTAAGCTGGCGCCCCCGGCCGCATGTATGCGAACGCAGTATCATCTTCGTACGTCCGCTTACCGTCAAGCTCAGCGATGTCCTCATCACCGCGGATTCTCCTCCAAAACGCTCATTTTCAGGTTGGCTTTCGTCTAGCAGCCCCCTTGGTTTTTCGCGTACCTAAGGGTTTCTCATTACGCAGCCGTTTTCGGGCATGCGGGATTTCTTGCGAATACTGTGGCAACCACCTGGCCTGTGCGACAAGCATTTCGTCCACCATCTGGCTGATCTCATAGGTGTTGCAAACGGCGCCGGTCAGAGGATCCAGCATCACCGCCTGTTTCAGAAGCCCGACGTCTCCGTGCACGGCCGCCTCGACAGCCAGCCTCTGAACACTTATGGAGGTGTTGCAGACGGCTGCGCACCCCAGCGGCAGATCCCCGACGCGGGGTATGCTGAGTCCGTTCTTGTCGACGTAGCCGGGCACTTCGACAATTGCGTCCGCAGGGAGATTAGTGATGCATCCGTAGTTCGGTACGTTGAAGTGTCCGCGGTATACGCGGCCGGTCTCGAGAGCCTCCAAGATGTAGCTGAAGTGTTCAAGGGTGCGATTCGCCGGCGCGATCTTGGGCGGATCCTGTTTCATCAGCTCCGGGAAGTCCGTCTCAAATTCGTCTCGCTTCTCTCTGTACTCGCGAAGGTATCCTCCGGTCTCGCCGTTGATCCACGAATCGAGTGAAATCCACTTCCGAATCTCACGAGGCCGTTTCCTGTACCAAGGCAAGTACTCGCTAACGTGTCCGTTCGACTCGGTAGTGAAATAGCCGAATCTGCGCAGCAGATCGATTCGCACCTTCTCGGTCTTACGATAGACGGGGTGTTTTTCGAAACCTTCCAGCAAGCGGCCGGTCCAGTCTTCGCCGTCATATACGACACGGATATACCACGTCTGGTGGTTTATGCCCGCGCACACAATGTCCACATCCTCCGTGGAGATACTCCGATAACCTTTTGTACCGGGCTTCCGGTTTCCGTTGACAAGGAGCCGTATAACCTCGGCGATCTGCTGATGCCCGCCCTGGACACCATGACAAAGGCCGACGGTTCGGACTTTGCCGTACTTGTTGGCGGCCCACGTGATCATGGCGTTCGGGTTCGCATAGTTGAACAGTGTCACACCCGGTTTGGATACCTCACGAACGTCCTTGCAGAACTCAAGCGCCGGCGGGATACTGCGCTGACCGTACATAACTCCCCCAATGCAGAGGGTGTCGCCGACGCACTGGTCTACCCCGTATTTCAGTGGGATCTCTATGTCGAACTCGAACGCTTCCAAACCTCCTATCCTCGTCAGATTGAGAACATGGTCCGCGTCAGCCAAGGTCTCTCGCCGGTTCATCGTTGCCCGGATTTTCGCAGGGAGCCCGTTGGCTCGGATGTCCCGCCTCAGCAATTGCGCAGTCATATCGAGATTGCGCTTTTCAACATCCGTCATGGCAAAGACGGTATCCTGGAGTTCCCCCACCGAAAGCACGTCGTGAATCAGCCTTCGCGTGAACGTAAGGCTGCCTGCACCAATGATAGCAATAATCCTCGACATTCCGTCTCCTTTCTCTGAATCGGCCCCACTCAAACCCTCACGGCGGCTAGGATCTCTCACCCAACCATCCGGTCGCGTCCTTCCCAGAATCTCTTTCGTATTTCCTTCTTCAGCACCTTACCCACGGTGCTTCTCGGCAACGTCTGCCAGCACTCCACCGATTTCGGGGCCTTGACGCTGCCGAGCCGTTCTTTGCAGAACGCGATCAACTCCTTCTCCCCAAGCTCCATGCCGTGTTTGGCCTCGACGACAGCCTTAACAGCTTCGCCCCACTTCTCGTCCGGCACCCCTATGACAGCGCAATCCTGGACGGCGGGATGCGACAGGATCACCTGCTCGACCTCGCTCGGGTAGATATTGAACCCGCCGCTGATGATCATGTCCTTCTTGCGATCGACAATATAGACGTACCCGTCCTCATCCTTATACCCTATGTCGCCGGTATGATGCCACCCAAAAGTGGAGACCTTCGCAGTCTCGTCCGGATTCTTGTAATACCCTTTCATTACGAGGTTTCCTCGCACAACGATCTCACCCGTTTCATCGGGGCCGAGCAGTTTACCGTCGTCATCCATGATAGCCACCTGTGTCAGCGGACTCGGCCGGCCACAGCTCCGAAGCCGTTTCTCTTTCTCGGGATCGCCTATAACGAGGTGCTCCTTTGGTGAGAGAAACGTACACGTGATCGGCGCTTCCGTCTGACCGTAACCCTGCGCCAGAACCGGACCAAACACCTCGACCGCCTCCTTCAACTTTTCCACGGACATCGGTGCTGCACCGTAAATGAGATACCGCAGCGAGGAGTAATCGTACTCGCGGACTCTCGGGTGCTGAAGAAGCATGTAGATGACGGTTGGCGGCAGGAAAAGCGTTGTCACCTTGAACCGCTCTATGTACTCCAGGATCGTGTCGAGATCCGGCATGGCCATGATGACGTTTGTAGCGCCGTACGCCATGAGCGGCAAGCAGATCACACCCGCGGTGTGCGTTATCGGCGCCACGACGAGGTGAACCGGCGGCTCATCGTACGGCATGCACGCCATGAAGTTGCTCGCCATGGTCTCCACGTTCAAGTGCGTGATCATTACTGCTTTCGGCGCGCCGGTTGTGCCGCCTGTCGCTCCCACGGCGCTTACGCTGTCCGGTGCCTGCTCGATATACGGGGCAGAAACCGAAAACGCGGACATCCAGCTATCCAGCGACGGCGCATGCTGTCCCTCAGCATCAATGCAGATCATCTGTCTGATACCAGGGAGCTCAGCACCTATTGTCTCAGCGTGACTCTCAAACCAGCTGTGGTAAAACAACCACTCGCAGTCGGTCGCCTGGAGAACGCGGATGTTCTCCTCCAACGCGTTTCGCGCGTTTATCGGAACCCACGCTGCGCCCGAACGCATGATGCCCAGCACGCATTCGAACGCCGGCACACTGTTGGGAGCATATACGGCGGCCTTCGCCTCTTTCTCGATCCCGCCGGCAAGCAGCCCGTTGGCGATGCGATGGGTTGCCTCCTGAACGGAACGATACGAGTACTCTCGCTGTCCGTCGTGAAAACACGCCCGGTCAGGGTATAAACCCGCACCTCGGTCGAAGAAATCGATCGGTCTCATCTATCATCTCCCCGGACTGAGTATTCTCCCTCGCTGGCCCCTTGGCCGCTGTTCGAAAACCACGCCGCCCCAACGTCCGTAACGTCACAACCGGCATCTCGCAGTGCCAGGGTCACTGAATCCCTGGCCATCTGTTTGACTGTCGTCTCGGGAAACTTACCAAACGGAGTCATCCCGACACCTACGACGTAGACGTCGCTCATAGCTTTCCCCTTACATAGCGTAACAGAACCGGCCAATCTAGAGGACGACCCTCATCGGCCACGTCGGCGCACTTACCCCTTCGCTTCTACCCGGCTCGCACCGGCAGGATGAGTGCACTCGGATGGTCCTTGTCCATGTACACGGTGTTGTTGGCGGTTCGCACGCTGGATGTGTCGACCAGCCTTATGCCTTGCGGGGTCTCACCGGAATAGTCCGGAAGGTCCGCGCCCGTGTTCGGGTTGACTTCAAACCGGGGCCAGTTGCTGCTGGAGATCTGAACGCCGATCTTGTGTCCTTTGTTGAAGATCACGCTGACGGACCACATGTCGATCTCGAGCATGCCAATCTCGCCTGCGGGCAGTGGGTCGGCCTTTTCGAAACCGTTGCGGAACTTCACCCGAAGGATCCCGTCGGCCATGTTGAGTTCTCGGCCATCCGGGTAGATGTCGACCAGTTTGGCCGTGAAATCCGTGTCAGGTGCATCGGTAGAAACGTATAGGATCATCCGGATCGGGCCGGAGATCTCGACCGGTTCTTCCAGCGGTGCGGTCTCAAACTTCAACACGTCGGAGCGCGAGCTGAGCGGACGCTGGTCCAAGGGACCTGCGGGCAGCGCGCCGAGAATACCTGCATTGTTACCTCCACGTGTGGGGCACGGGTCAGCAGGATCAAACACGTAACTGAGCTCGGTGTCTTCCGTACGAGGCGGTGTAGGTCTGAGCCGACGATCCATATTCAAATAGTAATGCGTCCGGTCAACCGGGTACGGAGGCCAATCGTCGGCGGTACGCCATTCGTTCCCGGGCGCGTCAGGGTCGAAGAAATCACCCATGATGTAGTACCTGACGGCGGGTTCGTCCATGATGCCGTTCTGCTCGTCCAAAAGCCAGTGCTTGAAGAACCGCATAACGTACGGCGTTCTGTCGAATCTGTGGTTATCCTTGAAGGTGACGTCCCCAAGATTCTGAGAAATGGCGTGCGCCCAGGGTCCCATGATGAGTTTCTGGTTCCCCCTGGCACCTTCGCCGCCCCGGTGTTGCCTGGTGAGGAAGTTGTTGATGGCACCCTGAGGATACAGGTCGTACCATCCACTGACATGCACGCCGGGAGCCGTGATGTCGCCGGCGCGGACCTCTGCGTTGTACTGCTGCCAGTAACTGTCGTAGACCGGATGGCTGAGTTGCGTCTCCAAGGTCTTGGTTCGCCCCATGAGTTTGGCGTAACGCTCCGAGAGATCCTTCTGGAACACCCCGCCCGCGCAGAACGTGCTGTAGAAATCGGAAGGCGCCTGGATGATGACTTGACAGGCAAGATCTCGCGTGGCGGGGGCGAGAAGCACCTGCGTGATGCCAAGGGCGGAGGCACCGAAGGTGCCGATCTTGCCGTTACACCACGACTGAGACTTCAGCCAGTTTAGGGTATCCACACCATCGTTTCGCTCGTTCCAGGCGAGCTGACCCTCACCCTGATCCGGCCTGCGTGTGTCCTGTGTGACGAGGGCGATGCCCACCGCATTCAACGGAACACCGAGCCGGTCATGGACGGGGTCGTTGCCGCGCCCGTATGGCGTA
>Ga0180438_10005100_pt1 | contig 18482 bp, 17 predicted proteins | sample SS_ome_12_FD_132455 | JGI IMG/M metagenome (GOLD analysis project Ga0180438, IMG submission 132455) | Hypersaline lake sediment archaeal communities from the Salton Sea, California, USA - SS_3_D_2 metaG | ecosystem: Environmental > Aquatic > Non-marine Saline and Alkaline > Hypersaline >...
CAAACGGCAGTCATCGTGCAGTCGCAGCCAGGTAGCGCCCTGCCACATCGTTGGCTTTGCTGTCCCGATCGCATTCCACGGTGCACTCTCGACACTTCCGGGCAGAGGTGCCCGGTGACGGGGTGAGGCCCCGAATCAAGCGCATCCAGCCACCTGTCAAGGTGTTTTCATCACTGACGTCGAGGACTGGCACGGACGTTGCAGCAAGGAAAGAGGGGATTCGGACTTTGCATCTTCCGGACTAGGCAGCAATCCAGAGGGCTGGCATCAGATAGCCGAGGGCAAGACCTCCCTACCAGCCTGGGACGGATAAGTAAGCGCGATTTCATGTTCTGTTCATGTTGATGTAGTATTCTAGTATCTATAGCGACTTGGACACCGAAGGGTTGTCAAGACAGCGCTGGACGGCTCTGCGAGCGCCAGCGAAAGGGAGTCGACGGCCGGCAGTGAGGCCGAGGCGTCTTACGCGTCACTAGGGCAGGCCATCATCCATCCGTGGTACCAGCCAGTCCGTTGCCATTCAACCGGCTTCCCACATTGCCTCAATGGTGGCGCTGCCTCAGCAGTGCCTGCCGGTACCGGCGATAATCAGGGCCAGCACGCACATTCCCTTCGCTGAGACAGGCTGGGCGCCGCAGTCCAGACACCCTGTTCAGTTTGCGTTCGTGGTGTCTGTGCAGCGCACCTGGTGTTCTATGCTGCAACTTGGCGCCGAATGGTTTCGCACGGTGGCCCTAACAGAAAGGAGCCGGTAAGCATGAAGGAGTGGCTGATCAGAACGTTCGTCGGGCGGATGAACAGTAAGACCGGCATGACGATCATCAAGTGGTACCAAGACTACTTGTTGCGCAAGACCGTGCGCCATGCCAGCCAGAACTCTCCCTTCTACCAACGCAAGTTCAAGGAGCTCGGTCTGGACCCGAGCATGATCAGGACACAGGAAGATCTGCCTAAACTGGGCTTTTTCACCGTCCCAGCCGACATCCAGGCCGATCCCTTTGATTTCCTCGCCGTCCCCAAAGCCAAGATCGTCTACATTATGTCGACATCTGGCACGACCGGCAAGCCCAAGCTGACCTTCTACACCAGGAACGACTGGAACAGCCTGGTCTCAAGGGTAGTCATGGGCTTTGTCCTGATGGGTGTGGGTGAGGAAACCGTGCACCAGATCATGAATGCCTCCGGGAGACCGCAGTGGATGGGCGGCACGCTTCTGGCATCGGGCCTGGAGAGGCGTGGTTGCATGATCGTCAACATGGGCAATTCGCCCAGCCCTGAGGATCAGGTCAAGGCAATGCAGTTCTACGGCAGCACCTTCCTTTATGGCACGCCGAGCTACCTCCACCGCGTCACGGTCGAGGGGAGGAAATTCGCTGACCTGAAATCGTTGGGCATCAGGCGAATCTACCTCGGGGCTGAGCCCATGTCGCCCCGCTTCCGCCAGTACCTGCAGGAGGAGTGGGGTGCCGAGGTCTATGACGGCTACGGCATGATGGAGATGGGAGCCGGGATAGGCGGGGAATGCCCTGAGCAGAATGGCATCCACACCGATCCAAGCGTCGTCGTCGAAGTCGTCAATCCTGAGACACTGGAGCCCGTGCCGGTAGGTGAAGTCGGTGAGATGGTCTTCTGCCGGGTAGGCCGTGAGGCCACGCCGCTGCTACGCTATCGCTCGGGGGATCTGGGGCGCCTGATGCCCAATGAGCCCTGCCCCTGCGGGCAGCTTCCGACGCGCAAGATCAGCAACCCCTTGGGCAGAACGGACGACATGCTCTTTCTGGGAACTGGTGAGAACTTTTATCCCAGTACCTTGGACAAGGTTATGGTTGGCATCCCGGGTGTGATCAGCTACCAGATGGTGGTGAGCCAGAACGAGTACAAGGACATCCTGCGGCTCCGGGTCGAGACGCATTCACCATCACCCGAGTTGGCAGCCACAATCAAGAAGAAACTCTACAACGACGTGCCGTTCATTCAGCACGATGTCACACAGTCGATGACGATAGAAGAGCCGGAGGTGGAGTTTCTCGCTCCCGGAACCTTGCTCAAGGAGAGTCCCGTCAAGCTGCGCAAGGTGGTCGACACCCGAGAGTAGGCGGACAGGCTTCGCTGACAACATAGGGGTCAGGGCTGTCTTCCCGTGGCCCCACCGCGCTGACGCGGCACTGGCGGCTGCGTTCTGACCGCCGACTGACTTGTCATCTATCCCCTCATCGCGCTCTTGGGCCGGAATTGAGCTCGCTGCATCGCGCCCCCGTCTCTTGCTCCAGTCCGCCGCAGGCGAGTGACGCTTGCACCATAGCACCCATTCCGTCCCGAGCGCCCCGCCGCTCGTCCGGTGCCTTGAGCGCGATGCACCGCATTCCAGCATGGACAGGAGACAGCCTATGACAAAGCGGATTTGGGACGAAAGCGTAGAGTGCTTGCCCTTGCCACAGCTCGTGGAGTTGTGTCAGAGCAGGTTTCGAGAATCAAGGGTCATGGAGAGAGCCGCTCCTTCGCCCCTCTACCGTGACAAATGGGCGGCAGCAGGCGTCGTGCCTGGGGAGGTCCGAACCTACGACGACCTGCGCAAGCTGCCCTTCACCACGGGCGGAGACCTGCGGGTGGCCCAGGCCGAGCACGATCTGGACGAACTCGTCTGCACCGACTACCCGCGGTTCTGGGTCAGCACTTCAGGAACCAGCGGCTCCCACAAGTGGATTCCGGTCGGTGATCGGGATGTGCTGACCTTCACCGCGGCGACCATGCGCATGTTCACCATGGCCGTCGACGTTGCCGAGGGCTGGTCGCTGCTGCTGGTCAACACCCCCGCCCCCTTTCTGAGTGAATCGGCAGGGTACTACGCAGTCATCGGACAGGTTCTATACGACGGCGATGCAGAACTGGCCTTTTGCGCACTGCCCGAGACCTTCGATGCCCTCGACTTTGCAAGGAAGGCAGAGATCAGCGGCTTCCAGTCCATGCCCAGCATGGCCATGCTCGTTGCCGACGGCGTGGCAGAGCGAGCGGGCGAGGGCGCGCGCCAGCAGTTCAAGAAGGAGCGCACCGTCGGCAATCTGCTGCGCGCGCTGGCCGCCAGCGTGCTGCCCATCAAGGCCAGCAACATCTTCAAGTTTAGGTGGGGCATCTTTGCCGGCGAGCCCGTGGACCCCTACCGCAGCGCGCTCAAGGAATCCTTCGGCATACGACCAGCCACCGCCTATGGTGCCAGCGAGTTCCCGGCCGCCGCGTGCCTGGAGTGCAAGGTGCAGGACGGGCTGCACCTGCCCATGGACAACTGCCTGCCGGAGATGATCCCCCAGGCAGAGTTGGACAAGGAGGAGCTTGATGCCTCCTACGTCCCACAGGCCATCCCCCTGTGGGAGGCTACGCCTGGGCTCACCGGTGAGTTCGTCATCACCACCTTCTCCGAGGCCCTGCCGCTGATTCGCTACCGCACCTCTGATCTGATCATGGTCGTGAGCACCGATCGTTGTGAATGCAGTCGCACCTTCCCTCGCATCAAGATACGCCACCGCAGCGACGATATCGTCAACATGGGGCTCATCCGCTTCTCCATCTACCAGTTGAAGGACAGGATGGAAGCGATGGGAACGCACGGGCAGGTTGCCAAGTGGCAATTGCGGCTCACCCGAGAGAACCGCTAGGCAAAGGGGGTGCTGCTCGTACAGCCCAAGGGAGAGGTGGCAGACCCGGACGCCTTTATCAAAGAGCTCGAAGAGAAGATGGACGAGCTCAAGGGCGTCAAGCAGGCCTGGGAGAATGGCTTGATCGCCAAGCCCGAGGCGCGCCTGGTGGACGAAGTGGTGGAAAAGCGCACCATGTCCGGCAAGATCAGGTACGCCATCTACGAAGACGTGTACTTCCAGGAGGCCTAGCATGGACAAGCTCAACATCGCACTTCTACCGCAGGGGGTCGAGCAGTTGCCCCTGGCCAACCTGGCACAACTGGGCGAGCAGCGGCTGCTGGAAGGACAGGTGATCCAGCGCGCCAGCGCGTCCTCGCTCTACGCCAAGCGATGGAGCAGAGCGGGGCTCCGCGCCGAGGCCGTGCAGAGCCGCGGCGATCTGGCCCGACTGCCATTCACCACGGCCGCCGACGCGATTGAGGCCCAGAAGCGCTCGCCCCTGCGGCAGTTCGCCGCTGCTCCGGCGGCCATCTGGTTCGCCTCCGACAGCCAGGGCGAGGGCCGCAAGTGGATTCCCTACAGCAAGCGGGACCTGGTGCAGTACATGGGCCTCCTGGCGCGCCTCCAAGAGGTGACTGGGATCAAGGAACGCGATGTGATCCTCTTTGTTCCACCGATGGCGCCCAGAATCACCAACGGCATGCCCTACCTGTGGATCTTCGCCGATATCGAGGGAACCAACCTCAAGCTCGAGTTTGTCATCGGGTCCATGTTCCTGCTGGGAAGCAGCAACTGGCCTGAGTTCACCCTGCGCCGGCAGCCGACCGTCCTGGCATCGCGTCCCAGCGATGCGCTGGCCTTGGTCGAGCACTTTGCCCGGGCTGCAGGCTCCACCAATGCCAAGCCCAGAGAGCTGTTCAACAGGCTGCGCGCTGGCATATTCTTCGGCGAGCCGCTGGCATCGTCAAGCAAGGCCATCCAAGACGACTATGGCCTGGAGCCCTTTGACTGCTACCTCTCGGCCGAGTTCCCCAGCCTCAGCGCAGAGTGCTCGGCCCACGACGGGCTGCACGTGTGGATGGATGTGTCCATACCCGAGGTCATCCCCAATGAGGAGCTGGCCAAGGTTGAGTCCAACCCGCAGTACGCCCCCGGGGCTGTGTTCCTGGACCAGGCGCCCGCGGGGCTGGAGGGCGAGCTGGTCTTGACCACTTTCGGGGAAGCCCTGCCTTTGGTCAGGTATCGCACGGGCGATCGCGTGCGTGTCATCAGCACCGAGCCTTGCAGCTGTGGCATCACCCATCCGCGCGTCACGGTGCTGGGGCGAATCTGACGCTTGGTGGTGAATCCGTGCGCCCGGTGTTGCCGAGGCTTGCGAGAATCGGAGCGGTCCGCAGCCCGGCGCCGATCCGGGCGTTGCGGTCATCTCATCTGAGCTTGACACCGGTCGCGGTCTGCGTTATTATATAGACGTATTTAGAAGTATCTATGCGTACAGGAGAAGAACATGCCGATTGACTGTGTCGAGTTCTGCAAGGCCTTGGCCGATGACACGCGGCAGCGTATCCTGGAGATGCTGCTGGATGAGGAGATGTGCGTCAGCGACATCGTGCAGGCATTTGAGATGTCCCAACCCACCATCTCCCACCATCTCGCCGTCCTCAAGCACTTTGGCATGGTCACCCATCGCAAGGAAGGCAAACAGGTCTACTACGCCACGAACCGCGACAACATCGTCCGCTGCTGTGGCCGGCTGATCGCCAAGTTCGAGGCGGACGAGGCGGACGAGGCGTGATAGCGAACGCCTTTTGTTGGTTCAACGTATCGATGTATCGAAATACATAAATGTAAAGAAGGGAATGGACAGTGGACAACGGCACCAAAGACGAGACCATCAAGCAGGCAGTGCAAGAGTCCTATGGTGAGGCGGCTCGCCGTCTGGGAGAGCAAGCGGCCCGGTCAGGTTGCTGCGGGCCTGCTCAGGAAGCAGGTTGTGGCTGTGGATCCTCTGCGGGAGCTGTCGAGCTGGCGGATGCTGCCGCACGCCTGTACTCGGCTGACGAGCTGGCTGATTTGCCGCACAGCGTGACCGACATCTCCCTTGGCTGCGGCAACCCGACCGCCATTGCGGAGCTGAGACCCGGCGAGACCGTGCTCGACCTGGGTTCGGGCGGCGGCATCGACTGCTTCCTGGCAGCCCAGCGCGTTGGACCCAGCGGACGTGTGATCGGACTGGATATGACGCCCGACATGGTGAAACTGGCCCGCCGCAACGCCAAGAAGGTGGGCGCCCGCAACGTCGAGTTCCGTTATGGCGAGATCGAGGACATGCCGCTGCCTGACGGGTCGGTAGATGTCATCATCTCCAATTGCGTGATCAATCTGTCGCCCGACAAGGATGCTGTGTTCGCCGAGGCCTACCGCGTCCTGCGGCCAGGCGGGCGCCTCAGCGTCTCCGACATCGTCACGCGAGGCGAGCTGCCGCAGGCAATACGCAACCGCCTCGATGCCTGGGTCGGCTGCCTGGCAGGCGCGCTTGACGAGTCGGACTATCTGGACAAGATCCGCGCAGCAGGGTTCGTGGACGTGCAGCTCATCGACCGTGAGTACATCGGCATCAGCGAGCTCGCGGACTGGGAAGGGGTGCGCAAAGCCGCGGCTCGGGCGGGGGTGTCAGCGCCGGACCTTGACAGCAAGGTTGCCAGCATCCGGGTAAAGGCCACAAAGCAGGCGTAAGGCGCGCGGCCTGGGCAGGCGTCACAGCGAGTCCCAGAAGCCCTCTTTGCGTCCAGCCGACTTCCGGCCAAAGCCTGCCAGCTTATCCAGGCGAAGCAGGAGCGGGTTGAGCCGCGGAAAGCGGCGCACGAAAAAGCGCGCCACGTCATATGGACGGCCCGTCGGCTTGTTGAACGGGCACACGGCCACGCAGCGGGTGCAGTCCATGCGGTTCTGCCCCCAGAAGGCGTAGCACTTTTCCGGGTCGATATACCACTTGCGCACCCCGGAGTGGTTGGCTGAGGAAGGCCCCTCCACCGTGGGCTCGCCAAACGAGATCGCCTGCGCCGAGCAGTGGGCAGCGCACCTGCGGCACACTTGGCAGAATTCGGCCACGCCAAAGGGGCGCAAGGTGTCGTGGCGCAACGGCAGATCGGTGAACACCTTGCATAGGCGCACCCGAGGGCCGTACTTCTCTGTGATCAGCAGGCCCAAACGCCCCAGCTCTCCCAGCCCGGCCGCGATGGCAAGGGGGATAGAAAGCGCTGTGTCGTTGCCACAGGGGATGGCCTGGTAGCCAAGCCCTCTGACAAAGGCAGCCACGAAATGGGCCACCACCGCCTGCTGGCTGTACCCCAGGCCCGTCGCTGCACCGCTGATGGCGTCGGGCGCATGGTGCATCGCCCCATAGTCCATCTGCACCGCCATCACGATAGCCTGCGTGCACCCATCCGGCAGCTCGATGGGACGGTGCTGGCCACTGATCAGGTCGAGTTCGTGCGAGTAGACCAGATTGGGATGGGCGTAGCAGATGCCCACCAGATCGGCACCGAAAAAGCGCGCCGCCTTTTTCACGATCCGCGCGTTGTCCTCAGGACTGTGTTCGACCCGGGCGTCGGCCTGCGCGTGATGCCTCACTTTGTCCGTGACATAGTCCCAACAGTACATGCCACGGTTGCCGCTCTGCGTGCCCTGGGCAAAGGCGCCCTCGATGCTCCAGGCTGCGTTGCGCAGCGCATAGTCCAGCTTGCGGAAGCCGTACCGTTCCTCGTGATGGACCTCAGTATAGAACGGCTCCACCTTGCGCCAGACATCCTCGTCCCACGTCCGCCGCTTGAACATCTCGTTGCGCTGATCGAAACGATACTCCGGAACGACAAGCGGAAACTCGGCCTCCGCTGCGGGATGGCTTGGCTGCGTCTGTGATGGCCTCACCGTGGGTGGCTCCTTTTCGGCGTAGTGGAGGCCATTCTACACCAGCCCCAGCGCGGCAGGAAACGCTAGTCCGGCGCCCCATGCCGTCCGCGATGGTCTGCACTCCCTGTTCGTGCCCTCGGCAGGATACACAAGTGCGCCAAGGGCGGAGCCAACAAAGCAGCAGGGTCACTCACGCTCCGACTGCGCGATGCGCTTTGCACCGTGCGCCTCGATGAAGATGGTCAGCAGCGAGGCATAGACGATGATCTTCTGCCCCACAACCTGGATCACCAGCCCTTGGAACGAATCGCGACCCGGGCCGGTCAACATCAGCGCGACGTAGAGCACCAGCAGGACGGCAAAGCCCAGGAACACCCAGCCGTAACGGTTGGGGTAGGCTGGCTCCCGCAGGATCGCGACACCGTAGAGAACCGCCGCGACGGGAAAGGCCTGAAAGGCCCACAGCACAAAGCGCCCGTGTGCCCCAAGGTATAGGTTGGCCGGCGTCAAGGCCACGCCAACGAAACAGATGCCAGAGAAAATGCCGACAAGAGAGCCCAGCCCGCTGAGAAGCCATCCCCACCGAGAGCTGGTGAAGAACTGGCGGAAAGCGATAAAGAACAGAACCAGCCCCGCACCTGCGGCTGACATGGCCACGAACCACAGCACCGCCGAGACGGTGTTTGGCTCGCCAGCGCGCGTCACAGTCAGGCCAAGCTCGCTGAAGAAGTTGGCAAAGAACGAATAGCCCTCTGCGGAAGGATCAGCATAGGTGCCACCGCGGTAGAAGAGCATGGCCACGGTTGTCAGCGCCACGAACAGTGCACAACCGATCATCACCAACGAGAACACCCGCCCGCGTGCGTCCCTGCTTGTCCTGGTCATCGTACCCCCGTGTTCAGAGTCTTGCCGCTGCAGCTCATCATGCTACTGATTGTTGCCCTGGCAGGCAACACGTACATGATCTCCAGAGCGGCGCAGCAGGCACCGGCCGAGGGCAGAAGAAGAGGGCCGACACACAAGACGTGTCTCGGCCGCACTCAACATGGAGGACTCCGCACAGGGCGCCTGCCAGGAGGAGGTCCCTGGCGCTTCCGGTTAGAAGTAACGCAGCACCGATCCCAGCGGCTGGCGGCGTTTGAACCCGCCATACCACAGGCACAGCGGCCATAGCAGCAACACGCCCAGCAGCCATAAAGTCCACATCTGCGGGATGCTGGTGCCGTTGGGCGCGAACCAGCGCCCCAACGCCACGTACAGGAACAGGTGCAGCACATAGAACAGCAGCGGTGCCCGTCCCAGCACAACCAGCGGCTGCAACAGCCTGCGCAGGCCTGCGCCGGCGCGCGCCAGCCCGGCCAACAGCAGCAGGTTGATGCCCAGCGTCAGCGTGGTGTAGGCGATGCTGGGCGGATACTTGACCACGTTCAGAAAGTCAATCCAGGTATCGCCCATGCGCGGGCGGATGTTGCCAAACCCATCCACATAGCGCACCACAACGAACGCTGCGAGCAGGGCCAGACCGATCTTCCAGGCCCGCCCGTAGGCCGCTCGTGCGTCCTCATCCAGCCAGGCGCCAAAGGCCAGCCCAAAGGTCACCAGCTCCAGCCAGGGCAGCGCCGGGTAGTAGGCCCACAGCTGCATCTGCCCTTGCGGGCCAACGACCCCTCCCGGCAGCAGAAACACATGCAGCAGCGGCGTGGTCGATCCCGGCCCCCAGGCGCTGGGATCCGGCACCAGCAACTCGGTCACCAAAACCAGCACGGCCGTCAGGCCCAGCAAATGCGCGGGCTTGAGCCACAGCAGCAGGCTGCCCAGGACCATGTTGAGGCCCAGAGCAAAGAGGACCCCGATGTAGATCTGGATGCCCCAGCCACCCGGGGACAGCTCCCAGGCGCGGTTGACCACCAGCAGTTGCAGCGCCATCAGCAGCGCCCCGCGGACCGCCAGGTGGCGAGTGATGGCCCACCTGCTCCAGCCCTGCTTGATGTAGGAGCGGGCCAGCAGGGCCATGCCCACGCCCATGAGGAAGAAGAAGCCGGTCGGGCACAGGTGCGTCACCAGGCGCGTCAGGAAGGTCAGCGCGTCGTAGTACATGGGGAACGGGCCGCCCCACACCTCACCGGTCGGGTGTTTGTGCGCCACAAACAGGTTGGCGTGGTCCAATGCCATCAGCGCCATGATCAGACCCCGCAGCGCGTCCGGGGCAAACAGGCGCGACAGGACGGCAGGTGAGAGATCGCTGCGCTGTTGACTCATGGGGAGATCCCTCCTGGTGCGAGGCCGCCTAGGACGAACGCGGCGTCAGATTGTACAGCACCTGTCTGAACAATGCCTCGTAAAAGGCCGCGTGTGCCTGCCGGTCCGCCGGCAGAGTGATCATGCCCACCACGTAGGACAAACCGCCGGCGTGGGCCAGCGCCACATCGACCCGGTACGGCCCACCATCCGGGGTCGGCGGAAGACCCTGAGCCTGAAGCGCGTGGTCTACCTGCAGAAGCTGCCAATTGAGCGCCCGGCCCCGCTGCGTGCCAACCAGCTCGGGGAGGACATCGAGCTCCAGCGACTGTAGCAGCGCCTCCTCCAACTCCTGAGGCGAAAGGGCGTCGGCGCTGAAGGTCAGTACCAGGAGCCCCTCGCCAGGCGAGAGCCGTTCACAGGCAAAGACGCCGCCCGCGACCTGCGAACAGGCAGCGGGCACCATGCCCTCAGTAGACAGCTCTGGCAGGCTAAAGGGCGCCATCACGATCGAGCCCGGTTCGTCGCCGGGCAGCACACTACAGGCCGTAACAAGGATAAGCAGGGCCAGCAGGGGGTAGAGTGAGCGCTTTGTCACCACAGCCTACCTTTCACCGTCACGTTCGACTTGGGCACCTGCTGGCCTACGCTTCACAAGCTGCAATGGGGGATGGAAGGCAGGCGCGGCCCCCTGCGAAGTAAGCTCAAGCCCTGCCTTGCACCAAGGACGATGAGCACAACTGCCATGACCGCAACTCCGACGCATAGCCACCGTCGCCTGTCGCTCACAGCCTGCCTCCTCTCCTGCCAGTCCCTGCGGCCGCCCCACTGTGCGCATCATAGCGCGCTCCCGCGTGTTGTGCATCGGCCTGTTGGCCAACCCGGCCATAGGCCCGCTGGCTGGTCTGCCCATTGTACACATGGGCAACACAGTTATGCCAACACATAGCCCAACCACCTCCACGCTCCACCAGCCTTTGACAGCGCGCCAGTGGCTTGTATAATCCCGCAAGCCTGCAAGCCTCCAGCACCCGCCGCCACATGTCGCGCAAGGCGGGCCTCCCGCCGCCGGCTGGCCGCACATGGCCCCAACTCAAGGAAAGGAAGACTGCTGTGCCTCAAGATCGAGCCAGCCGAACTGCTCTCTTCGTCGCAGTTGTGCGAGCCGTGGAATCAAGCAAGCCAGAACACGCCCGCATCTGCCATGACCCGTATGCACACCGCTTCGTCAGCAAGGCGTTTTTCCACTTGGCGCGGCTTCTCGAAAGGCGAGGCTACACAGAGCAATTAGGGACCGGTGTCTTCGGCTTCATGGTCGGGCGCGAGCGACACATCGATGAGTATCTCAGAAGCTTTCTCAGCACGGGCTTGGAGCAATTAGTGATTCTAGGTGCGGGGTACGATGCACGTGCCTACCGTTTCACCGAGCTTGCCGTGCGCGTCAGAGTCTTTGAAGCGGACCATCGGTCATCGCAAGAGGCAAAACTTGAGAAACTGAAGGGTATCTTTGGACACGTGCCGGAGCATGTCGTCTATGTGCCCATCGATTTCGCCAAGCAGGATCTTGGAAGTGCGCTGCTTGCATCAGGATACGACCCCGGAAGCCGGACTCTGTTCATCTGGCAGGGGGTCACACAGTACCTCACTCCCGACGTGGTAGATGCCACATTGGGCTTCATCACGAGCCATTCGGGAGGCGGAAGCTCTGTGATCTTCGACTACATCTATACCTCTCTCCTTGACGGCACCACCCAGCACAGCGAGATTGACCAAATGCGCCAATCGCGCTGGTTTACGCAGGAACCACTGACCTTTGGCATTCCTGAAGGCTCCGTCCGATCGTTCCTTGAACAGCGCGGCTTCACCCAGGTCCACGATGCCGATGCCGCCTATTTGCACAAGACGTACTTCACCGGTGCGAACGAGACACGCTCGGTGGCACACGGCTACGCCATTGCCTCGGCTGTCGTAGCACCTGACAACAGCCCGTAGGTTTGGCCGCCGAATACGGTGGGTGCTGCAGCGATGCGGGGACTCCCGCCAGTGTCCATAGCGCATGAGATGACCTCGAGGCTGTCAACGTGGGACTCGTCTCCATGTCTGGGGTGAGTGCGCAGTCGAAAGCAGCGAGTAATCCTCGAGGTCTGGGTCACTCCGGGCAGTGGTTTCTTGTCATCAGGTACGCGGCATAGCCTGGCGGCCACTGCGAGTAGTTGATCTCGGTACTCCCAGCGATGCGCTCAACATCAAAATGCTCGGCAAAGCGGCCTTCGGCCTCGCCAGGCTGAAAGGCCACCCCTGCACCCAGCAGGCGGGCCAGCCACCGCTCCCACCAACGCGACGGCCACTCGTGGACCCACAGCAGGAATTGGCTGCCCGGGTGGGTCAGCGCCAGCACGTTCTGCGCGTAGAGCTCACGGTCCCTGGGGCTCAGGTCATCCAGCGTGCCATAGTCCAGCACGAAATCAAAGGACCCATCGACGTGGCGGAGATGGGTCAGGTCATCCACCACAAAGCGCACCGCCACGCCCGCCTCTTCAGCGCTTTGTCTGGCCTTTTCGATGGCCGAGGCGGCAAAGTCGACGCCCGTCACTTCAAAGCCGTGCTGCGCCAAGAAGATGGCGTTGCTCCCGGTGCCTGTCCCCAGATCAATGGCCCGACCTGGGGCGATACGGCCCTCTTCCACCAACTCCACCAGTTCCTTGCGCACATCACCTTCCCAGGGCATGCGAAAGAAGCGGTAACCCAACTCATAGAACCATCTCATACGGCACCTCACAATCACAGAGCAGGGCAGCTGCCCATAGGTCTGGGCCATGCCCTGCCAGAATCACCGCAGCCGGAGCATCACGAAGCCACGTTCGACGCTCTCATGTGCTCCACCGACCGACGTATCAGCTCCCGCAGAACCTGCACATCGACATCCTCCAGCTTGTTGATGTACAGACAGCCCACGCCGGTCTTGTGCTTGCCCAGCTTGGCCAGAAGCGCCTCATACCCGTCAAAACCGGACATGATGTAGACCGTCAGATTGCGCTTGCGCGGCGAGAATCCCGCCAGGAACCAATCGCCCTCGCGGCCTGAAGCGTACTTGTAGTGATAGCTGCCAAAGCCGACGATGCTTTCCCCCCACATGGCCGCTTCTTCCCCCGTGATCTCGCGCATCATCTCCAGCAGCGCAAAGCCGTCGGCGCGTCGCTTGTCGTGTTCAACGGCGTTGAGGAACGCCTCGACACTGGCAGCGGTCTTCTTGGTCTTTAATTCAGCCATCTCATTCTCTCCTTCTCATGAGCAGATAGATCGAGTCGTCGTCGTCGGTCTCTCGATAGCGAGCCATTTCCACAACTTCAAACAGATCGCCAACCATCCTAGTCAGATCGTCTTCGGTGTAATAGTAGAACCTGAGGCCATGGTGCTCCTCCGCTGCCTTGTCGCCGTACCAGAAGGAATGCAGCGCCCAGCCTCGTGGGTTGAGCACCTGTGCCTGTCCCCTGAAGGACCCTTGCAGCTCGCTAGGATCTAGATGGATCAGCACCTTGTTGGAGTAGATCCCATCGAACGTCCGGACGGTGTCAATCGTCACCGCGTCCAGGCGCAACAGCTCTGCATCGGGGTGTTCATTGCGGTAGAGATCGAGGAACAGCGGCGAGCTGTCGGACCCTGTCACCGCGTAGTCTTGGCTCAGCAAGTCGAGGTCCTTGCCTGGCCCCATGCCCAGCTCCAGCACTCTGGAGCCCAGCGGCAAGTGCCGCTTGAGCACCTCAACCAGGACGCGTCCATCGTATCCCTGCGCCATCTTGATATACTCTTGGACGTTGGCTTCGCGGTCGTAGTACCCCATATCGCTCCTCTGCATGGCCTGTTTTCCCCTACGGCGGTCCGATGGCCTCAAAGCTTCATCCGCTTCCCGGACGCACGTACCCGCCGACGGTCTGGGCTTTGATGCTGACGGCCATTCCAGTGAGAGCCACGCGTTCAAGAGCCTCAAGAATGGCCTCGCTGGGTTTACCATAGATCTCAAAGCTGATGTTCTCCACGACCCTGTAGCCAGCAATAGCCATCTCTGCCACGCTCTGCATGTGCGCTTCCATGGATTCTGCGTCGGGGAACACATGCACCGTGCTGGCCTCGGTCCCGTCTTCGTTCACATAGCCGAGGTAGACAACCGTGCCGGGTTTGGTCTTGAAGAGGAGCTCGGCATCCCGGCGCACGATCTGCTTGTATGCCTCCAGTTGGCCTCGCTTGATCCGCTGCTTGCAGATCAGGACGATGGGCTCTGACATGAGACTCCTCCCTGCTGCTGTCTCGACCGGGCGCTCCTAGGGCGCGCAGCCAGCTGCTGCGGCACCGCTCCGCCACCTGCCCACAGCCGCGGTTCGCCCGAGCCTGCACTTGGAGAGCGCTAGTCGCGCACAACGCGATGCCAGCGCAGCGGCTTGGTCGGCTCTCTGACCAGCACGCCCTTGGCCTCCAGATCCAGCTGCACCGTCTTGGACCACCAGCCGGCCTTGGTTCCGCCAGGATACAGTTCCTGCGGCAGATGCGGCACAACCGCCTCGCGCATCTCCGTCTGGGTCAAGCCCGGCTCCCTCGAAGGCAACACCTTCAGCAGTGCCTCCTTCATCGCCTCGTACATCGCCGCGTTGACGCGGCTAGTTCGCCCTGGCACGTTCACATTCTCGACGGTGATCCGTTCTTTGCTCTTGTCCGTCATCGAATCCACCTCACGCCTGTCCTATCTCGCATCGTCTCATTCTTCGGGCCTACGAGTGACAGCACTACGTGCCTCGGGCCGCGTCAGCCCTTGCGTTGCAGCTCCGGCGTCCATCAACATACGGCCCTGGTTGGTAGCTTCGGGCACGCCAATTCGGGTTCCTTCGGCGGACTCTGGATCGCCCCCAGCCACACGCCTGCCAGAACCAGCGCAGTGCCGATCAGAAATCCGGCGGATATGCCCTCACCCAGGACGAGCACCGCCAGGATCACCGTTGCCACAGGCGTGAGCAGAAATGCGTACGAGGCACGCGACGCCGTCCAATGGGACAGCACGTGCAAATACAGATTGAACTGCACAACCGAGCCAATCACCACCAGGTAGCCGAAGGCTGCCCACGTCGTAGGCGTAGCGGGCAAGATCCACCGCTCACCCGCCAGCCATGACAGGACAAAGAGAATCGGGGCCGCCGTCGTCATCGCCACCGCATTGGTGGCCATAGAATCGCCGCGCGGGAATAGCTTGATGACGACGCCTGCCTCAGCGATGGCGACCGTGGCTGCCACTGCGGCCAGCACTGACATCACGTGCACAGAGCCGCCAAAGCCTCCGGCCACCCCAATTGCCACACCTGCCGTCGCGACCAGAGCGCCCACGACGCCGCGCCAGCGAAGCTGCTCCAGGCCATGTCCCCAGGCGAGAAACAAGGTGACCAGCGGGGAAAGAGCCAGGATGGTGGCCCCCAGTCCTGCTGGTACACGTACGAGGCTCCAGTACAAGAGTCCGCCGCCCAGCACCAAGAGCAGGGTGCCATACAGCATCGCCCCGATCAAGGCGCGGCCTCTGGGCAGGGCAGTGCGCCGTACCAGAACGATAACCCAGAAGATCAACATCGCGGTGGCTACGCGCGTTGCCACACCCCAAAACGGCGGTAGTCCAAAGTTGCTGAGGCGGATTGCCACTGCATTGCCGCCCCCGAACAGTACCATGAGTAGAAACGCAACCAGGGTGCTGTTGTCGCTGGTGGTGGCTTTCAAACCTCCACTTCTTGAAGTACTGTGGTTCATGTTGCCCTCCTTCTGACCCCTGCAGGGCCCTCGAGAACCAGATCACGCGTGTCCGCACGGGCAAGCTACCCGTGACTCTATTAACGAACCGACCTAACAGCGTTGATCCGCTGCGAACCGTCTCCTACATACGCTCCGTTCTCACGATCAAGCCCCTACCTCTACAGACCACCCTCGGTAGCTAACCGGGCCCGGCCCAAAACATCGCTCCGGTCCGCTAGCACATGGCCTTGCTGGGCATCTCCGCGCAAGTCAGCTCCGCTACCTGCGGTGCGCTCCTGATCGCACCCAGCCAAACGCCGGCCAAGACCAGTGCGGCGCCGATCAGGAAGGGCAAAGTGATAGCCTCACCCAGAAGCCAAGCAGCAATGAGCACCGTCGCCACAGGCATCAGCAGAAAGGCATAGGAAGCCGCCGTTGCCGTCCAGCGTGAAAGGATGCGCAGGTACAGGTAGAACACCACCACTGAGCCAATGAGCACCAGGTAGCCGACAGCGCCCCACGCCCTGGGCGTACTCGGCAATGCCCATGCCTCACCGGCCAGGCGTGACAGCAGGGCGAGGAAAGGCGTCCCCACACTGAGCGAGAGTGCGTTGGTGACCAACGGGTCGCTCTTGGGAAAGAGCTTGAAGACGATCGAGCTCTCCGCAATGCAGGCCACGCCTGCCAGAAGAGCAAGCACAGAGGGCACGTGCAGCGCCCCCTGGAAGCCTCCGACCACACCTATCAGCACGCCTACCGTGGCAACCAGCGCGCCGGCCAATCCTTGCCAGCGCAGCTCCTCCAGCCCATGGGCCCAGGCGAAGAAGAGCGTCAGCAGCGGTACAAAGGCCAGCATGGCCCCGGCCAGACTGGCTGGGGCGCGGAGAAGACCCCAGTACAAGAAGGCGTAGGCCAGCCCTACTGACAGGATGCCATACAACACTGCTCCGGCCAGTGCACGGCCCTTTGGCAAGGCAAGGCCTCGCAGGGCGACAAGCACCCAGAACACCAGCGCAGCCGCTCCAAAGCGCAGGGTTGCACCCCAGAACGGGGGCAGCCCAGCATTGCTGAGCCGCACCGCCACGGCGTTGCCCCCTGCAAACAGCACCAGGAGGGCAAAGGCAACCCACGTGCCGCGGTCGTCCGCGGCGCCAACTCTGCCGTCACTCACTGACATTTCGTCTCTCATGTTGCCCCCGATCCGACCCGCCTAGGTTCCTGCAAAGCTCCCAACTACGGAACCGCACGGGCAACTGCACGTTTCGAACCCGGCCTGGCGCCAACCTGCGCGGAGCTATGCCTTTACTCCCTATTCATCATACCAGACCAGCAGTTGGCTGTCTGTGACTAAAGTCGCACCCCCTTTGACGGTCCACTGCGCAGGGGCAACGGGAACCGAGGATCTGCCCATTGTTGCAGGGCGGCCGGCGCCATCCACACACAGCAAAGGGCCACGCCAGAAGCGTGGCCCACCTCAGATCATCCGCGTATGCCCGACTACGGGTGGCGCGAGTTACGTCAACTTATGCCCTTGGCCAGAACCTCCTATAGCGCCTATCCGCACCCCAGCCACAACCAGCGCAGCCCCCACCATGAACAAGGGCATGATGACCTCTCCCACCAGCCAGGCTGCGATGACTATGATGGCCAGCTGGGCTCCCTCCCCGTCCAGCTCGAACTCGCGGTACAGCTTTCTGGTTTTGCAGACCGGGTCGCTTGGGGTATATTCGGACAAGCCAGAGCAACGGCTGCCGGTGCTGGTGTTCCGATGAGGATCGTTGCGAAGGAGGTGATGCCCACAATCGCATAGCGTTCGGCCCTCGCCGCACACTGAGTCATGTTCTAAGAGTCAGGATCTAGCTCAGGGTGGAATCGAGTTCCAAAGGAGGAACAAATGCGTAGAAGAGTTTCCATCGCGTTAGTCGTGCTTGCTGTGCTTGCGGTCCTTTTCGGACTTGGCCTGACCGCACAGGGCGAGGCAAGCGCACCGGTTCAGATCACACTGCTGCACACCAACGACGAGCATGGTTGGATGGAACCTTACGTGGCCTTCGGGTCACCCACCACCGAAGGCGGTGTCGCCAGCCTCATGGGCCGCTTCCGCGACATCGAGGGCTACGACCCCGAAACCGACGGCTTCTTGCTCCTCAGCTCCGGCGACAACTGGACCGGCCCCTCCATCTCCACTTGGTTCGAGGGCGAGCCCGTCGTCGAGGTCATGAACGCCATGGGCTATGATGCCACAGCCATCGGCAACCACGAGTTTGACTTTGGACGCGATGCCCTCAGCCAGCGCATCTTCGAGGCTGACTATCCCTTCCTTTCGGCCAACATCTACTACTCAGGAACCACTGACCTGGCCGACTTTGCCACCCCATACGTCATCAAGCAGGTCAATGGTGTCGATGTGGGCATCATTGGCCTCAGCACTACTGACACGCCGTCAACCACCCACCCCAAGAACATCTCCGACCTTCAGTTCGGAGACTACGAGACGGCTCTGCGCCGTGAGGTGCCCAATGTTCGCGCTGCAGGTGCCGACCTGATCGTCGTCCTCGGCCATGTCTGCTCCAGCGAGCTCATTCCGCTCGCCCAGGCCGTCAGCGACCTCGATATCGCCCTCATGCAGGGCGGTCACTGCCACGACACTGTCGTCGACCAGGTCAATGGCACACTCATCATCGAATCCCACTGGGCTTGGCGCGCCTACGGCAAAACCGAGCTCTTCCTCGACCCCGTCACCTATGACGTCATCACCCACACCCAAGAGGTGATCCTCAACCAGTACGTCACCGATCAGGGCAACCCTGTCACCCCTGACCCCGACATCCAGACCATCGTCGACTACTGGAAGGACGAAACCGAAGACGTCATGGGCGAGGTCATCGGCTACACTGAGACCGGCCTGCCCAGAAGATCGGCCAAGCAGACCAACTA
>Ga0180438_10005101_pt1 | contig 18469 bp, 21 predicted proteins | sample SS_ome_12_FD_132455 | JGI IMG/M metagenome (GOLD analysis project Ga0180438, IMG submission 132455) | Hypersaline lake sediment archaeal communities from the Salton Sea, California, USA - SS_3_D_2 metaG | ecosystem: Environmental > Aquatic > Non-marine Saline and Alkaline > Hypersaline >...
GGACCAAGAGATTAAGAGTCTCCTGCTCTACCAACTGAGCTAATGACCCGGAATTTGCGCTTTTCCTCAGGCACAAATTCAGACTGCGCCAGATCCATGCTTCCCGCGTACTAACGGGATTATAAAGTGTCGCTGCGCGACGATCTATTCGCGTGTGCGCAAATACACGCAAATTTGGGGTGAGTGATGGGATTTGAACCCACGACGACTGGAATCACAATCCAGGGCTCTACCAACTGAGCTACACCCACCATTGTTCTTCAAATAAACTTCATGGCGCTGCGGCGTCCCGCCTTGCCACCCTTATGGTGGGCAGTGCCTGCCCTACCACTAGCAACAATTATTACAGCATTTCACTGTTCTACAAAGCCAAAAAACAACTCGTCCATTCGATGTGTATGGCGCGCCCGGCAGGATTCGAACCTGCGACCCTCGGCTTAGAAGGCCGATGCTCTATCCAGCTGAGCTACGGGCGCAAGATAAAACCTACCCGGCGATTAATCTGGTCGGGGTAGAGAGATTCGAACTCCCGACATCCTGCTCCCAAAGCAGGCGCGCTACCAGACTGCGCTATACCCCGGATTCTTTACATATACAGAATACAGACCGAGTCTGTACCCATCAATTTCCTTCCATCCCGAAACAAGCCAATGTTTCACATTGGCAGGGGTAGAGAGATTACTCCGGGCTCCCTGCCCTCCGCCCTTCGGGCCGCACTTCGTGCGTTCAAAATCGCTCCCGGCGATTTTGTCGAACTCCCGACATCCTGCTCCCAAAGCAGGCGCGCTACCAGACTGCGCTACACCCCGAAGGTTCGCGTTAGACGTGCTGACCTCAATCTGCACACGGTAAAGCATCGTCGGATACCACTCCGTTGCTCCGACAAGGGTTTCTAGTAACTAGATCCTAGTTCCCGAACACAAGAGGCGGGATGATACGCGCTGGACTTCGAGCGGTCAAGATTTGGCCGCAAAGCCCGGCCTGGCGGCACATATTGGCTCTAAACCACCACCCATCTTGTGAAAATAGCCGTCAACATGCGAGAATCAGCGCCCCGATTAAACAGGTTGAAATAGCATGGCCGCCCGGATAATTGACGGAAAAAAGATTGCTGTCGAAATTCGCGAATCCGTTCGCGAAGGGATCAGCGAGCGCATTGACAAAGGCCATCGCGCGCCCGGGCTGGCCGTGGTGCTGGTCGGCGAGGATCATGCGTCCCAGGTATACGTGCGCAAGAAGCGCGAAGCCTGCGAACACGCCGGCATCGTCTCCGTCGCTTACGACCTGCCGGCCGACACCACCCAGCTGCAGCTGCTGGCGCTTATCGACGAGCTGAACCATACTGACACGATCGACGGCATCCTGGTGCAGCTGCCGCTCCCCGCCCAGATCGACGAATCGATCATCATCGATGCGATTCACCCGGACAAGGATGTGGACGGGTTTCATCCCTACAATATCGGCCGACTGACGCAGCGCAATCCTTTGCTGCGTCCGTGCACGCCCTGGGGGATCATCATGCTGCTCGATCATATCGGCGAAACCTACAAGGGGCGTCACGCGGTGATTGTCGGCGCCTCGAACATCGTCGGCCGCCCGATGTCACTCGAACTGCTCCTGGCCGGCGCCACCGTAACGGTGTGCCATCGATTCACCGCTGATCTTGAAGCCCACGTGAAGCGCGCTGACATCCTGGTCGTTGCGGTGGGCAAGCCCGGTATCGTCAAAGGCGAATGGATCAAGCCCGGCGCAACGGTGATCGATGTCGGCATCAACCGGCGGGAAGACGGCACCCTGACCGGGGACGTGGATTTCGGTCCGGCTTCAGAACGCGCCGCCTGGATTACACCGGTCCCCGGGGGTGTGGGACCGATGACGGTGGCGGTGCTGCTTCAGAACACGCTCGAAGCCGCGAGCCGGCACGACTCAATCGTCTGAATAGTCGTGCTCGAAGTGAAGGATTCCCTTCAGCACCATGTCGGTATAACTGATGATGCCGACGACCTTGCCGTTGTCGATGACCGGCGAGCGAGACAGGCCGAAGCGCTCGAAATAGCGCGCGCAGTAGCGGATGTCCATGCTCGAGTTGACCGAGAGCACCGGCTTGGACATGATTTCGTAGACGTTGACCCGGTCCGGGGACCGGTCCGTGGCCAGGACCTTCTTGGCCACGTCGGACAGCAGCAGCATGCCGTACTCGTCGTCCTCGTGCCGCTTGTCGACGAGCAGCGACTTGGTTTCGACATGGTTCATCTTCTTCAGCGCTTCCATCACGGTCATGCGGCCGTCGACCAGGTCGAAATCGGTTTTCATGACGTCGCGTACGCGTGTAATTTGCTTATCACTCATAATTCTGTCTCCACAACAGATTCCAGCTTCTCTATCTGATGTGACACACCAACGGCATCTTCGACATCGATCTGAATCGCGATGCCGTTGCCCGGCGACGATTCGAATTCGCCGATGTCACAGATTTTTTCCAGGATGCTGCGACTCAGGTGCTGCTCGACCAGGAACAGCACCACGTCACGCTGTGTTTCCAGCGACAGGCCAAAAAACGTCGTGCTCTGCGCCAGACCTTCGCCGCGTGCGTTGTTGATCACGGTCGCGCCGGTCGCGCCCGCCTCTCTGGCGGCCTCCATCACCTTGTCGGTTAGATTGTCCTCAACAAAGGCTATCAATAATTTGAAATGCATGACATACCCCCTGCTCTATGCATGGTTCTCAATCTGGTTGTGCTGAAACTCATCACGGTTTTCAATCTCACCGTTTTTTCAAGTCCTGGCCGCTGTGTTCCTTTTTTTGCCTCTTTTTCTTCGCCCGGCTGGCTTTGAACTCGGATAACTGGGCGTAGGCCATCACCGAGATCATCGGAAACAAACACGCAAAGGCGATCAATCCGAAACCGTCGATCAGCGGGCTACGGCCCGGAACGGTTTCGGCCAGACCCAGCCCCAGCGCCGCGACCAGCGGCACGGTTACTGTCGACGTGGTAACACCACCGGAGTCATAAGCCAGCGGTACAATGACCTTGGGCGCAAAAAAAGTCTGCACGATCACGACCACATACCCCGCTATGATGTAATAGTGCAGCGGCGTCCCCGTGATAATCCGGTAGGTGCCCAGCGCGATGCCGGTGGCCGCACCGATGGCCACCGCGATGCGCAGGCCCCAGATGCCGATGGTGCCGCCGGATACCTCCCTCGCCTTGATCGCGACTGCGATCAGCGACGGTTCGGCGATCGTGGTGCTCATGCCGATTGTAAAAGCGAAGATATAAACCCAGAAATAATTCTTCCAGTCGAATTGTTCGACTGCCGCGCCTGCTCCGTGGATAAACGCCGGGTCGGTGAGCTGCTCGGCCATCAGCCGGCCGAGCGGGAACAAGGCCTGCTCGAGGCCGAGCAGGAACAGCGTAATGCCGACCAGCACGTAAAACAGACCAATCAGCACTTTCTTAAGGTTCGGCACCGGCTTCCTGATGACCAGGAACTGGAAACCAAAAATGATGCCCGCAATTGGCAGCACATCCAGCATGGTATCCAGAAACAGGGACAGCAGCTCGCTCAGCATCTCCATCAAATCAGGATCCCATAGATCAGCACAAAGATAATCGGCATCAGTGAAGCGAACGCGATCAGTCCGAAGCCGTCACTCATCGGGCTGCGTCCGCTGATCGAAGACGCCAGCCCGATGCCCAGCGCGGTGACCAGCGGCACCGTAATCGTCGATGTGGTCACGGCCCCGGAATCGTAGGCGATGCCGATGATCTCGACGGGTGCGAACGAGGTCACGATAACCACGATGATATAGCCGGCCATGATCATGTAGTGGATCGACCAGTCCATCAGGATCCTGAGCACACCGATCACGATAGCGACCCCGACCGAGAGTGCGACGGTGTAACGCAGACCGGCGGCGTAGGTTTCCATTGCCTCCTCAGTGGCTGCAATCTGCCCGGCTTCGGCAGCGACCTCGGAGGCCTTGTCAGAGACCGCGATCAACGCCGGTTCGGCCACCGTCGTGCCGAACCCGAGCGCGAAGGCGAAAACCAGCAGCCAGAAAATGCTGCCTTTGCGCGCGAACGCATGCGCCATGGACTCACCGATCGGGAACAGGCCCATTTCCAGCCCGTAAATGAAGAACGTCAGGCCCACCACAACGAACAGCGTGCCCGTCAGCAGACCGAGTACGTTATCCGGCGGCTGCTGCAGGACGAAGATCTGAAAAAACGCGATCACGAGAATGATAGGGGCGAGATCACGCATGCTGTTCAGCATGGAGCCGAGGAATTTCAGAATACCGGAGCTCAAAACTTCGTGCGCGCGTGATTCAACATGCGCGAAGATTAACGGCTCTGCCGAAGGAGTGCAATTTCATTGTTCGCCGGCGTGTAACACGAATGTAACAGCCGCATTCCGGCAATCTATCCGCGCTCACGAGAATATTTCAAAATAACATATACTCCTGATTAGGTTCTCATTAATCTCACTCCAGGCAACCGAAACATGGAAGAATACGCCGTCAACGACCTGATCCATGTCAACAGCGCGGACGCGATGACAACTTCGCTTGAAATCGCCGGTGTCGGTGCGCGCTCGTACGCTTTCGTGATCGACTGGCATATTCGCCTGCTGCTGGCCCTGGTATGGATATACCTGGCCGCTTTCCTGTTCTACGACTTTTCGATTTTCCAGACTATCTTCGATGACGAGTCGCAGGATACCGCCGCCTGGATCATTTTCATGCCCGCGGCGGTCGCCTATTTTTTCTATCATCCAATCCTCGAAACCGCGATGCACGGCAGCACACCGGGCAAGCGCATCGCCGGTGCACGTTTGATGACACTCGAAGGCTTCACCCCGGGCGTCGGCGCTATTCTGATCAGAAACATTTTTCGCCTGATCGACAGCCTGCCCGGCGTCTACACCGTTGGCCTGGTGTTCGCGATTTTCACCCGCAACCATGTCCGCATCGGCGATATTGCGGCGGGTACAGTGCTGGTATACGAACGCGACGTGGACAAGCACGCCCTGTCGGATGTCGCCCGACAGTCGCTGAACTCGAATCTGTCCGCTGAACATTACGACCTGCTGCTGGAACTGCTGGAACGCTGGCCGCAACTCGGAAAACGGCAACGCATTGATATCGGACAGCATTTCCTGCGGGAAATCGGTGACGATTTTTCCTCCGATAACCCGAAGCAGCTCAGGTCGCATTTGCAGCAACTGGCGGGCCGTTGATCGTGGCGGATTCGCGAGACCGCAATCAGCAGCAAGCGCTGGGTGCCTGGCTGGAACAGCGCATCCCGGTCTGGCGTGACCTCGAACAGTTATTCAAGACACGCGACAGGAAAAGCGATGACTGCGACGAGGCGCGCAGAATCATCAACGGCTTTCACACCCTTGCAAGCGACCTGTCGCTGGCACGCCGGAACCTGCCGGGCAGCCGGATACACCACTGGCTGGAAACCATGTTCCTGAAGGGCCACCAGCTGATATACCGTGCGCCCGGCAATACCCTGCTGCGCATACGCGACATCTATGCGTTTGAATCACCTGCATTGATCAGAGCCATGTCGCCTTTGTTGATTAACACGATCCTGCTGTTTATCGGCGCGATTGCATGCGGCTGGGTTTTGATCACCCTGTTTCCCGACCTGGCGACATTGTTCGCGTCCACCGAAATGATCAACCGCGTGCAGTCCGGCGAACTCTGGACTGATGGCCTGTTGAACATCATGCCATCGTCGCTGTTATCGCTGAGCCTGATGACCAACAACATCACGGTTTCTTTCTTCGCGTTTTCGCTCGGCGCGTTCTACGGCCTGGGGACGCTGTACATCATCACCCTGAACGGCCTGATGCTGGGCGGTGTATTTGCATTCACGGCACATTACGGCCTCGACGGAGAACTCTTCAAGTTCATCATCGCCCACGGCGTCGTCGAGCTGAGCGTTATCTGCATCGCGAGCGCGATGGGTCTGAAACTTGGTGAAACACTGCTGCGACCAGGCACACAGACACGATCACAGGCCTTCCGCAAGGCCACGCGTGACGCCGGCAAGGTGCTGCTGGTTGCGGTGCCCTTCCTGGTGGTCGCCGGACTGATCGAGGGCTATATTTCACCCGATCCCCGGTTTGACCTGTCATTCCGTACAGCCGTGGGCCTGTCGTCCGGCCTGTTTTTCTGGCTGCTGCTGGTATTCGGTTTGCCGTGGCTTCGGCGTTAATGCTCGAATGCCGAAAGGGTATAACCAGGCCGGCATAAGGCTGTGCCGCTGCTGGCTGGAATGCCTGCCTGCAACGCTTCGCGTGTGCAGGCCTGCGAACCGTAACCCATGTGACCTCGGTAACCGAAAGCGCGTAGGGTGCAATAGCGAAGCGTATTGCACCATGATGAGCGGATCGGTGGATCACGGCTTCGCCTGATCCACCCTACCTACCTGCCGTGACTCGATCAAAAACCAGCGACTCCCGCGACCATCGGCGGTTCGCGGCTGAAGCCGCTCCTACAGATACAATGCAGCAACGTTAATCCGTGACGCTAGACCGCAATGCGTTGCCGAAGCACCCGGTAATGATCGAGCACGGCATCGGCCAGCGCGTTCGCTTCGGCCGTGATCACGGAGGCGCCCTGCTGCTTCAGCCGCATCTGTGTGAGCCGGCGTTCGCGGCAGTACTCGATCGCGGCGAAATTTCGGTAGGGGTCGATCCAGTTCGAGGCCGGCTGCCAGCGCATCCGCCCGATACCGGTGTCTTCGATGCCCGCGACAACGACCATGTGCCTGGCGCTGAGCAGGCGCACGGCCTGGCCGAACTGTGACGCTTCATCGGCGCGCGAAAGGTCGGTCATTATCACCACCAGTGCACGATGACCCAGCAGTTTCCTGGCCTGAAGAGCCGCCGCCAGCAGGTTGGAGTCAGTGGATACCGTTCGAACGTTCTCGAGTATTTCCCGGGCAGTTCTCAAGCCCCTGATGCCGCTGTTCAGCGTCATCATCGCCAGCGGCCGGTCCGCATAGGTAATGCAGGCGATGTGATCGCCATGCCGTACCGCGAGCTCGGACAGGCGCGCGACCGCGTTCACGTTGTGGTGCAGTTGGCTGAGCTTGCCCACCTGGAGCTGGCTTGTCCTGCCGCAATCGAGCAGTATCGCCATCTCCATGCGCTGTTCCCGGGTCATGACACGTACCATCATTTTGTTGCTGCGCGCCGAGGCTTTCCAGTCCACGATCTGCAGCGGGTCCCCCTGTTGGTACGCGCGGTGCACCTGGAATTCCATTCCACCCTGCACCGGCTTGCGCGAATGTCCTGAACCGGCCAGCCTCTCGCCGATGTGTTGCCTCGCGCTGCTGATATTCTGGGGTACTACCTGCACCTCGGATTCGTCTTCTGTCCGGCGATGCCACCAGACCAGTCCCAGGAAGCCGAGCGTGCGGGTATACAATGCACCCGGCCGGGCCGCCCCGAGTTCCAGCGGCAGCAGCGCGAATTCATCACTGACCGTTTCACCCGGATTCAGGCGATAACGGGTGAGTTTCGCATCGCCGTTAAAGCTCTCCGGGAAGGACGGCTGACACTCGACGCTGACCCGTCGCCGCCCCTGGTTGGCCAGGTGCAAACGCATGAAAAACGATTCGCCTAGACGCGCCTGTTGCGGCACCTCGCGCCTGATGTCTACGTTCAGTGCCGGCAGAGCCGCGCGTTCCGCGAACACCGCCGCAACCAGCAGTGCTGCCGGCAGCACCCATAGATTCGACATGACAGCAGGAAACGGACCACCCAGCCACTGGCCTGCAATACCGGTCAGGACGATCAGGCCGATAATCCAGTAGCCACGGTCGGACAGGGTAATCACGGCTAATCCCTGGGTGCAGGCACTCTTGCTGCGATATCGTTGTACACCTGTACGCAATCGATACCCTCCAGCGACGCCTCCGGCGTCAGCACCAGGCGGTGGGCGGTGATGTCTGCCGCGATGCCCTTGACGTCATCAGGCACCACGTATTCGCGCCCCCGGCAGGCCGCCTCGACGCGCGCGCAACGCATCAGGGCCAGCGCACCGCGCGTCGACAGGCCGAGACTCAGCCGCGGCTCGCTCCGGCTGGCCTTTGCGATTTCCGCCACGTAACGATACAACCCTTCGGAAACATGCACTGCGGTCACCTGCTCGCGCGCACTGGAAAGCAGGCCGTCGGGCAGCGCCTGCAGCTTTGCATGATGATCGAGATGACCGCCGCCCGGCATATCATAGTGCCTCAATACGTCCATCTCGGTACCGACATCCGGGTAACCGATCTGCAGGCGCAGCAGAAAACGGTCGAGCTGGGACTCCGGCAGCGGATACACGCCCTCGAAATCGAAAGGGTTCTGCGAGGCCAGAAGGAAAAAGTCCTTCGGCAGTTCATAGGTCTTGCGGTCCAGCGTGATCGCTCCCTCCTCCATGGCCTGCAGCAGCGAGGATTGCGTCTTCGGCCCGGTGCGGTTGATCTCGTCGACCAGTACAACATCGGCGAACAGGGGCCCGGGCAGCAGTTTGAAACTGTTGCTCTGCTTGTCGAACACGTGGATCCCGGTCAGATCAGACGGCATCATGTCCGCTGTACACTGAATACGTTTGAACTCGCCCTTCAGCACTTCGGACAGCGATTTGGCCAGCAGTGTTTTACCGAGTCCGGGCGGACCTTCGAGCAATACATGCCCCTGAGCGACCAGCGCGACGCACAGGCCATGGATTGTTCGCTGCATGCCAAACAGCACTTTGCCCAGCTGCTGCTGCAGCTCCTGTTCGAGTTGTTCTACCGCGGTTGTCATGAAAGGACCTTCTGTATTCTATGAATCGATCGCGTAAGTGGAATCAGTTTGATTTTGCCTCGTGCATGCCCGCTGGCGCGCTGCAGTCGGCGGATATCCTGATCCGATACCTTTGGGTGATCGCGCAGCCAGTTCCAGAGCGCATCGCCATCGAGCTGTGTCCGGTCACCGACGTCTTCCAGCAAACGCTTCGCGAGCTCGCGTGCGACCGTGCGCGACCGGATCCGCCTGGTGAAAAAACCCGCCATGGCTTCGATGAAGTCGGTGCTCGTGGGCCTGGCTGCCGGGTTTCTGACCGGCGCCAGCCGGGGGCTGCGTCCCAGCGCGTAGACCAGCCAGAACACCCCGATGAAGAGCAGGCTGTTGTGCAAACGCCGGTCTGCGAAGAAAGCCTCCGGATCATACAGATCGGAGAGCCCGAAATGGTAATCATCAAAAACCACGAAAGCGCCGTCAGCGACCGTGTGTGACAGCAGGTTGGCAAACCAGCGCGCGTTGTCCTGCTGCTTCAACAGGCTGTTGCTGAACAGACCCGGGAACGCGCTGAGGAAGATCCAGCCTTCCCCGACCGGCAGCAGCCACATGGCGGTCATGTCCGGTGACTCGCCGTACATCACGCGCAAGGCGAGGCGCGCCGCGTCGCTGTCTATCGACCAGAGGGCATTCTGCTCCTGGCCGTTTTCATCGCGGTACCGGTACAGACCCGGCGTATGCACGCTTTCGAGTTCGTAAACCTGGTCGAACAACGAATGCTCCAGCGCAGGGTACAGGCGATAGGGCGCCGGCTTGAATGCCCTGATCGACTCCTGCATGGCGTCCAGGCTGAACCCGGATTCCTGTTCACCGACATCCTCGCGCCGCAGCACGAATTCTTTCGCGCTGAGCTTGCCGACCGCTTCGATAATCTGATCCTCCCTTATCCAGTCCAGCCCGTCGTTCCAGTGAGGTACGTGATACAGGCTGGCCAGCAGCATAACGCTGTTGCCTTCACTGACCCATTGGTGCAGGGCCTGCCATTCCGAATCCAGCGCCTGTTTCAACAGTGGCAGGCTTATAATCATCATATTGCCAACCGCGGGCACTGGCTCCTGGCCGATGCGTGCAAACGGCTTGCGCAGACTGTGGCTGTTGACGCCGCTCTCCTGCAGCCAGCTGTGTAATGCCTTCAACCCGTGCCTGCCGGCATCTTCGGTCGTCGGTCGTGAAACGGATTGCGGTTCGGTTCCGGGCGACATCAGGCTGACCAGCAGGAACAGCGACAATGATGCACCAGCCAGTGTGATCAGGGCGTCACGCATCCGCCAGCTCCCCGGCCTTGCTCCGGCAGGCCGTTACGCGCTCCTCGGTAGCCGGATCATCGCCGTAGATAACCGGCTCGGTCAGGTCGACCTGAGCACGCAGTATCCTCGCCCTGGCGGCATCCGTGGTCTCGAGCTGCGCGACCAGCTCGCGGTTGGTGAAGCTGCCTGACGCCGACACCAGCCTGGCTTCAGCCAGGCGTTCCAGGCTGTACTGAAGCAAGGCGCCAATCTGCTCACGCATCGGCAGCGCCAGAATGTCCCGCCATTCCCTGCCTGGCTTGCGCTCTGGCTCGGATGTCCCGCCGGTAGCGGCTCTGCTGCGCGGCAGCCTTAGCATGCCCGCCCGATAGAATTCGTACACGACCAGCAGCACCGCAGCAATTACGATCAGCCAGATCACGATCGTGAAAAACAGCTGGACGCTTTCATCGGCGGGCATGTTCTCCTCGATAAAATTTCTCAGCGACTCTGCATGCTGCTCAAAACCCAGGCCTTTCAGCCAGGACAGTATGGCCTCGTAAAGAAGGGATGATGCCTCTTCGTCTACCGGCTGCCAGATCTGGTCGACAATCGCGTCGAGGCGGGTGTAGTTCAGGGTATAACGGTAAGCATCCGGTGAACTGAAAACGAACCTGCCGAGCTGTTCACAATCCTCGACGCTCGTAAACTCTGCATCGGTAACCACGAGCGCACGCTCGAAGTTTTCGACATCGTACGATGAAACAAGCCCCGGGCAGGGGCTTGCTTCCATGATACTCTCGGTTGCGCTGCCGCTACTGCTGAACAACAGCATCAGCAGTGTCAGCGTTTTACGCATTTAGCGCCATTCGCAGTTCAAGGTCACTGCCCGAGGTGCGTAGCTTGAGGTCGTTAACATGGGCAACGAATATCGCATCCATCAATGGCACCATCAAAACCGACACCGAAGCGATCAGAATATCTAACAGGCCGAATGTCGTATACGCCTGGCCTTCCATCATTTCCGGGGAAGTGACCGCCCCGAGAAAACCCGCTGCGAAAGCCACCACCATGATCAGCGCGTACATGATAAAGAAGGGCACAAGAATGACTGCCGTGGTACGCCAGTAGTTGCCCCAGACCAGGCGATGACTCTGCCTCAAGGAAGCGATAATGCCCTCGTCCTCGACCACGATCAGCACCTGGAAAAACAGCAGGGTGATCATCAGTATCAGACCGGGTATTACCAGCAGCATGAAACCGATCGATACGGCCAGGGTGTACAGGATAGCGGCGATAAACACCGGCAGCGTTTTCCTGATGCCCACGATCAATGCATCATACATAACACCATCGCCGCCCCTTGCAACCTCCCCCACACTCGAGAGTATCGCGTTATATAGAATGATGCTGACTATCCAGATCATTACGCTGACGCCGATAAGCTGCGGTGCGGCGCTGGCCATGTACTGAGCCATTTCCTCTTCGCTGGCAAATCCCTGGGCCGGCAACAAGATCTGGTGCATCGCATACTGCAGGATGACGTTGATGAGCGCGGTAAAGATCACCAGCACCAGGACCGGCTTCAGGCTGGCTGCAAACAGTTTGAATCCGCTGTCGAGCACGCGGCCTATGCTCGCTGGTTGTGTAAGCGCTTGATATGACACGATTCCCTCCTCACTGGTTATTATTCTCAGCAGCATCTGCTACATGTTTTTCACTATAGCAGCTCCTGTCCGGATGTCTGTTTATATGGCGAAAAACCGGCGCGTATTCGCCAGGGCCGACTGCGCCAGCTGCCGGTGATCGATGCCCATGTAACCGGCCGTAACCCTGCAGATGTGCGGCAGGTAGCAGGGTTCATTACGGCGTTTCTGCACGGGTTCCTGCCCGAGGTCGCGCGGAAGCAGATAAGGCGCATCGGTTTCCAGCATGATCCTGTCGAGTGGTACAGTCCGGACCGCCTGTTGCAACGCCTGTCCACGCCGCTCGTCGCATATCCAGCCGGTGACGCCGATGTACATCCCCATCTCGACGAATTCCTGCGCCTCATCCGCCGAACCGGTAAAACAGTGAGCAACGGCGCCGACCAGGCCGCTGCGGTACTCCCTGAGCATGCCGACGAAGTCATAGTACGCATCGCGCTGGTGCAGAAACACGGGCAGTTGAAGGTCTACAGCCAGCTGCAGCTGCTTCTCGAATGCAAAGCGCTGCTGCTCCGGACTTGAGTAGTTCCGGTTATAGTCGAGCCCGCACTCACCAACGGCAACCACGGAGTCCTCGGCACAGATCTCCCCGAGCTGCGTTTTGGTATCGCCATCGAACTCGCTTGCGTGATGCGGGTGTACGCCGGCAGTGGATAAAAGTACGGCCGGAAACCTCCGGGTCAGGTCCAGTGCTGCTCGACTGTGATCGAGATCGGTACCGGTCACGATCATACGGGTAACGCCGGCATCGACTGCACGCTGCACGACGTCTTCCCTGTCGTGCCTGAAGGAGCTGCCGGTAAGGTTAACGCCGATATCAATATATGCTGTCATCTGCGGTATCATATCAGCCCGTAACAACATCCACACAACAGGCTGCTTTCATCAACCGCATGCATTCGCCGTCCATTTGCATCATCTGCCGGGACCCTTCAAGACAACAACAGGCTGAAACGGTTTCGCGGCAGACAGGACTTCCCGTACTGGAACACAGCAGCAACGGCTGTGAGCTGCAGCTGGTCTTCGATCATGACAGGGCCTTCCTGTTCGATGCTTCACTGGACACCGCCATTGATGTCGATTTCGTTGAAGGCGTGCTCGCCCATCGTCAGCAGTTCGGTGGCGGGCGCGGCCAGGCAATTGCCCGGGCTGTCGGGCTGAAGCGCGGCAGGAACCCGAGCGTGCTGGATATCACCGCCGGGCTCGCACGCGACGCCTACGTGCTCGCTTCCCTGGGCTGCACGCTCACCCTGGTCGAACGTTCGCCGGTGCTTTTCACGCTGGTAGAAGACGGCATCCGGCGCGGGATGGCCGATGCGGCAGCAACCAGTGTCCTGAAAAATTTCATGAACCTGGTCAATGCCGACTCGGTTCTTTACATGGAGCATATGGACACGGAAACCCTGCCCGACGTGATTTATATCGATCCCATGTACCCCGAGAGAAAAAAATCGGCGCTGGTCAAGAAAGACATGCAGATTTTGCAGCGGCTGCTCGGCAAGGACCATGATGCAGAGGAGCTGCTCAACACCGCGCTGAAATGCGCGTCCGACCGTGTCGTGGTAAAGCGGCCGATCCATGCCGGGCCGGTGAGCGACGTGAAACCGGATACCGCCATCAGCAGCAGGAAGACCCGGTTCGATGTCTATCTTGTGAAAGGTCGTTGATTTAGCGCAAAGGCGCAGAGGCGCAGAGGCGCAAAGACCGCAAAGATTTTTATGGGTTTTTGTAGGAGCGGCTTCAGCCGCGAATTGCTCGCGATATCGTACGGCTGTTCGCGGCTGAAGCCGCTCCTACACGATCGCAAACACTAAAATAATAAGCCTTTGCGGTCTTTGCGCCTCTGCGCCTCTGCGTTAAGGAAATCAATCCCTGAAATTGGTAAACTGCAACGGCAGGTCGATCTCCGCACCCTTCAGCATTTCAATCACAGACTGCAGGTCGTCGCGCTTCTTCCCGGTAACACGCACCTGCTCGCCCTGGATGGCGGCCTGCACTTTCATCTTTGCATCCTTGACCATCTTGACGATTTTTTTCGCAAGCTCCTTGTCAACACCTTCACGCACGGTGATCGTCTGGTAGGCGCGCATGCCGCGCTCTTCGATCTTGCCCTGCTCTAGGCAGGCGGTATCGATACCGCGCGATGCGAGCTTTTTGTAGATGATGTCATGCATCTGTTTAATCTGGAATTCATTGTCGGCTTCAACGTTCATTAACGGCGCCTTGAGTTCGACTCTGGCGCCGCTGCCCTTGAAATCGTACCGGTTCGAGATTTCGCGGTTCATCTGATCAACTGCATTGGTCAGCTCGTGATGATCGACTTCAGAAACCACATCAAAAGAAGGCATGCAAATTCTCCGTGTATCGTTAGAATGTGTGGACGCGTATAAAAAAACAACAGGCTTGCAATGTCAAACATAATCATCGGGCTCGGCGCGGTCAGCGCATTCATAGCGGTTTCTGCCGGGGCCTTCGGAGCGCACGGATTGAAGCAGGCTCTTGATGCCGACATGATGGCTGTCTACCGGACCGCGGTGGATTACCAGATGTACCATTCCATTGGCCTGCTCGTGATCGGCGTGCTCGACAAGATATCGCCGCGCCGTTTCCACGGGATTGCGGCCTGGACCATGCTGGCCGGCATCCTTGTTTTCTCCGGCAGCCTTTACATACTCAGCATCGGTGGAATCAGGTGGCTGGGAATGGTCACACCGGTCGGCGGCCTGGCTTTTCTTGCGGCCTGGCTGGTGCTCGCAGTGGGCTACCTGGCGGGCGGCCGGAAATCGAGTGACGCGGCATGACAACGATCTACCACCAGGTCGGCATCAGGGCCGCATTGAGCGATGTCTATCGCGCGATCGCGACAACGGACGGTGTTGATCACTGGTGGACCAGGACAAGCGGCAATCCCGCGCCGGGCGGCGACCTGGAATTCTCCTTCGGCAAGGTCTCCGTTATCGCAAAGGTCACCGCAAATGAACCCGATCATTACGTCGAATGGACTGTCGGCGGCGAACAGGGCGAGTGGTTGAATACGCGTATCTGTTTCAGACTGGACGCGCAGGACGACCAGGTCATGGTCAACTTTGAACACACCGGCTGGCGCGAGCCAACCGAGATGCTCGCGCACTGCAGCACCAAGTGGGCGGTATTCCTGCTGAGCCTCAAAGAGTACCTGGAAACAGGGAGCGGCAAACCCTACCCGCGTGATGTACACATCAATCACACAGTGTTCAACTGAGGCGCTAATACGGGGACAGTATACTCATTTCCACCAGAGTCAGGACTAACGCGCACGTCGTATCCATCCTGATCTCAGGCGGCGTCTTTGCGGGCTGGTGAAATGAGTATACTGTCCCCGTATTAGTCGTGATGACGCGTGCGCAGGACAACAAGGCATTATCAGCTTATTTCTTTCGCCCGGAAGCTTTGCCCTGGGCGGCCGAGAATATTCCGCGCAGGATGGCGACCTCGCGTTTCGTGGTGGCTGCACGGTTGAACAGGCTTTTCAGCCGGCGCATGATGACCTCGGGATTGGTCTTGCCGAAGAAGTCCACGTCTTCCATCATCTGGTACATGTGCCCGTACATGCCGTCAAGCTGATCCATGGTCGCGGGCATGTCCTCTTTCGGGATCCGTGTCTTCGCGGCCCCGGGTGTTGACTTCGACAGCCAGGCCATGCGCACCTCGTAGCACAGCACCTGCACCGCGGCCGCAACGTTAAGCGAACTGTATTCGGGATTGGTCGGTATATGCACCAGCGCATTGCACAGTTCCAGTTCCTCATTGGTCAGGCCGCTGCGCTCGCGGCCGAACACGATAGCCGTATCACCCTGGGCCGTCTGCTCGACGCAGGTTTCCGCGCACGCGCGGGGATCGTACTGCGACCATTGCACCGCCCTTTCCCTGGCGCTGGTCCCGGCGACCCAGACACAACCGCTCAGGGCTTCGGCGAGGGTTTCCGTTACAACGGCGTCGGCCAGCACATCGTCCGCGCCTGCAGCCCGGCTGTAAGCGTCGAATGTCGGATGTTGTTTTGGCGATACCAGGTACAGACGCGACAGGCCCATATTCTTCATCGCTCGCGCAGCGGCGCCGATGTTGCCCGGATGTGATGTGTTAACGAGTACGATTCGTATGGTGTCCAGCATATCTGTCGCGCCGCTTTCCCCCGGCAAGGTGATGACGAGCGCGGCGCCGAAGCTTCGTGCAGCGTTCGTGAAATAATTGCGTCATTCTGCTATGCTTCGCCCCCGATTGTCACCGCTCTTTGAAAAACTGTCATGCATCCCATGGTCAATATCGCCGTACGCGCTGCGCGCGCGGCTGGAAATATAATTGTTCGCAACATGGACCGGATCGACCGGTTGGCTGTTGCGGCAAAGCGCAGCAATGATTTCGTCTCCGAAGTCGATCAGCAGGCCGAAGCCGCGATTATCGACATACTGAAACAGGCCTATCCGAATCATGGCATTTACGCAGAAGAAAGCGGCCGCGCGGACGAATCCGCTGAATACCAGTGGATCATCGACCCGCTGGACGGCACCACGAACTACCTGCACGGCTTTCCACAGTTCTCGGTGTCCATTGCACTCAAGCACAAGACCAGGCTCGAAGCCGCCGTTATTTATGATCCCGTCAGCCAGGAGCTGTTCACGGCCGCTCGCGGTGAGGGCGCGCAGCTGAATGACAAACGCATACGCGTCAGCGGCTACTCGGGTTTGAAAGGCGCACTGCTCAGCACGGGCTTCCCCTACACCGACCAGAGCTACCTTGACACCTATATCGAGACCATGAAGTCGCTGATGGCGCCGACAGCGGGCATTCGCCGCCCCGGATCGGCCGCGCTCGACCTGGCCTGGCTGGCGGCAGGACGCACCGACGGTTTCTGGGAATTCAACCTGAACGCATGGGACATCGCTGCGGGCGTGCTGATCGTGCGCGAAGCCGGCGGAATCGTGTCCGACTTTTATGGCCGGGACGGTTATCTCGACAGCGGCGACATCATCGCGGCCACACCGAAAGTATTTCCGGAAATGCTGAAAATCATCGAACCCTGCGTTCGCAACAGCGAGTACGCGAAGCGCCATACCGCCTGACCGTTCTTCAACCGGATCTTACTGATTCAGCGCTTCCCACTCTTCCGGAGTGTAGGCCTTGATGGTCAGGGCATGAATCGCACCGCTCTGTATGTGCTCGTTGACCGTGGCATAAACCATTTTCTGTTCAGTGATCATGGTCTTGCCCTCGAATTCTTTCGAAACCACGATCGCCGTGTATTTTGTACCGTCCGCGGTCACGATGACATCGGCACCGGGAATACCGTCTTCGATACATTTTTTGACTTCACTCGCTTCCATCAAATAACCTCGTTTGACTCCGCGTAATAGTATATCGACCGGCAACCGAATAAAACACACTATGGATATGCTGCATCAGATCATGCTGCTTTGCCGCCCGGGTTTCGAGAACGAATGCGCGGCTGAAATCATGGACCATGCCGTGCGTACCGGTTTCGCTGCCTATGTAAAAGCCGAAACCGGCACCGGCTACGCGACCCTTGTGAGCGCCGAGGGCCGGGACACGGCGGGACTGATGCAGTCGTCGGACTTCAAGGATCTCATTTTTGCCCGCCAGTGGTTCGCCAGCGCACAGAGAATCGACGACCTGCCGGCCAGGGACCGTACACCGCCGCTGCTCACTGCCGCCGCCGGCATAGCGAGTCAACTGGGCACCCGCTTCAAGGAACTCGAGTTAAGCTACCCGGACACCAACGAAGGCAAGGCGCTGAGCCGGTTCTGCCGGTCGTTCAGGCCGCACCTGCTGGACGCCCTGCGACGCCAGGACCTCCTGTCACCGGACTCGGCCTGCCGTTTGCACCTGTTCTTTCTCGATTCGACCCGCGCGTGGCCGGGTATCAGCTGGTTGGACAACAGCGCCCCTGATCCTATGGGCATACCGCGACTGCGCATGCCGGATTCGGCGCCCAGCCGATCGACGCTGAAGCTCGAGGAAGCCATCAACTGGTTTTTCGATCAACCGGAGCAGGACGCATGGTTCAGGCCCGGCATGCGCGCCGTGGACCTGGGCGCCGCCCCGGGTGGATGGAGCTGGCAGCTGGTAAAGCGCGGCCTGCTGGTCACCGCCGTTGACAACGGACCGATGAACGCCGACCTGATGCGCACCGGCATGGTTGAGCATGTGCGTGCTGACGCCTTCACCTACACACCGGAGCACAGGACCGACTGGCTGGTCTGCGACATGGTCGAACGCCCGCTGCACGTAAGCCGGCTGGTTACGCGCTGGCTTGTTCGATTCAACTGCAAGGCAGCAATCTTCAATCTCAAGCTGCCGATGAAAAAGCGTTATCAATCCGTGCTCGAATGCAAAGGCGCCATCGAACAGGCGTTGAACGACGCTGGCATACGCCACAGGCTGCGCATCAAGCATCTTTACCACGACAGGGAAGAAGTGACCGCGTGCCTCACGGTGAACGGGAAGGACGAACGCGCCTGAGCAGCCTGTTCGACATTGCGGACACGTTTTGCTCAAATACGCACTCGCCAGTTTATTCGATCACTGACGCTATGAAATCAAAGGTTTTGAAGCCGGAACAACATTACATCAACGAGGGACCCTGCCATCAGCCGACCGGCGAAGATGCCAGGGACTACCTGTCCCATATGTA
>Ga0180438_10005103_pt1 | contig 18467 bp, 9 predicted proteins | sample SS_ome_12_FD_132455 | JGI IMG/M metagenome (GOLD analysis project Ga0180438, IMG submission 132455) | Hypersaline lake sediment archaeal communities from the Salton Sea, California, USA - SS_3_D_2 metaG | ecosystem: Environmental > Aquatic > Non-marine Saline and Alkaline > Hypersaline >...
ACCGGCCACAGCCGTCGTGTCAGCAACCAGGCCAGAGCTACCGAGGGATGCGCCCGCAGCGAGCGCCTCATGCGCGCTGTTGGCAGAGACCTCAGCATCTGATCCGCCAAAGACAAAGATCCGCCCAGCGGTGGCCACGGCCGCAACCCCGGCCCGCACAGGCGAATCCAAGGGCGCAAAGCGCACCCAGGAGCCGGTCGCGGGGTCGTAGCGCTCGACCGTGGAAAGACCCTCCCAGCCATCGCCGCCGCCAATGGCATAGAGATGGCCATCCAGCGAAACCAGGCCGGGAGACTGCCGGCCTGTGGGCATGGGAGCCAGCACTTCCCAAGAGTCGGTCGCCGGGTCGTAGCGCTCAAGTGTTCTCAATGCCGGCCAACCGCCTGCCACATAGATGTGCCCGTTGAGTGCTGCGGCAGCGGCCTGGCTGCGGGCTCCCGAAGGCATTGGCGCCCGCTCGGCCCAGACCTGCGAAACAGGGTCGTACTCCAAAGTGCTGCTCAGCAGGGTGTCTGAGCCCACGTTCCCGCCAAAGACATACAGCTTGCCCGCTGCCGCCGCCACGGCGCCACCGCTCCTGGCCGCCGGCAGGTCCGCACCGCTGGTCCACAGGTCCGCATCCGCATCGTAGATCTCGAGTACGGTGAGCTGGGAATCCCCCCGCGACCCACCGGGGACATAGATCTTGCCATCGATCGCCGCCGCAGCTATGTTCGCAGCAGCAGTGGGCTTGGGTGGCATGGTCTGCCACTGTCCTGCCCGATCGTCATAGCTGTAGGTAGACCGCGTGGCCTCGCCAGACGGCCCCCAACCGCCAATGGCCAAGAAGCGACAGTCATCGACCGCTGCGGCCGCCAGCCGGTATCGAGGCGCTGGCAGTGGGGCAAGGGATCGCCAGGGCGCCGAGGCTGTGACGCGGATTTGCCGCACGCTTTTCACGGATGGCATGGCCAGCGAACTCACGGTCAGGCTGACAAAGCCCGTCTCCCCTGACACCGACATGTCCGGCACTTGGACACGCACGTGTAGGTCCGCCGAAGAGCAGGGGGACAGCACTACAGTGGTCGTTAGCGGGCGCTGCTGTACGGCGTCCAGAATCTCTGCCGGCCAGGGGCTGCCCTCGGCCGAAAGCACATAGGCATTGCTCTCGGCACCTGCGTTCGTAACACGGAAAGAGTAGCTGGCCGCGTCGCCAGGCGGCGCAACGGCATAAGCATCCGCGGGAAAGACCGCCACAGCATAGTCCTGTTGCGGTTGTGCCAGCCAGTCAATGGCCCGCCGCAGGATCTCACTGCGCGCGCTGTCGGGCCCGGCGCCTTCCAGACCAAAGGCCAGGTAGACCACGCGGTAGCCGCGACAGTCATTGACTACCAGTCCGGCGGCCCCATCGTTCTCGTAGGAGAACACTGCCAAAGCCGCACCGTCGAGTGGCTCGATCTCGCTCGGGGCATCCTGGTTGGCGGCACTGCCTTCTGCATTAAGGGTGACGGCGATGCCCTCGAAGGGTGTGTCGCTCAAGCCGACAACGGTGCGCAGCGAGGAATCGTCGCGGATGTAGCGTGCGTGCAGGTACTCCTCGTACTCGCTGGCGCCGTAGAGCCTGCTGACATCCCAGTAGCCGATGTCCTGGCCGGCCATCAGCAGCGACTTGCCTGACTCCAGATAGGCTGCCAAGTCGGACCAGGCATCAATGTAGCCCGGGGAGGAAAGGGGCTGGGCCCATACCACGAGATCATAGCCCTGCAGTGTGGAAAGGGGAGGATAATCGCCAACCCCAAAGGCTGTCCGCTCGGTCACCGTCCATGTGTCGTAGGTGTATAGCAGGGCATCCAAGGCATCCTGGTAGTACTCGATCTCTCCGACCGTATACCAGGCGTCGGCATCAACGAGAAGAATCCGCGGGATCGAGGCTAGTGCAAAATCCTGAACGACCATTTGGTCCGGGAGCTCGAGCGTGATGCTGGCCCGGCCCACCGTATGCCCCACCGCCCCCGGAATCACCTCCAACACATGGCTCCCCAGTGGAAGCGTCAGCGTGTACACGCCGCTGGGGTCAGTGCTGGCCTGGATCTCTCGCGTCAGGTTGCGCACCGTTGCACTCAACGGCAGGCCTGAACTGAGATCGGTGACCCGTCCTGCGACCCGTGCGCCCGGCAGTGCAAGCAGCCGAAAGTCCAGCTGTGTCGTTGCGCCGGCCAGTATCTCAACCTCTGGTACGGACTGGGGCGCATAACCCAAGCGGGATGCCGTCACATCGTAGATGCCAGCCGCCACAGAGAAGGTGTAGTATCCGCGTGGGTCGGTCCAGGCTTGCGCCCCCCCTTCGAAAGCCTGGTTGACCATGGTCACCTTTGCCTGGGCGATGCCCTCACCGGTGTCTGCGTCAGTCACCTGGCCCCAGAAGGCACCTCCCTGCACGACGCTGCCAACCGCCTGGTGGGCATCAACCAGGCCCCACCCATAGTCATTGTTGGGCACCGACGCAGCATCCGGCAATGGACGCGCGGTCTGGGTGATCACCTGCTCTGTTGCAGTGATCGTCAACCCTGGGGCGGCGAGTGCGGTCACAGCGCCATACTGCATCTCGGCTTGCCTGAGCAGTGCCACCACGCCCGCCACATGCGGTGTGGCCATGGAGGTCCCGCTCCAGGCAGCGTAGCGATTGCCGGGCAATGAGGAGCGTATGCCCACACCGGGCGCTGTGACCTCTGGCTTGATCTCGCCCCATGTGGAGGGACCGCGACAACTCCATGGTGCCAAGAGATTGTCCTTCCCCGTTGCACCCACGGAGAAGGATTGCGGGTAGCTGCCTGGCGAGTTGGCAGCAAGAGAACCGAGGTGTTCGTTGCCAACAGAGAACACGGCAAAGATGCCCGCGGCGCGCAAGGCGTGCGCATCACTCCAGAACGCGGTGTCTGCGCCATCCGAGTCTCCGAACGAGCAGCAGATCACGTCCGGCGCCAAGCTGGGATCGGGGTTGCCGCCGTTGATATCGGTAGGAGCCAGCATCCACTGGAAACCGCTGTGGATCCACGAGTCGTAGGCCTCGCCGTTGTCATCAAATACCTTGGCCGTGATCCAGCGGGCTTCGGGCACAACTCCAATTTGATTGTTTCCATTGGCCGACGAGCCTACCATCGTACCCATGGTGTGCGTACCGTGGCCATCGCCATCCCCAGGGGCCGTAGGATAGATATCGGTGGCATCAAACCAGTTGTGGTCATGTTGGCCCTGCCCCGGAGTTGTAGCGACATAGCCGCGGTAGGCACGCTGCAGCGCAGGGTGCGTCCAATCCACTCCAGAGTCGAGGGAGGCCACGACCGTTCCCTGGCCACGCAACCCGTACGCGCTCCAGACCTGAGCAGCGCCGACGCGCGCGATGTTCCACTCCACAGCATCCGACGCCGAAACCAGACCTATGTCCTCGATAACCGGCGGTAGGCGATGCAGGCGATCCGGCTTGATCAACTCTACTTCCGGCCTGGCTGCTACTGCCAGCAGCGTATCCAGGTCGCTGCTCACCGCCACCCCGTTGAAGATCCAGTAGGGGGTGAAGCGCGTCACGCGCCCGGATGCTTGGCGCTGCCCCAGGTCTCGCAGCAGAGCAGCCTGACTGGAGCGTGCCGCCGTGCGCAGGGCCTCGACTACGGCGCTGCGCCTGTGCTTGGGGTCCGCCTGTGCCGCAACCCGCGACACATCCACTCGGGTGCTGAGATGAACGATGTAGCGCGCCTGAGCACCTGTCGTCGTGCCAGCAGTTGCCGCATCACCCGCACCGTTGCCGGACGGCCGTTCGCGGGTTTCCGACCCCTCAAGCATGGCCTTGAGCACGCGGGGATCGATCTTCTTCCTCAACGCCAGGGGGATGCTGTGGATGGGGTCCGGCTCAGCGGGGCTGCTTGCCCTGTCTTGGGACGACAGGACCAAGGCGTCCCGCCACGGTTTGGCGGGGGAAAGCTTCTGGGCCTGAAGTGTCGGCCGGGGGGCGAGGGCGAAGATAGTCGAGAACAACGCGGCAAGAACGAGAAGCACCCCAAGCGCCTTGGTCACGTTGCGCACACTCATCCAGGCCTCCTATTGGCAGGCCGACCGTCCATGCCTACCGTTTGGCAGATGCCTGTTTATACCATAGCCGGGCCGGGCCGTCAATCATACCCGGCCCGGGGCACAGGCCATTGGCTGGCTCCGCCGCCAGGGCTGCACAAAGAAAACGAGGGCTGCTCACCCTCGTTTTCCAAGCCTGAGGATGGCTCATTCGTAGCGCAGCGCGTCAATGGGGTTCAAGCTGGCAGCCCGCGTTGCCGGATAGAGGCCAAAGAACAGCCCGACGGCCAGCGAGAAAGACACCGCCAAGACCACGGCTTGCCCCGACACAGCTGTCTCCAAGACACCCGTGGCAGTGACCACCGCGGCCGCCAGTGCACCAAAGCCGATGCCGATCAACCCACCGATGACGCTGAGGACGACAGCCTCGATCAGGAACTGGACCATGATGTTGCTTCTCTTGGCGCCAACGGCCTTGCGGATACCGATCTCGCGCGTCCGTTCGGTCACCGACACCAGCATGATGTTCATGATGCCAATCCCCCCGACGAGCAGGGAGATTGCGGCAATGGCTGCCAGGAACAGGGTGAGCACGTCGGTCACCTGGGTCAAGACGCCCAGGATGTCCTCCTGGCTGGTGACGGTGAAATCGTCGTCCTGGTACTGGATGTTGTGGCGCCGGCGCAGCAGTTCGGTGATCTGCTCGATGGCACTGTCGATGCGTCGCTCACTCACCGCTGCGACGTTGATCAGCGACACCGCCGTGCCACCGCCCCGCGCCTGTCTCGAGCCAAAGAGCCGCGTCGTAGCAGTTGTGATGGGGACGAAGATCGAATCATCACGGTTGCCACCACCACCGCCGCCACCGCCCTGCTCTTCAAGAACCGCTATGACGCGGAAAGGAACCCGGTTGATGCGGATGGTAGCCCCGATGGGACTCATTTCGTCGAAGAGGTCAGTGGACAGGCGTGCACCCAGTACAGCAACGCGCGCCGAAGAGCTTGTCTCCTGAGCAGTGAAGAATGCCCCCTCCTCGACATCCACCTTGCGCACAAAGGCGAACTCAGGCGTCGCGCCTACCACGCTGGTGTTGGTGTTGCGGTTTCGATAGATGACTTGCGCGCTCTGCGTGATCTGTGGTGCAACTGCAGCAACGTCAGGGCAGTTGCGCGGGTCAGCGATGGCCTCGGCATCCTCCAGAGTTAAGCTTGCTAGGCTGCCTGTCCCAAAGGACGCACCGCCTTGGTTGAGCGAACCGGGTATGACGAAGATCAAGTTCGAGCCGATGCCCTGGATTTGCTCGGTGATGGCAGCCTGAGCCCCCTCGCCGATGGACACCAGAGCGATCACCGCCCCGACACCGATGATGATTCCCAACATCGTCAGTGCTGAGCGCATCTTGTTGGCTGATAGCCCGCGAATCGCCAGGCGGATGCTCTCCAGAATGTTCATATCCTCACCCTGTCTCCCTACGCCGACTCAGCGGCCTCAAGCTGGTAGCTGCAAGGCTCATCCACCTTCTCCTCACCCTCGACCAAGCCATCGCGCAGCCTTACGATGCGATGCGTACAAGCTGCCACCTCAGGGTCGTGTGTCACAAAGACAACGGTGATGCCGCGCTCCTCATTGAGGCGTTGGAAGATGGACAGGATCTCCGCGCCCGTCTTGGTGTCCAGGTTGCCAGTAGGCTCATCGGCCAGGATGATCGTCGGCTCATTGACCAAAGCACGGGCAATTGCCACGCGCTGCTGTTCGCCACCCGACAACTCGTTTGGCTTGTGCCGCAACCTGTCGCCCAGACCCACGCTGTTCAATGCATCTACCGCCTTGGCTTGGCGTGCTGAGACAGAGGCTCCGGCATAGATCATCGGTATCTCTACGTTCTCAATGGCACTGGTGCGTCTCAGCAAGTTGTAGTTCTGAAAGACAAAGCCGATCCTGCGGTTGCGGATTTCGGCCAACTGATCGTCGGAGAGCTCGCCCACCGGAGTGCCAGCCAAGAAGTACTGCCCTGACGTAGGCTGGTCCAGGCAACCGAGGATGTTCATCAGCGTGCTCTTGCCAGATCCGGAGGGGCCCATGATGGCCATCAACTCACCTTCGCCGACCTCGAGGTCAACCCCGCGCAGCGCACGCACCTCCACGGTGCCCAAGACGTAGGTCTTGGTCACGCCTTCCAACTTGATCATCTAGTTGCCTCCGAATCCAAAGGGCCCGCCTCCACCGACCTCCTCCAGGATGTTGACCCGCGCAGAGGAGACGATGATTTGCTCTCCATCGTCGAGCCCTTGCAGAATCTCAGTGACGAGGTCATTGCTCAGTCCAATGGTCACGAATCGTCTTGTGGCCTGACCATTCGCGAGCACCTCAACGTACAGCCTGCCACTGTTGTCACGTCTGATGGCGCGGTTGGGCACGACTAGGGCGCCTTCATCCCGCCCGACAACGATGTCGACAATAGCGGTCATACTGGGGCGCAAAGAGAGATCGGTAGGGAGAATCTCAACATCCACGCCATAGCTGACCACGCCTTGGGCAATGCTTCCCAGGGGATCGATGCCTGTCACCTTGCCGGACAGTGTAACGTCGGGGAAAGCATCCAGGGCAATCTCCGCATCCTGCCCGACCTGAACGCTCACGATGTCGGTCTCATCGACACTTGTTTCGACATACAATTGATCCAAGTCAGCGAGCACAATCGCCGGCACTGTTGCGCCCACCCACTCATTGGCCTGCACTTCCACCGCGGCCACGGTTGCCGCAGACGGCGCGACCAGTTGGGCATCTTCCAGCTGCAGCTTGGCCTGCTGCAACGATGCTGCAGACTGCTCGACCTGCGCTTCGGCCACTGCAGTGTCTTCGGCCGTCGGCATGCTCTCCAGCTGTTCCAGCTGCGACTTGGCCTGGGCCAACTGGGCGGCAGCACTCTTAAAGGCCGTGTCATCAATGGCCGCGACCTGCAGGCGGTAGTTGGCCAGCGCACGCTCATAGTCGAGAGTTGCCTTCTCCAGGTTTCCCGACTGCGGCAGCCGGCCGATATCGCTGCGCCAGGCCACCAGATCGTAGGCTGCCTGTGCATCCCTCACCGCCAGCTCTGCCCGTTTGAGATCGGCCTCAGCGATGGAGAGCTGCTCGTCCTGCAGCCCTAGTTGGTTCTTGGCCGCGTCATACTGTGCCTGGGCGCTGTCCACAGCGGCCCTTGACGCATCCAGCTCCGCCGCCGATGGGCCGGCTCTGGTCTGGTCAAGACGGGCCTGGGCACTCTTCAGATTGGCCTCAGCCTGGGCTACGCTCTGCTCCAGCTGGCCGGTATCCAGTTGCGCCAGGGCTTGGCCCGCTTCGACCTCATCCCCAACCTCAACCAGGACGTCCGAAACCATGCCACTCAGCGGGAAAGCCAGGGTGATCTGCGTGCGCGGCAGCACAGTGCCAGAGGAGTTGACGGTGGCCACAATTGTGTCTCGGTAAGCAGCGACTGTCTCATACTCCTCAGTGTCCTGAGTGTTGCGCATCCACACGCGGCGCACGAGACCAAAGGCAACAAGCGCAATGACAACGAGCGCGATGACAGTAATCGTTCTTCTACTCATGATGAGCATCCCTTCATCTCTGTATTATTTCACAACGCTAAGTATTCTATTCACATGCTGGGGGCTTGTCAAGTGCGCGAACTGGCAGCTCGTGTTCAAGGTCAGGGCTTTTCCAAAGTCGTGTCTCTGCGAACCGCCGAAGGCAGGTGAAGCAGTCTCCCCCTTCGATGAGGGGAGATCGCTTCGTCCCTGCGGGACTCGCGATGACGGACGGCCTTGGTGCTGGCCTGTCCGCGAAAACGGAAAAGCCCTGTGTTCAAGGTGCAATGAATTGCTGGCGGCTGCCACATTGTGCTAGAATAGCCCCAGAGGCCCGTCACAGGAACGATTCCAGCCCTGAGGAGGCGCCGGTGAACCCCTTGGCCATCCCAGAGATCGTGATCCGACGCTTGCCCCTCTACTTGCGCACTCTCAATGTGCTGGCCAACAAGGGGCAAGAGGTTACATCCTCTCAAGAGCTGGGGAGCTGGCTGGGAATTAGCTCCACCCAGATACGCAAGGATCTGTCCTACTTTGGCGAGTTTGGCAAGCAGGGCACGGGCTACGACATCCATTACCTGCGCGACCAGCTGCGCAAGATCCTACAGGTTGATCGCCATTGGAGCGTGGTCCTCATCGGTGCCGGGGACCTGGGGCGCGCGGTGCTGCGCTATGGCGGTTTCGAGGAAGGCGGCTTCTCCATCGTCGCCGTGCTGGACAAGGACGCCAGCAAGATTGCTCGCCGGATTGGCGAGCTACAGGTTCAAGATGTCGCTTCAGTGCCCGACGTGGTCAAGACACAGGGTATTCAGATCGCCATCATCGCAGTACCGACTGACGAAGCACAAGCGGTCGCCAATGCGCTGGTGCGCGCTGGCATCAAGGCCATCCTGACCTACGCACCGATAACGCTCAACCTTCCTCCGGAAGTACGCGTGGAGTACATGGATCCGGTGGTCGGGCTGCAGAGCATGGCCTACTACCTGAGCCCTGGACACATGTAGGCTCACAGCGCGACCATCAGGCGCAAACAAACGAGGTGCGCAGCACCCTGCTCGCACCTCGTTCGCTTTTCCCGTCGGCAGGGCTCAGACGGCCGCCGGTCCTGCACAGATGGCGGGCACTCACATGGCAGGCAGGCTGCGCTTTAGCACGTCGTACTGCTCGAGCGCCTTCCCCGCGCCCAGCGCCACACAGGCAAGAGGATCCTCGGCCACGTGACAGGGCACTTCTGTCTCTCCTGTCAGGAAGCGATCCACGTTGCGCAGCAGAGAGCCCCCTCCTGTCATGACGATGCCTCGGTCGATGATGTCTGAGGCCAGCTCCGGCGGCGTCTTCTCCAGAACCGCCCGCACTGTCGTCGCAATCGCCGAAAGCGGTTCGACGATGGCCTCTGTGACCTCACCAGAGGTAATGGTGATGGTCCTTGGCAGACCGGTCACCTGGTCACGGCCCCGAACGTCCATGGACATTTCCTCTTCCAGGGGCAGGGCACTGCCAATCTGGATCTTGATGTCCTCGGCCGTTTGCTCGCCAATCAACAGGTTGTACTTGCGCCGGATATAGGCCGCAATAGCCTCATCGGTCTTGATGCCACCGACCCGCACCGAACTGGATACAACGATGCCATTGACCGCGATCACCGCCGCTTCGCTGGCCCCCCCTCCGATGTTCACAACCATGTTGCCCGTTGGCGTGTGTACGGGCATGTTGGCACCCAAGGCGGCAGCGAGGGGCTCGGGAATCAGGTAGGCGGACCTACTGCCCGCCTCGATGGCCGCATCTCGAACGGCGCGGCTCTCGACACTGGTCACGCCCACCGGCACGGAGATCATGACGTCCGGACGGAGCAGGCGGATGCGACCACAGACTTTTGATATGAAATAGCGCAGCATTGCCTCGGTCACCACATAGTCGGCGATGACGCCACCGCGCATGGGACGCATCACTTCAATCGTTTCCGGAGTGCGCCCCAGCATCAGCCGTGCCTCTTCACCCACGGCCACAATTCTGTTGTCGTTGACGGAAATGGCCACCACTGAGGGCTCGCGCAGGGCGATGCCCTTGCCCCGCACAAAGACCAACACGTTGACGGTTCCCAGGTCAATCCCGATCTGTCTCGTAAGCATCAAGCCTCCTGGCCTTGAACCTCGCCACTCGCACACGCTAAAACGGTGGGCTGTGGCGAAGCCTGGCCCTGTTTTCCGGTTCTTTCGATCCTGGCGCCCAATTGGCTCAGCTTTCGGTGAATGTCCTCGTAGCCACGATCCACATAGCCCATGGCCGAAATCCGAGACGTGCCCTCAGCAGCGAGGGCGGCCAGGATCACAGCAGCGCCGGAACGGATGTCCAACGCCTTCAGCTCGCTACCCCTCAAGCGAGTCGGACCGCGGATCAGAGCCGTCTGGCCATCCACTTGAATGTCGGCCCCCATCTTCTGCAACTCGCCGACATAGGATAGGCGCCCATCATACATCGTCTCGTGGATGGAGCTCTCGCCACGAGCCTGTGTGAGAAAGGCACCGGCCGGCGCTTGCAGATCGGTCGCAAATCCAGGATATGGGAAGGTCTGTATGTCGACCGCTGACGGGTGCTCAGGCCCCTCCACCAGGTAGCTCTCCTTCTCGGCGGCGACACTCACGCCGGCCTCGCCTAGCTTGCTGGTCAGGGCACCCAGGTAGCGTGCCACGCGCCCACTCATCAGCACGCGGCCCCTGGTGATGGCCGCGGCCAGGGCGAAGGTCCCAGCCTCCAGACGATCTGGCATTATGCGGTACACACTGCCGTGCAACTTGCGCACGCCTTCGATCTGTATAGTGCCGGTTCCTGCACCGTAGATGCGCGCACCCATGGCGTTGAGGAAGCTGGCCAGGTCAGCGACCTCCGGTTCCACAGAGGCATTCTCGATCAGCGTTGTTCCCTCAGCCAGACAAGCAGCCAGCAGTAGGTTCTCTGTACCGGTGTGGCTGGGATAGTCAAGGGTGATTCTCCTGCCCGCCAGCCCCCGAGTTCGCAGCGCATAACCACCGTTGAGGCGGTCGATCTCTGCCCCCATGGTCTGGAAACCCTTCAGGTCGACACTGACCGGACGGGTGCCAATGGAACAACCACCGGGGTGCGGCGCCTGCACCTCACCTTGCCGGCCTAGCAGCGCCCCAACGACCAAGAAGCTAGCGCGCATCCGCGTGGCCAGATCCTGCGGAACAGCGAGCTGGGTCAGGCTGCGGGCCTCGACGACGACGCTGTGCGGACCTTCCATCTCAACACTGGCCCCCAGCTGGCGCAGCAGGCTGACCATCGTACGGGTGTCTTCGATATCTGGCAGGTTCTCGAGATAGCACTCGCCAGAAGTGAGCAAGGTCGCCGCCAGAATGGGCAAGGCTGCGTTCTTGGCGCCCGCAATAGAGACCTCGCCCTCTAGTCTGTGGCTACCTTCTATTATGAGAGGCATCCGTTCACCATCTCTGCAGCACTGCGCCAGGTGAGCGTCCGGACAAACAACCAGCACATGCCTGTCAGCGTCGGTGCTCCGCAGCATGCTGGTTGAGCTGTTGCGAGTATATGCCAAAGGCCATACCTTGTCAACGCGTTCCGCCTAGCGCCATCGCTACTTGGGCATTTCCTTGAGTCTCAGATAGGCCGGCCGCGGCCGGAAATCCGGATAGCCAGGATCGGAGATCGCCCACCAGTATTGCTCGTCAGCCTCGGTCCAGTCGGGATCAGCGATGTAGATCAGGCTCATGAGGCCAATCCAGGGAGACCAGTTCTGCTTGGCCCACTGGTAGGCACGCACAAAGTAGTCGGCCTTGGTCTGCTCGTCCACTGCATGCCAGGAATACGCCGGATTGACGCGGTCGCTGGTCCAGCCAAACTCGAGCACGGCCACCTGCTTGTCCCCATCTCCATAACGCTCCATGATGCGACGCAGATCCTCCACCCGCCTGAAACAGAAGAACCGCTGTCCCCCATAGTTCGGATCGCTGGCCACCTGATCGGGGCTCATCTCCGGCGGTGCCTTGAAGCCAGCGCCATGGACGCCCAGCACATCAAAACAGCCATCGCTGTTGCCGCCCATTGCCTGGTACATCTGCTCCAGGTACATATCGTCAGGCATGGCTTCCGGCGACTGCGTGCCGGTTGGTGAAAGACCCGCGCTGATCACCATGGCGTTGGGATCGGCCTGTTTGATGCGACGGTAGCCCTCTCGCAACAGTGCCACATACTGCGCCGCATTGGGTGAGCGTCCTCCCCACTCGCGGGCGAGATTGGGCTCGTTCCAAACCTCATAGGCTCTGATGCGACCCTTGTAGCGGCTGGCCATGGCAAACAGAAAGTTACCAAGATCGGCATAGTTGTCGGGCGGCCCGTTGGTCGGGTAGTTTCCACCTGCCCACTTTGGCTGGTGATCAATGCGCACCAGAAGATCAAGGCCCAGTTTGTTGCACTCGGCAACGATCCAGTCCACGCGCTGCCAGTCATAGACGCCCTTGGCCGGTCCCTCTACCTCACGCCAGCCGATATTCTGCTTGACCCAACCGAACCCGGCTTCCTTGATCATGCCCATGTCACGGCTGGCGACCTCGGGCCGCCACCACAGAAAGGCTTGCATCCCATACTCCGGCGAGTTCATGCGCAGCGGCTTGGCGGGTGGCAGTGGTGGCATAGGAGTTGGTCCTGGTGTAGCCGTCGGCGGCACAGGCGTATCCGTAGCGGGCACCGTTGTGAGCGTGGGCGGTACAGGCGTATCCGTCGCAGGAACTGCCGTGGCTGTGGGTGAAAGCAGCGTCGCTGTGGGCAGCGCCTGTGTCGGCGTCGCGCTCGGCGTCACCGCCTCGGCAACAACGGTAAAGGTCGGAAGCGGCGTACGTGTGGCCGCTGCCACGGGCGGTGAACCAGGCCTGTTGGTCATCAAGACCCAGACCAGCCCCGCAGCGCCAACCAGCACAAACAGCAAGGCTATCCACAGCGGCCCCATCCCGCCACGTCGCGGCAATCGGGAACGTCCTTCCTCTCTATCCATGGCGCAAGGCTCCTTCCGCTCTGCAAGCATAAACAAAGCACGGGAGTGATGGCCCGTGCTCTGTCTGTGGTTTTCTCAGGACCCCAAGCTATTTGGGCATGTTGGCGAGAGCAGCAAAAGCAGGGCGCATACCCCAGTCCGGGCGCACGATGCCGAAGGCGGCCTTTTCGTCGTGGCAGCCACACACCGGTCCAAAGTTGAGGTTCCAGAGGAACATGGGTCCAACCCAGCCCCATCCCTTGGCGATCTCGTAGGCACGCACGATGTTCTGTGCCTGCTCCATCTCGGTATTGTCCGCGGCGTACTCATAGCCCTGGGCAGGTGCTGTGCCCAGATTCTCCACCGACGCCCAGCCGAACTCGGTGACCCAGATGCGCTTGGCGCCATCGCCATACTTTAGCATGATGTTGCGGTAGCTCTCCATCGTTCCGCGGAAGAACCAGCTGGGATGTCCCTTGGCATTGAAACTGGCGCTGGGATCCTGGTAGGTCTGCCATTCGGCGTCCGGCGGGTTGTTGTAGCCGCTGGGGTGCGCCCCGATGGCATCACAGTAGTTCTTCACACCGGCCTGGTACATCTGCTCCAGGTACACACGGTCGTCAATGGCGATGTTGCCGTCATTGTAGCCCGTCGGCGTCAGAGCACCCGCGATAACGGTGGCACCTGGATCAACCGCCTTGATGGCCTGGTATGCCACCTTGAGCAGCTCAACGTAGCGGCCGGCATTGAGCTTGCCACCCAGGCCGCCCCACTCGTAGTACAGGTTCTGCTCATTCCAGACCTCATAGGCCTGCACGCGCCCCTTGTAGCGAGCGGCCAGCTCGCGCAAAAAGGCACCGTAGGTGTTCGGGTCTGAGGGCGGACCCTCGTCGGTGTCCTCTGGTGGCCGCGCCCACTTGGGCGCCTTGACCACACTGAAGAGCAACTTGATTCCGGCAGCGCTGGCGCTGTCAACGATGCGGTCCAGCGCGCCCCAGTCGTATTGCCCAGGCCCTGGGTTGTAGCGGAACCATTCCACCTGCTGTTTGTACCAGCTGAACCCCAACTGCTGCACGTGGCCAAACAGGCGGCCGTGATCCCCGTCGGTGATGGCATCCCCTTGGATACCGTAGGCGAAACCAGGTCCCGTGCTCGGGGGCGGCGCGGCGGGCGCGGCCGGCTTGGGTTTGGGCGTCGCCGTTGGCACAGGCGTGGGCGTTGGTGTCGGCGTTGGCGTGGGCGTCGGAACCTGCAAGCTCACACTGTTGCTGCGCACACTGGTGGTCTGGCCGCCATCATCTGAGATGGCTGCCGAGATCGAATAGTCACCCGGGTTGTCGGGCACCTCCCACACATAGGCAGAGCCGGCCTGCGGTGCTTCGAGCACAGCTGCCGGAGAGCCATCGCCCCTGCCAGAGACGAGCGAGCCAGCGATACGTACTTCTTCTCCAGAGGGCCCCTGAACCGTCCACACCACCTGGAAATCGGTGTCTATGGATGGGACGAGCAACTCCTTAAAGTGCTCCAGCAGGTCCCAGATGCGCTCGTCGTTCTGCCCATCCAGCAAGCCCTCGAATACCACACCGCGCACATTGTGTTCGGCGACAAGCTGCAGTTTGCGCGCAACACTGGTGGCATTCTCAAGCCAGATCTGTGAATCACGTCCTTGATCATCCACAAAGCTGAGCCAGTAGGTGCCGCTGTTCGCATCGTAGGCGATGCCACCCGACTGCTGCAGCGCCGTGAGCTGCAGGGTGACGTTCTCGCCCGGACTGACCAGCTGCTTCTGCCCATCCACCGCCAAGAGAGCGACTTCGGACAGTGCCTCGGTGTACGGGAGCCGGGTCATCTCCGCACCCACGACCTTGTAGCTGTCCACGGAGATAGCGACTTGCAGCTTGGTGCGATTGATCTCTCCGACGGCCCAGCGCAAGAGAGCTTCCATCTCACCACCAGCCGCGTAGGCTGTCGGCGAGGCCAACGCAGGGACCACCACCACATCGGCCAGCCGGCCCAACTCCCGCCAGTCGTAAGCTCCGGTGTCCCAGCGGTCCTCCGCTATGCGGCGCGGTTCTTCAACGCGAACCGCCAGCAGCTTGCCTTCCTGGTGCAACGCATCTGCCGCTTCGGCAACAAAGGCGCTCAAAGCCTCGCGTAGGTCGGTCTCCAAACCCCGGTAGTCGAGCTGCACGCCGTCATACATTCTCTCGACAGCTAGGACAGCCAGCGCAGCAGCGTTGCGGCTCCGCGCTTCCGTATCCAGCAACACACCGCTCGCCACCGCGGCCTCGGTCTCGCCAGATCCACGGTTGCTGACGATGGCAAAGGTGCGATTGTCATCGCCAGGCAGGTTGGGATGCGATACGTTGTAGGCCTCGTGCACGACACCCTCAGCATCCACGTAGAACTCATCGACGAGGATCTCTGAGATGGCCTCCGAGGTCACCTCAGCGGCGCTGTCGTTCTCCGATACGACGGTGGCCATGACCGGACTCTGGCGCTTGATCTGTCCAACCGCCGCCAGTGCCGGGATGGCCGCGACGCGGGCCTCCAAGATCTGGTCCTCCGAGATCACATGCGCCGGCGTCCACTGCCACTGCTCCCCGTCCCAGGTGTAGAGATCCGAGAAACGAGAATAGCCGTCGGGCAGCGGCACGGTCAGCACAGCCTCCTGTGGCGAGGGGCCATACTGCTGAAAGCGGTAGAGGTTGCCCTGCAGCGCAACGCCCTCGCTGGACAACGCCTCGGCGGCAGCCTGCTCCACTTGCTCGCCGGTGCCTGCCAGGAAATCGCCAACGGACATGGCCGTCATCTTAAGGCGCAATTGTTGGGCCAGCGCCCCTTCCGGTATCAGCAACTGCGCACCATCCAATGCACTGACAACGCCACCAGCCGCCGTGACCACCGGATAGTCCAGGTGTAGAAGCCGGTTGCCGGCTGAGAGCGGGGGCAGCCACAGGCTGACAATGAGAAGCACAGTGGCAATGGCGTATACTGCGTTGTCCGCACGTGGATCGCTAGCTATCTCAGTCAGAGACTGGAGAATGGGGTTCTCCTTCATCTGCATCCTTTCCGTGACAGTGCCTGGCTGGACCGTACAGCGCCTTACATAAAACAAGGCTAGGATGCGCATTCAACCGCATCCAGCCCTGTTGCTGGTCTACAACCTCGTGAAAGTAACTCTAGTCCAAAGCCAGCTTTCGGTACCCGAATGAGTCATGGACCTATGGACGATTGGTGCAGCCAATCGCTCACAATCCACAACTGGCACTGACACCCTCCTGTGCATCCGAATCGTGGGTGGCATCATATCATACTCAGTTACTTTTGGCAAATGCTTGGCTGCCGCTTCAACAATGGGATGCGCGGTGATCGGGGACTGGCAGGAGGTGCAAGGCGCTACCAACAGGGGCCAGCCTCTGGACAGGCAGAGACAACCGAGGTTAGACAGAGCCGTTTGAGCGCATAGGGTGGTGCGGCTAGTCCGTCTGCGCAGGCGCGAAGGCTTCTTCCAGGTACTTGCCGCCGGCGTTCCAGAACATCCAGCCGTCGGCCTGTGCATCTATCGCTGCCTGCTTCTGCAGCTCCATCTCGCTCACGCCGTAGGACACACCCCTGGCCGAATAGTGCTGCAGCCAGGGACGCACCTTGGCCCTCTCGTCTGCCAGTGGAACATGGGTCTCGATGCGCTTGGCCAGCTCCACACAACTGCGGTAGACCACCTCATACGGATGTTGCAGCGGGTCATCATAGCCCAGGTTGCCACTGACAAAGGTGGCCGGGTATAGCATCGGCGAGATATAGTCCATGTAGGGAGCGATATCCAGCACACGCTGGCCAATCCCCATGTCCTTATCGGGCGATACCCAGACGGTGAGCCCGAACACATCAGCCGACATCACGACGGCGTACGGTTCCAACTCGGTGCGCAGCCGCGCACAGAAGCCAGCGATGGCCTCAGAGTGCGACCCTGCCACGGTTTCCTCAGCGTACCTGACCTGATGGACGGCACCATCGGACGGAAAGCGCAGGTAGTCGAACTGCAACTCGTCAAACCCCAGGCTGGCAACCTCTGTGGCAATGGCGATGTTATAGTCCTGCACCTCAAGACGGTAGGGGTCTCCCCAGGCCGAACCCTCGCTATCAGCCCAGACCTGCCCATCGTCAGTACGCACTGCCCATTGCGGGTACGCGGCGGCGAGCGAGGGATCCTTGAACAGCACCAAGCGGGCAATGGTATAGATGCCCTTTTCGCGGCACCATGCCAGGAAGGCGCTGATATCCATCACTTCTGGCTTGTAAGCACGACTGCGCTTGGCTTCGGGCACCTCGCTGTCGTAGGCCAGCCAGCCCCGGTCGCTCTTGACGTCCACCACAATGGCATTGAGCTCGGTGCGGTCGACGAGATCGATCAGCTCACCCACCCGTGCTTCATCGGTCAAGAGGCCAAACGGCAGGTAGATGCCGCGCACCAAGAAGGGCTCTAGTTTCAGGTCAACCTCAGTCACCCCAGAAACGATGGTGTGCACCGGCTCATAGTCCCTGGCCGAAGCTTCTAACTCGAGGGACGGGGCCAAGTCCTTGAAACGGTAGCGTCCGTCCTCGGCAGTCACACAGGATGCGATCGCCTGGCCCTGTGCCTTGGCCACGACCAGGGCCCCGGCGACAGGTTGCTGCGATTCAGCATCCATGACCACGCCTTGTAAGGTGTTGGGCCGCAGCAAGACGGAGAGCGTCTTCTCACCTTCGAACACCAGCTGCTCTGAAGCGTGGCCAGCAGCTTCGACAGACAGCATCGCACCAGGAAGCAGTCGCTTCAGCACGACCAAGCCATCATCGCCAACCGCATGTGGCAAAGAGGCGCGCACTTGAGCTCCGGACACCGGTTTGCCAGAGTAGGAGTCTGTGACGCGCACAGTGGTCTCGGTGGGGACCAGAGAAAAGTCCAGCTGACCCTGGTCACAGAAAACGGCCCTGGCCGTCTCATAGCCCGGCCTGGCTGCAGTCATCAGCGTGCCCGCTTTCACCCTGCGAAGGACATACTGGCCGCTTGGGTCCGCACGCGCCTCAAGTGCTGCCGTACGCACAATGCTGCCCGGCAGCGGGTCTCCCGTCTCAGCATCGCGTACCGTGCCCGAAACCGCGTTCGGCATCAGAGTGATATGCAGCGGTACCACTTGTCCTGGTATCCGTGCCTTGGGCACGTTGGCATCGGTTGACAGATAGCCATCGGCGTGCACGGTCAAGGTTGGCGTACTGTGTATCCAGCCCAACTGGTAGCGCCCAGACTGGTCCGAGTACACGCTGAGATCGTCACGCACAATGACGGCACCGGATATCGACTCCCCGTCAAGCCCATCACGAACCACGCCCTGGACCCGCCGTGGAGCCAGTGAGGTCAGTAGAAGCAGCGGAATCGAGATGAGAAGCAGGCAGAAAAGGGTGACGAATCTGCGCATGGATGGCTTTCTCCACAGGACATGAGCACTGAGCCCGGCCATTCTAGCATACGGTTCCAGAGCATCAAACCTCATCTCATAGGACGTTGTGCGCCCTCAGCATTGACGATAAAAAGCCTTAAATCTTGGCGGACTTTTCTGAACGCTCCATCGGCTCGTCCATACCTACAGTTTGGGCAGCATCGCTTGTCACACACTACATGTTGGGGCACTCTCTTGCTTGAGCAGCGGGCGGTGCTCAGATGCGAATGCACCCCGCTGTTGTCAAAAGGCCTGCCCTTGGCTAGAATGCCGGACGATGGCTCAGCGAGTGTTGCCGCAGTATAGGCCATCTCTACCAATCTAGAGCTTGGATGCGGCGAAGTTGTTCCTCAGCTCGTCTCGTTCCGCTCTCAT
>Ga0180438_10005104_pt1 | contig 18466 bp, 19 predicted proteins | sample SS_ome_12_FD_132455 | JGI IMG/M metagenome (GOLD analysis project Ga0180438, IMG submission 132455) | Hypersaline lake sediment archaeal communities from the Salton Sea, California, USA - SS_3_D_2 metaG | ecosystem: Environmental > Aquatic > Non-marine Saline and Alkaline > Hypersaline >...
CAAGCATGAGATGTACTCCTGTGAGACAGGATTATGCAATCAACGCTTACTATATGGCATCTAAGTGAATATGTCAAATCTATATCGCCATAGATGGAGACTTTTTCAGCAGTCTCCTAGGTCCTTTGGTCGTGGTATCAGGCCTTATGGCCAACAACATGCAGCGATGACGGATCCTCTTGCACCTTCTGTGATGGGACCCTCACCTCTGCCAGTAGCCGGAAATGCAAACTTGCCGGGAAGCCTTGTCGCTGGTACAATAACATTTCGCCGACAAAGCTGGCTCTTGCTGACTTTGGCAACTAGACTCACCAACTCACTATGACAGGGGGCTTCATGAAGAGCTATCGAAAGGAATTGTGGTTCAACATCCCAGGACGACGAGCGTTTGTCAATATCACGCCACAGGTAGTGGAGTGCTTGCGAGAAAGTAACATCCAAGAGGGTATATGCCTTGTAAACGCGATGCACATCACTGCCAGCGTTTTCATCAACGACGACGAAAGCGGCCTGCACCATGATTACGAGGTGTGGCTCGAAGAACTGGCGCCACACGCACCGATCGACCAGTATTGGCACAACCGGACGGGCGAGGACAATGCAGACGCGCACCTGAAGCGGCAGATCATGGGCCGCGAGGTTGTGGTCGCGGTGACCAACGGCCGGCTCGACTTTGGCACGTGGGAGCGGATCTTTTACGGGGAGTTTGACGGCCGGCGGCGGAAGCGGGTGTTGGTCAAGATTGTCGGGGAGTGAGAGTGTCCACTTCAGGTTTCTTGTTGGCTCTATACCTTGACTTTTCGGTCGGTTTGGTGTACTAGCGGCGGTATTCATGCGACATCTAGCTCCTCATCGCCGCTAGCATCGAATATGATCGCGGCATCAGAAGGCGAGGACAGCAATGAATAAAGACATTCTGAAACCGTTCTTTGAAGCCTACTCCGAAGCTTCCATGAGTTCCAATCCGACTGTTCTTGCCAGCCACTATGCCGACGCCTTCATAGCCTCTGGTTCCACAGGTAGTGCTGCCTTCAAGAATGATGAGCAGTTCCTGGCATGGCTGGGTCAGGTTTTCGAGTTCAACCAGCATGTGGGTATGGGGTCCCTGGAGGTGGTGTCCATACATGAAACGCCGATTAGCGACCACCACGCTTTCGCCACGGTCGAGTGGGGTGCGAGATTTGAAAAGACGGGGGATGAGCGCATCTGCTTCGAGATCTCCTACCTGTTGCGATTCTCTGAGGGCAAGCCACTGATTCTCGCGTATATATCGCATGAAGATCAGCAGGATGTAATGAAGGCACGGGGAGTCATCTAGCAACGACATCGCACTCTCTTTCTGAAGAAGGCTGTCATGTGCGTGTCCAATAGGAGCGAAAACAGGGCCGTTTCAATCCTCCGAGGGTTGCGCTCTGCATCTGGGATCAAGTGTCCGTGTTTCCCTCTAGCATGATCGCTGTTCCTCTGGGCTCGTGCTCGATTTCGGAGCCCAGTATTGGTGAGCAAAGCGACGGCACGGTTCGTTTCCGATCGTAGAAACAGGGCTTACGTGTGGTTGCTCGGGGCGCGGCCTATGGCCGCCAGGGCCTCGACCGGCAGGGGTACGAAAGCGGTATACCACAAAGAGGGTATTGACCCTTGACAATGTCTCTCTGACCATGATACCGGCCTCGCTTCCTTTTGATGCATATGATTGGCCGTGCCACTTTGATCAGCAATCCAGTTCCCGTTATGTGGACAGTCATACCGTCACATGGTAATTCAGAAGTAATTGCCTGAAACGAATACACCTGATCACTCAAGCCATTCCAACATGAAATCGTCAACGGCTTGCATGAACTCACCGGGGCATTCTTCGTGCGGTAGATGTCCACACGCCGGCAGCAAGCTCACTTGCGCGTTAGGTAGACTGTCGGCCAGACGCAGGGACTGCTCTACCGGCACAATGCGGTCATCGTCGCCTGTGATCACGAGCACCGGGAGCATAATCTCAGGAACACGTTCGGCGAGATCGCTCTCCGTGCTGGCGGCGGTCAGTTCCCAGAGCGCCCTGTCCCAGTTCTCGACCTGTAGCGGGCGACGATAGCCTGCGTAGGTTTCAGCGGTGATCTTGGAAGGGTCATGCCAGGCTGATCGGAGAAAGGCATCCCCGTTCTTTCCGAGTTGGCGGGCAATGAGTGGACCGAGATGGCGCACTTGTGGAGTACCCAGAAGCGGGCGTGACCAAGAGGGCGCACCGCCCCCCGCATAGACTGCAGCACCCACCGCGATCAAAGCCTGTACCCGTTCTGGGTGCGCCAGTGCGGTCTCGAAGGCGATCTTGCCCCCCGCTGAATGCCCGACGAGGATGGCCTGCTCGACGTTGAGCGCGTCCATCAGCCCAATCACCAGCGCAACCTGCGCTTCCGGACTGTAGGGGTTCTCACCTTCCCAGGTCAGCGGCCGCTCGGTCAGCCCGAAAGCGGGACGGTCGTAGGCTATGACCGTGCCATAGGCGGCCAATGCGGGTATCACTTCACGCCACGAGAACAGGCTTGCGCCAAAGCCATGCAGCAGGACAAAGGTTGGTTGGCCCTCACCTGCGATCTTGTAGTGTACCGTCAAGCCGTTGACTTGTACGAAGAGACTGTCATCATCCGCCAGTGCCTCGGCCGGAAGGCTATCTGTCAACGGCGGGACTGGTACGAGCAATGGGCCAACAACCACGAGCAGCAAGACGACGAGTGTGACAAAAATGATCTTGCGTTTCATCTGTTTGGACCGATCTGTCTGCGCTTCTGATGCTTCATATGGATCGTTTGCTCCTTCTAGCACACTGCAAAGGAGGTGTGCGCCCTAGCGTTTACTGATCTTTGCAGCCAAATCAACAAAGAACTCGATCGACTCTGGGTTGCGCATCGCACCCAGGTTGGCAGCTTCTTCCACGGGAAAACCCAGCAATATCTTCCGAACCGGAACCTCCATCTTTTTTCCGCTGAGCGTCCGCGGCACTTCTTCGATGGCAAAGTGGAGGACTGCCACATGGTCCAGTTGATACTATCGGCCACTCTGGCCAACCTCTCAGTCAGGTTTGCGCCCAAATCACCAAGGTATTCCTCCAGGTTGTTGGCCTGAGGCAGGTGCACCAAGAATTCCGCGTCTTTGGCTAGCCGCAGGGCAGCTTTGGTGCAGCCGGAAGCTTGGGCGATCTATTTGATGCTCGTCGCCGCATAGCCTTGCTCGCGGAACAGCGCGCCAGCGTTTTCGACACTCAGGTCTTGGAGAGAACGCGCATCACCCATATGCAACACTTCTTCCACTTACCTAATGGTCAGTAAGTACATTCTACCACAACAGATGTGCGAGGGCGAAGTGGGGCAGGAATTCGACCACGCATACCTTGAGATTTGACAGCCTTGAATTTACGGTGTATATTTACGCTGTAAACTATTGAGAGGAGCGGAGTAGCAATGGCTAGACCAAAACCGGGGAACTCGGTGGCTCTGACTGCCGGCCGCATCAAATCTGCTGCGTGGGCACAGATGGCTCAGCACGGGACCGCTGGCCTATCGTTGCGTGGCATCGCTCGCCAGCTTGGCGTTACTGCCCCGGCCATCTACAACTATTTCCCCCGGTTGGAGGATCTGATCACGGCCCTGATCGTCGATGCCTTTACGGCGCTGGCCGAGGCGATGGAAGCCGCCGATGTGGCGGTCACCTCCGAGCGAAGCTATGACAAGATCGTGGCCCTGTGCCTCGCCTACCGCCGGTGGGCGATTGGGCATCCGGTCCACTTCCAACTAATCTACGGCAATCCGATTCCCGGCTACTCTGCCCCCACAGAGATCACCATCCCTCTTGCTCGCCGGCCCTTCCTGGGCATGTTCCGCTGGTTCATCCGCGGACACGAAACAGGAGAGCTGAGTATTCCTGATGAATACCGCGATATACCTCCACATATGGCCGAGAGCATTGCCGCCTGGAAGGAAGTGTCCGGCATCGAGATGTCCGATGCCCTCGTCGTCTTGCTGATGAGCGGCTGGTCGCGCATTCATGGCGCGGTGATGCTGGAGCTGTTTGGCCACATCCAGCCGTTGGTTGGTGAAGGGCCTGATTTCTTCCGCCTTGAGATAGAGGCGTTCGCGCGGCATATGGGGATGGTGGCGTTAGAGGGTAATCCATCCAGACCGCCTACTTCCCAGTCCGACATAACTTATCAAGAGAGGATCTGAGCATGGAAATCATCGTTCTGAACGGCAGCCCCAAAGGGGAACAGGGCATCACGCTTCAGTATATCCGCTTTCTCCAGAAGAAATACCCGATGCACAACTTCAGAATCCTGCACATCGCGCAGCGCATCAAGCGATTGGAGCGGGATGGGACTGCGTTTTCGGAAGTCCTGGCAGAAATCAGAGGTGCTGACCTGGTGCTCTGGGCCACGCCCGTATACTACCTTCTGGTGCCAAGCCAGTACAAGCGGTTCATCGAGCTGGTAGACGAGCGTGGCGGAGCTGAGGCCTTTGCCGGTCGTTACGCGGCAGCCCTAACCACCTCCATCCACTTCTACGATCACACAGCGCACAACTACCTGGCTGGCATCAGTGAGGATTGGAGGATGCGCTACTATGGTGGCTATTCGGCGGAGATGATGGATCTGCAACGGCCCGAGGATCGCGAGCAGTTGCTCCACTTCGCTGACGGGTTGTTCGCCGCGGTAGCACAGGGTGCGCCGGTCCCCCAGAGTTATGTGCCGGTGGTCCCGCATAACCTAACCTACACACCCGGTCCCAGCGATGGAGCCCACCGTCCGGCCCTAGCCCTCAACCCCGGACGGGCGCTCCAAGCGTTGATCATCTCCGACGGCCTAGACCGTTCACCCAACCTGGAACGCATGGTCACGCGGCTCGCCGCCAGTTTCGACTGGCCTGTTGAAGTGGTCGACTTGACCGCGATGGACATCAAGGCCGGCTGCCAGGGCTGGTCTACAGTGCGGCCTGGACAATGAGTGCCTCTTCGAAGGCAAGGATGGGTTCACGGCCCTCTTCCGTGAGCAGGTCATGGCCGCTGATCTCCTCCTCTTCGGCAGCGACATCCGCGACCGTTACCTGTCTGCCCGCTGGAAGACTTTCTTCGACCGCTCTTTCTTCCGTGGCCACGCGCCGTCGCTGGCCGGGAAGCAGGTTGCCTGGGTGGTCGCCGGGCCCATGCGGCAGCTCCCAAACCTGCGCCAGATCATGGAGGCCTACACCGAGCTGCAAGGCGCGAATCTGCTGGGTATTGTCAGTGATGAATACATCGACTCGGCCCAGATCGACGCGCTGCTCGATGATTTGGCCGCCCGCGGAACTGCTTGGGCAGCCAGCGGTTACCGGCAACCGGTCACCTTCCTGGGGGAAGGCGGGCACAAGCTATTCCGCGATCGCATCTGGGGCGATCTGCGCTTCGTCTTCCAGGCTGACCACCGGCGCTATCGCGAGATCGGATTCTACGATTTCCCGCAGCGCAGGATCGGCGTGCGCCTACTCAATCTGTTTGCGCCGCTGATCCGCCTATCATTTGTCCGCAGACGGTTCGTCCCGCGCATGAAGGAAGGCATGCTCATGCCGTTCCGGCGGGTGCTGGATGCGGTGTAGGATGCCCTGTTGTACTGGTATTGCATCAGGGTTACATTCCCGAAGAAACAACCAAATGAAGGAGACCAACTATCATGAGTGAACTACACGTGGTGTTTGGCGCCGGTCCGGTGGGCCGGTCGGTGATGGAGGAGCTGGTGCGCAAGGAAAAGCCTGTGCGCGTAGTAAGCCGCTCGGGACGCATGCACGAGGTTCCACTGGGGGTCGAGTTGGTCGCCGCCGATCTGTACGATGCGGCTGCTGTGCGCAAAGTAGCGCAAGGTGCAGCGGTCGCCTACCAGTGTGCCCAGCCGAACTACTGGGAGTGGCCGGAAAAGTTCCCCCCGTTGCAGGCCGCAGTCATCGAAGGGTTGGCCGATGGGGGCGCCAGACTGGTAATCGCCGAGAACCTGTACATGTATGGTGACACAGATGGCCAACCTCTGACTGAGGAGCTGCCGTACCGTGCACACACCCGCAAGGGGAAGGTGCGCGCCGCGATGGCTGAAGCGGCGCTGACCGCACACCGGGCAGGCAAGGTGAAAGTGGCTATCGGTCGCGCCTCGGACTTTTTCGGGCCGTGGGCGCTGGGCTCATCCCACGGCGAGCGGGTCTTCTATCCAGCGCTTGCCGGCAAGGCTGCCAGCTTTCCCGGCAAGCTCGATATCCCGCACACCGCCACCTACATCTCGGACTTTGGCCGGGCACTGGTCTTGCTGGGCGAGCGGGACGAGGCATTGGGCCAGGTATGGCACATCCCCAACGACCGGCCACAGATCACCCAGCGCCAGTTCGCCGCGTTGATCTTTGAGGAAGTGGGACTGCCACCCAAGGTGAGCGGAATGGGCAAGCTGATGCTGCGGCTGGGTGGGCTGTTCATCCCGGCTGCGCGGGAGATGGTGGAGATGGCGTACGAATTCGAGAAGCCGTTCGTGGTGGATTCGAGCAAGGTCGAGCAGGCGTTTGGCATGAAGGCGACACCGATCCAGGAGGCGATCAAGGCCACCGTGACCTGGTATCGCGAGCACCCACAGTTGAACGGCAGCTAACGCCAGATAACGTGGCTTAGAGCCGGAACTCACAGGCAGAGCCAATGGGAAGCATGAAACCGCGCGATATTCAAATGCCTCCAACCGCGGCGAAAGAGGCAAAGATTGCGCTCCAGAGGGCTTTTAAGACCCTGGACTGGCTTATCCTGGCTGTAGGAGCCCTCCTGCTTGTCTGGCTCGTCGTTACTTCGGCACAGGCGAATATCTCCGCCGACGCCGTGGATTACTATGCTATCTTGCAGCGCCTGACTCCATCCGACGAGACACCCATCGTCCGGAATCTGCCGTTCCTTGACCAGCGTTCTCCCGGCTATGGCTTGGTGGCCCTCGTGCCCTACCTGTTGATATCTGCGACCGTGGATCCATTGGTCGAAACCGACGGAGTGGTCGATGCAGCGTCGACCCAGGATCCGGCCCCTGCAGAGGCCCCGGCCCGGCGCACGGGTCCACCGCCGGTTTCATCCAACGACGCTCAAGGATCCGAGTTCGTGCGCATCCCAGCGAGCCCGCTGCTCCTCAGAGATGTGTTGTTCAAGGAGTTCTACATTCCTGCAGAGGGCAGCCAATACCAATGGACATTGGTGCTGGCGCTTGCTGCCACGAGCTACCTCTTCCTGTTTTTGGGCATAGCCGCCAATGCCTGGACGCTCCGGTGGATGTTCCCGGCGGTCTCGGGCGTCTCTCTCGCGGTCTTGGCGGTGTTCGGTTCCGCAGTCTTTATGCACAATGTTCTGGCTACGCCGCTGTATGCTACCTTGATGGCTTATGGGCTGGCTTCGATCTTTGCCCTGTTCTTCCTCCGGGCGTGTAAGGCACAGAAACCCTGGCTGCTGCTACCTGCCGGATTTTTCCTCGGATTCATGGTGCTGACGCGTCTGGAGCTTGCTGTACTCGCGGCGACCGTAGCCTTGTGCCTGATGCTGTATCGAGGGTGGATCGCCGCTGTCACCCTGACCCTGGGCGCAACGCCAGCACTGCTCGTCTGGTTGGTCTATAACGCTACACAGTTCGGAACGCCCGTCTACCTGGGGATTCTTGGGGGAGACATTAATAGGCTGGCCTTCGACCTGGACTACATTGTCAACAACCTGTTCCATCCGGCGTCCGGCGTTCTGTGGTGGTCCCCGCTCTTGATCCCGGGGCTAGCCGGCCTGCTACTGAGTCGAAGCGGACCGCTTCGCATCCTGGGGATTGGGTCGGTGGCGCTCCTGGCCCTGTACCTGTTCCGTGTGCCCGTGATGTACCAGCAATCTGGCGAATCGTTCATCCAGATTGGAGGCATTGCCGTCACGGTTCCTGACTCACCAGCGGCCATGCGGGAGCTGGTTCGCTCGGACATCAACAGATATGTCACCGTGCTTCTACCCTTTGCTGTTCTTGGCCTGCGTGATCTCTTGGGAAGGATATGGTCATGGGTCAGGTCTCGTGTTGCTAGGAGAAAAGGTCCTAAACGAAGACACGCATCCGTTTGACGATCTGCTGATCAGAGCCAGTCCCCCAGTCGGGCGAAGTGGGCGACGAAACATGGCGGAACCTGCGACAGGCGCTGTCAAAGGTTGCAGTTGCTGCCCAAGACTAGCCGTCTTTTTTCGGACAAATACGTCAATATGGAGATTGTAGGGAGGTTAGCATGATGAACGAGCACACCTGGATTGACAGACAAGAATACCCCTTTGAATCGCACTACCTGCCCCTGGAGATGGGCCGGCTGCATTACCTGGACGAGGGGCATGGCGCCCCGATCGTCATGGTGCACGGCAACCCCGCTTGGTCATTCCTCTACCGGCACTTTGTAAAAGGACTGTCGTTGAACCATCGCTGCATTGCCGTAGACCATATCGGCTTTGGCCTGTCGGACAAGCCCTACGATTGGTCATACCGCCCGGAAGATCACGCCCGGAATCTGCATGCCCTGATCGACCAGCTGGGGCTGCGGGGCATTACACTTGTCGTTCAGGATTGGGGTGGTCCCATTGGCTTGTCCTACGCTGTGAATAAGCCGGAGAACGTCAGGGATTTCGTCATCATGAATACCTGGATGTGGCCGGTTGACGACGACTGGTACTATCGCGCGTTCAGTGGCTTCATGGGCGGTCCCCTCGGACGCTTTCTGATCAAGCGTTTCAACTTTTTCGTGAACGGCGTGATGAGGGTGGCAACCGGGGACAGATCCAAGCTGTCGAGGACTGTCCATCAGCACTACGTGCAACCCTTGGCTAACCCGGCCGACCGCAAAGGGTGCTGGGTCCTGCCCAAGGAGATCATCGCCTCCACTGACTGGTTGAGGGAGTTGTGGAAGCAGAGAGAAAGGATCAGCGGCAAGCCGGCGTTGATCCTCTGGGGTCTAAGGGACATCGCGTTCCGCGAGAAAGAATTGCAGACGTGGCAGCAGCTCTTCACCGATCGCCAGGTCCATCGGCTCGAGGGCGTCGGTCATTTTGTGCAGGAGGAATATGGCCAAGCAGTCGTGCCGATCGTCGCCAAGTTCCTCAGATAACCACATACCTAACGAGCCGGGGCGATTTGAGTTCAACCCTTGCCCAGACGGTCTCAGGAGCAAGCGAAGAAGTTGGGTTCAGTTGTGGTTGCTCAGGGCACGGCCTATCGCCGCAATGGCCTCGACCCTCGGTGGGATGAAAGTGGTATACCACAAGGACGGCACTGACCCTTGTATCTGCGGTGCACATTACGGCCAGCGTGTTCATCAACGACGACGCCGGCCCAGAGGCCGGTTGCACAACCGCACAGGCGAGGCCTGTCCTGAGCAGAGCGGAGGGATAATGCCGACGCCCACAAGCTGGTAGCGGCCCAGATTCGCTTTTGCACGCCTCTTCCTCCCCTAGAATCTATGGCCTCCCCGACCTCCCCCGTTACCGGGAGAGTCCTCTGTCAAGGCTTCCGTCATCACTCGTGGACAGATTGCTGCCTGAACCTGGCACCGAGTAGTCGCACATGCCGTCGCCGTTCGAGTCCCTATAGTGCCTGCACCGCCCGGGATAGGGATCGTTGACAACGCCAAAAGGACAGGCGACACCATCCTCTTGCTGCGTCGCCGCGAGTTGGTTGCTGCTCTCGCTTGCCTCGGCCGGACTGGCATCGAGAAGCGCCCTGTAGCCGGCGATCGCTGCGAAGGTAACTGCCGTTGCTGCCCCGCCGAAAGCTAGGAAGGCCCGGCGGCTCAGGGACCCTCCTTCTGTCGCGTCGTAAGCCAGGCCACAGGCAGATTGGTTTGCCCTTTGGTGACTTGTGGAAGAAAGCATCTGTTTGGTCATGGTCACCATCCACTTCCAGTGCAGTGCCAGGTGCGCGCCCACTCCGGCGATCGCGGCCAGGCTGCTCCAGGTGTGTACCGCATTCCAGGTCTGGTAGCTGATGCCCAGAACCTCGGAAGCCAGATCTCCAGGCAGCAAAAGGACCAACCCGCTCAGGGCACTAATTGCACCGGCGAAACCAATACCGGCATCTACCCAATAGTTCATCTTTGCCTTGTTCATTTGAACCTCCTATAATGAAACTGCGCGTTCATGATAGCACGACTCTGTTTTCTCCATGTAACTTCAACGGCCAACTTGGTCCCTCTCCCTCCAGTCGCTTGATCCTTATCAAGCTGGTACCGCCTGTCAACATTGAGAGGGCTGCCCCCCAAAAAGCTGCCCCCGTCGCGCTTGCCGTTGTCTCCTTGTTCTGGGCTGGGGCACATTGCGCGGATGAGGGGCGAACGCCATACCTCCTTTCGGACGTCCGCCCCCCTCCTTGGGCAGTTAGAGCCCACCTGCTCTGCCTGGCAGTGCCTACGGTCTGCGCCCTGGCCCGCCGCCGAAACCGCCCGACGCTGCGCCGGCACTCGTCACCACGCTCGCAATGGTGAAGCTGTCAACTTGCGTCCCGCCGCTGTACGTTCCACCGGAGTATAGACCATCGCTGACCGTACCGCTGGAACTCCCTCCGGAGTAGACAACATAGGCGGTACCGTTCTCCAGTTCCGGCGAAGACAGCAGCACAGACTGGTACTGTTTCGCCGGCACAAAGTCCAGAACATCCTCGCCAGACTCCGTTTCGATGTGAACCATCGTGCCGGCAGCCTGCGCTGAGGCAAAGTTGTACATGATGGAATACTGAGTTGACGTTGTGCTCGGAGCCTGCGCCATACCGGCACTGCCCACTGCCACCAGGTAGCCGCCGCTGATGTCGAAGGCACCCAGATAGTCCAGCGGCCCATTTCCGTCATTCGTAGGCCCGTTGACAATGACCGTGCCTGCAGTCATCTCGATCGAACCGTTGGCGTCGATGCCATCGCCATTGGCATCAACAAACACGTAGCCGCCGTTGATGGACAGGTAGTTGGCACCCGACTCGAATCCGCCCGGCTCCCGTCCCCACATCGGTTGTGCACCGGCTTGGGCACCACTGTTCCCGCTGGAGGCATTGATCCCGTCATCACTGGCAGTCAGGCGGATCGTGCCGTCGTTGATGGTGATGACCGTGCTCTCTAGGCCCTCGTACGACCGGGTGATGTTCAGGTCGCCACCGTTGATCGTCAGGGTCGCATCGGCATGAATGCCGTCGTCCCCGGAGGCGAGCAGCAGGTCGCCACCGTTGATCACGACACTGTCGTTGGAATGGATGGCGTCGTCTACGGCATTGATCGCGATGGTACCATCCTCTATCGTGACGTTCACGCCCGCCTTCAAACCCTTACCACTGTCAGCGGAACTGCTGCTGCCCGAGACAATTGAAAGGGTGCCACCACTGACCAGCAGATTGGTTTGTGCCTGTATCCCGTCAAGTCCGGCAGTGATATCGAAGGTGCCACCCCCAATGACGATGTATCCCTGCTCGACACCTTCATCGTTGTTGGATTGCAGGCCATCTCCGCCTGCGTTTACGGTGATGGTGCCATCCAGCACGGCAAGGGAATCCCGGCCCTTGATCCCATCGTTGACCGCGTTCACGATGATGGTGCCGTCCGTGATCTTGAGATCGTCCTTGCTGACAACGCCGTTGTTATAGTTGGCATTGACGGTGAGCGTGCCGCCGCCGTTGATGGTCAGGTCGTCATGACTGAAAATTGCAGCATCGGGTTCGTCGGATTCTGCATCTTCAAAGACATAGGACGCCCCATCGGTTACGGTATTCTCGCTCCCGTCGGCCAGGGTGATCACTGTCTTTTCGGCATTGCTCACATAGATGGGCGCGCTCGTGGAACTGGTGATATCCACCCCATTCAAGATGAGGTATACCGTCTCCTTATCCTGCGTATCGACCACGATCTGCCCGTCGTTCAGGGTGCCGCTGATGCTGTACGTGCCGGCCGATGTAATGGTTACGGCACTGCCTTCCACTGCGGCACCTGTCCCCTCAACGGTGATCGAATCGTCCGCCAGCTCGATGGAGGACATGTCAGGACTGCTGACGCTGGGCTCCAGATCGTCACTGTCGTATTCTACGGAAACCGGGGTGAATGCGGTCTCGGCGGTTTGTTGTGTACTAGTGTCCTCTGCAGTTTGTAGTGCACCCACGGCTGTGCTAGTTTCCTCTGCATTAGCGGCAGCCAGCTCTGCTGCATATGCATTGTCGGTGAGTTCAACTGCACCACCGGAACAGGCGCTGAGCGCCAAGTTCAAGGCTGCCATCGATAGAACGAATCTTTTCTTCATAGCCATCTTACCTCCTATTGGTTTTGTTTGTGCCTGTCTCAAATGAGCTCTTGATGCTACAGATCCGTGCCGTTGTATCCGGCGATCAAGGTGACCCTGCTGTTGCCGTTCAGGCTGCCGATCTCGGTCAGGAACTCCTGAACCTGGCTCGATTTCTTGAGCCCAACGCTGTAGGTCAATTCAGTCAACATGCCGTTCTGGACAGAATCGGCGCTGATGAGTTCTGATGTACTGGTGTATTTGGCCAAGGTCCTGTCGAACAGCATTTCAAAGGGCACGCCGCTTGGGACTTGGATGTGCAAGACATGGCTGGACATCTCGCGTGCGAACCAGTTGTAACGGGTCATGAGCACGATCACCGCGCTGATGAACACGGTCCCGGCCACGGCCAGCAGGTAGAACTTGGTGCCCACCGCCATGCCGATGGCCATCGTGAAGAAGATAAAGCCCACATCCCGCGTCTCTTTGACCGCGTTGCGGAAGCGGATGATGGACAGGGCACCCACCAACGAGAAGGCGCGGGCGATGTCCGAACCGATGACCAGCATCACCAGCGCCACAACCATGCCGTTCAGCACCAGGGTAAAGACAAAGCTCTGGCTGTACGATGTGCCGCGATGCGTGTTCTGGTAGATCCGGCCAATGGCGGCGCTCAGCACGAAACCGAGAACCATGACGAGTAGGACGTCCGTGACCGCGAATTCACTGGTCAGATCCGTAAGGCTAAGAATGTCCATGAGAAACCTCCACCCCCTGTTCTTTGTGCTCCTTCTGTTCCCTTCCGATCCCCATTCTTTGTTCCAGCGTGCTGAAAGCGGAAAAAGACGAAGCGAGTACATCCTGAGAGCTTTCAGCCCTGAGGCTGAGCCGCCGCGTTGATGACATACTCTGGGCAGCCTCGATGCTGCGGCAATACTTGCTGACCCCGACGCGTTGCAGGTTGTGGACGGCGATCAAGTCGGCCAACCAGTAGGGAATGCGCTCATTGACCTTGATCTCCATCACAACAGAGTCCGCGGGCAGCATCGGCAGACCAGAGGGCTGTTCATGCAGATGCAGTTGGCGGGCCTGGAATGACAGCGAGGTGTCAAATGTCACGCGTAGCCCTGGGTCATATCCTGTTCCGGTAAAAGCCTGGCGGTCATAGCGAACAAGGCTTGCCGGGCGCAAGTCGTACTGCCACAGGAATACATATATCTCGTCAAGCAAGGCCTTGTCGCCAAGCCCATTACTTGGGATCTGGCGGTCGTTGCACAGGCGCAGGGCTTCACGATACGGCAGGACAGTGCGACGCTTCTGCGTGACGCGGTCATAGCGCTGCTTGATCTCTAGGAATACGGGGGATTCATCGGTGAATACCTCGCCCGTTTCGTAGCGACGGATGCGCAGTTTGCGGCGGAACTTGAGGCCTTGCTCGTTTTCCCGGTAGCAGCGCAGGTCAGGCGAATCGTAGTACAAGCTGGACAAGGTATAACGCCCGTTGCCATGACCATACTCGTCAGGAATCAGGTACCGCTTCAGACCGGTTTTGATCCGCTCGGCCTGTTGCAGGCTGATTACGTATTTGAGTTCAAAGCGGTTGAATTTGTGAATGGTGCTGCCGTTGTTGTTCATCATGCTCGCCATCCTCTACCACTGCATTGTAGAATCCGAGCCTGTGAACAAGCTAAGAAGAAGCTGAGAAAAGACTGAGAGTTCTATGCCGATTGGGGCCCTTGGCACCTACGAGCGAAGGTGCCAAGTCGGGGTCACATGGCTGCGTTGAGATGGCCGGTGGCAGTATCTTGAGGAGATGTGTCGAGGGTGTCTTGGAGATCCAGTGTCTTGCCTGTAGGTGAGTTTGCAGCTAGGCCACATGGCATGGAGCTAGAAAAGTAGTGATAAAAATTGATATGGCGCGAAACAACCTAGAAGTTGGGCATCGAGGGACTGGCCAAGTGCCATTCACTTGCGCCCAATTGCACTAGCGTACTCTGTGCAACTCTGGCCGAGGAAACGCCGAAATGGGTGAAGTATGGCCTTGAATGCAGGGTCGTTGACCTGGCCCCGTGATAGGTCATGAATGGGTAGGACGAAGCTTGCGGGGAACCGTTGCCTGGGGCAAGGTCACAGAAAAGACACTACCCTCTCCAGGTTGGCTCCCGATGGTGAGGGTGCCGTCCTGTGCTTCTACCAACGCCTTCGCAATCGCTAGTCCCAGGCCAGTGCCATTTTCGCCCTGAGAGACGCTACCTCGCGAAAAGCGCTCAAAGAGGGACGGCAGCGTTTCGGGCTCGATGCCGGGTCCGCTGTCACGGACACTCACAGTTACAAATTTCTCCTCGACGTCGCCAGTTACGGTAATGGGCCCGTCGGCGTGCCTGATCGCGTTGTCAAGCAGAATGAGCAGTACCTGTTTGATGGCATCGGCCTGGCCCATGGCCGCCACGTCCAGCGGCGCGTCGCAAGCGATTTCCCGGTCCGCTGCGAGGAGCCGCGCCTGGCGACACGCCTCTTCAATGATGGGCTTGATCCATACCGGCTCGCTCTGGAGAGGGCGGCGGGCGTCGGCCCGGGCGAGGGCCAGAAGGTCGTTCACCAGGCGGATCAAGCGCTTGCTCTCACTGGCCATATCGCTCAGAACCTCGGACTGATCCTCGGCGCTAATGGGCGGCTCGCGGCGCAGCAGTTCCACGTTGCCATTCAAGGTGGTTAGTGGTGTTCGCAGCTCGTGGGAGACATCGGCCACAAAGCGCTGCTGCATCTCAAGGGCCTGTCCGACCTGCTGGTAGGCCGCTTGCAGTTCAGACAGCATGGCGTTTAAGGTCTTGGCCAGGCGGCCGACCTCGTCATCGGGACCGTAGTGCTCCACCCGCCGGGAGAAGTCACGCTCCGCGCCGATGGCCTGAGCTGTTTGGGTCAGACGATGTATGGGCCGCAGCGACATTCCAGCCAACACCCAGCCTAACCCAAATGCGACCGCAACGGCGACGATGCCGGCGATCAGGAGGTTCATGCCCAAGGCCCTGATGGACTGATCTCGAGTGGTGATCGAACGCCCCATCTGCAGGATCTCGCTGAGTTGACCTTCGACCAAGATGGGTACGGTGTAGATGAGGACCCGCTCCCCCTCCACGGTCGCGGTTTCCATCCACGTCTCACCGTTCTGCACCGCGTGGAATGCGTCGTCGCTGAGCGGCAACACCACATCGTCCGGCGTCCGCAGGTCCAGGATCTCTTGCCCATCCGGGCTGCGGCGTACCAGATATCCTCCGCCAAAATCCTCTAGCTGTCCAGATGCATTGGAGTCTGGCAGCTGTTCGGATGGCTCCGGGCCTGGCGGCTGTTCGAATGGGTCGGAGTCTGGCGGAGGCGGCCGGCGACCATCGGCATAGCGTTCCCCCATATTGATGAGGAACTGCCTCTCAATCTCGAGTGTATCCTCGTACTGGCGAACGTAGAGCAGGGCGCCGAACGCAACTAGAGTCAGGATCAGGATGGCGCTGTACACCAGCGTCAGGCGCAAGCGGATGGACATCCTACTCCTCCCGCAGCACATAACCCACACCTCGGACGGTGTGGATCAACCGCGGTTCGCCCTCCTCCTCTGTCTTTTTGCGGAGATAGCCGATGTACACTTCGAGGACATTGTCATCCCCCCCGAAATCGTAGCCCCACACCTGCTCCAGCATGCGCGTTCGCGACAGGACATGGCGGGGGTTCAGCATCAGGTAGTGCAGGAGATCGAACTCGGTCGGCGTTAGGCTGAATTCCCGTTCGCGTCGCCGCGTCACGCGAGTCACGGGGTCCAGGTGCAGGTCGGCGAGGGACAGAGGCTTTTCCTTCTTGGCAGCCGCCGACCGGCGCAGGAGGGCGTGAAGCCGGGCCACCAATTCCGCCGGGGCAAAGGGCTTGACCAGGTAGTCGTCGGCGCCGCTCTCCAACCCCTCCACCCGATCCTCGATGGCATCGCGGGCGGTGAGCATCAAGATGGGCGTTTCGTCGCCATCCGCCCGCAGGCGGGCCAGGACCTCGACGCCGTCCAGTTCCGGCATCATCCAATCGAGCACGATGGCCTCGGGTCTCTCGGCTTCTACCTGGGCCAGCGCCACCTGCCCGTCACTGGCGGTGACAACGCGGAATCCCTCGTAGCTGAGGGTCCGGCGCAGCATATTCAGGAGCTTGTGGTCATCATCGGCAACGAGAATGGTGATCACCGTCAGTTTTTTCCTACCCTTTCCTATCCACTATTATACCGTCGTTCAGCATGCGTGTAAAGCTGCCTGATGTGCACAAAAGCTCTGGCAGCGCCTATCCACCGGTCTCACCCACGACACGCAGAGTCCATTGTAGCGGTGGTGCCTGAGAGCAACCTGAGAGAAAGCTGAGAAAATGCTGAGAGAAGGTCTCAACACATTGTCAGTGCTCCCTGGCCTGCTTTCGGCCAAGGTCGGTACCATGCCGGTCGTACGCAATGTCAAGAAATTGAAACCTATGTCCTCCGTCTGGCGAACCAGTGGCCGGCCGTCACACCAGAGCCAAACCCTAACGCAAAGAGTCCGATCTTGGCCGCCACCGAGACGTCTCCCCAAAACAGAACTGAGAAGGCAGCCGCAAGAACGAAGAACAGGATCGATACGCCAATCAGATAGTTATTTGACTTCATCGCACGACCTCCCTTGTGAATTGTGCAATCGCAGTCAAGCCGAAGCTCAAGCCGGGCCGCCCAACGATCAGCGTGAGCCGCAGCGCCGGGTGGGCAAGACTACGACTCTGGACGAGTCTACCACCAAGACGAAAGAGTCGCGATACAACAAGCGCCGAAGGCACTGTGGGCTCCACGCCGTGTTGGGCGGCTCACAAGTCTCTGCTTAGTGAGATGCAATGTTCAACACGGTTGCAATCACAAACAGTATTGTGTACACAAACCACAGTGGACGACTCAGAAGACCAACCGGCCACCAATAGAGCATAACTGTTGCTAGATAAAGAAACACGTATGGCAATAAAACCGACAATCGAAGCGGGTTTCGGAATTGGATTTGCGCCACATAATCCACCCAATAACCAAAAGCAGCAAAGCCAACGAAAAGAAATCCCCCCAGCCAGAATGACCAGCTTTTCCCGCCGCGCAAAAGAATGATGCTGATAATAGCGGCTGGGATACATAGTGCGTATACGATCCATCCAAACTTCACCGTATAGCTTTCGAAGAGGAGTTTACGCACAGCAAAGTGTACGATGAGGATAATCTGGAACAGGAATGCCCAAACGACAAACAGCTTGTCAAGATTGTCTACATTGTTCTTCCAAATAGACATCATTTACCTCCATCTTCTTGCCAAAAACCGCCGCCTCGCAGATGATTATGGAGAAGATGTCCGTCCAAGTGTTCCTAGATTCCATGTTCCGGCGATGAATTATGATATCTTCTGCCAGAGCCCTTGCAGAACCAGTTTCCATTATATCACAGCCTCGATCCTTGAGCAACAGAACTTCCCAGCAGCGACTTGTATGACGCGATGGCACCAGAAGCTGATCTGTGTCTCCCTTCACGTGCCAACAAGCTCAGGATGCTCTTTCACTGTGTACGATCAGCCAATCTCTATCTGGTTTCTCCATAAAGCGGCTGGTGATGGGCTGCCAAGCGAAGCCGTGGTGGTCGCTGTGACCAACGGCCGGCATTACCGAGAGGATATGCGTATGTCACAGGTTACCGTGGGTATTCGCGAACTCAAGGCACACTTGAGCAGCTACCTTCACCAGGTCAAGTCGGGCGCGTCTGTCGTGATCACCGAGCGTGGGAAACCTGTCGGACGCATTGTGCCGATTGGTCCATCGCTGGAGACCCGACTGCAGGATCTGATTGAGGCTGGTTTGGCAGCGTGGAGTGGGCAGAGACTGTCTCCCATGGCGCCAGTGGCCCATACGCGGGGAAAGCAGATGGTTGCTGAACTGTTGTTGGAGGATCGAGAATGATCCTCTGCTGGTGCCTTTGCCTGGGATCATGGCCTAAGGGGCTACGATGCAGTCCACCTAGCCGCGGCATCTGGGTGGCAGGATGCGCTGGGAGAACGAGTGATGCTCGCCACTTTTGACAAGCATCTGTGGACCGTAGCTGAGTCGGTCGGGCCTGAAGCCTATCCAGCTGATCTACCAACCATGCTGGAGACGTGGAGGGTTGCTCACC
>Ga0180438_10005105_pt1 | contig 18465 bp, 18 predicted proteins | sample SS_ome_12_FD_132455 | JGI IMG/M metagenome (GOLD analysis project Ga0180438, IMG submission 132455) | Hypersaline lake sediment archaeal communities from the Salton Sea, California, USA - SS_3_D_2 metaG | ecosystem: Environmental > Aquatic > Non-marine Saline and Alkaline > Hypersaline >...
CCCGAACGCCCCAACTTTGTTGAAGAGCTCACTGACATGATGCCGTTTTATGCCACTCGCCACCTTACCAAGCCAGGGCTGACCGGCTGGGCACAAATTAATTATGAATACGCAGCCAGCTTTGAAGAAAACTTAAAAAAACTACAGTACGACCTATATTATATAAAGAACCGCACTCTGCTACTTGATCTAAAAATTCTTTTAAAAACACTAGGCATTGTAATCAGCAGAAAAGGACAATAAGCCTCAAACAAAAAACCTCCGGGATACGGAGGTTTTTTTAATTTATTTACCACTCTTTCTTTGCCTGGTCAGATAACTTTTTATTTACTTCTTCACAAGCCTTTAAAAGATCCATGGATATTCCATACTTCTCACCTAATTGTATCAGCGCCTTTGTATCTTTTGGCAGGCATTTACCACCATAACCGCGATAACCTTTATGAAATATTTCCAAATGTGATGGGCCAATAGTTTTATCAGCGGCTGCCGCTTCTTTGATATTCTCATAATTAATACCGAGTCTTTGACACAGATCATATATCTGATTGGCAAAAATTACTTTTGTTGAATAAAGAGTATTGCCAAAATATTTTACCATCTCAGCTTCAGTTGATTCTAGATACCTCTGAAAAGGCGCGATTGGCAGCATGCGCATAATATCACCAACAATACTCCGACTTTTCTCTGTGTACCCCACAATCTGACGGTCCGGATTCTGCATATCATGATCAGCCGTTGCCTCAGTTAAAAATTCTGGATTAAACGCAATTTTATGCTGCGGATATTTTTCTTGAAAAGCCCTTGTTGTGCCTGGCCAAACCGTTGATTTAATTACCACAACTTTATCACCATTGATCTTAGAAAATGAATCTTCAACATATGTTAGGTCAAAGCCACCCTTTTCTTCATCGTACGGCGTTGGCACACAAACAAATATTAAATTAGCTTGATTCAACTCTTCAACCGAATCATGCCCCTTATAAGGATCATAAATTATCGGATCAATTCCTCGAACTTGCTGAAAGTATCGACCCATTGCCCCTCCCACCATGCCATAACCCATGATGGCAATTTTGTGGAAATCCATATTATTCTATGTAACCTAATTTATTTAAATAATCTATCACTTTTTTAACTGACTCGTCAACATCTTCCTCATGAGTATTTAAAATCAAATCTGGATTTTCCGGTTTCTCGTATGGATCGTCAATTCCGGTAAAATCCTTAATTTCACCAGCCCGCGCCTTCTTATATAGTCCTTTCACATCTCGCTTCTCGCATGTTTCAAGAGGCGCATTAACAAATACTTCTGCGAAATTTATTGCTTTACTTTTTATTAACTCACGATGCCGTTGATAAGGAGAAATAAACGTTGCTAAAACAATCACCCCATGCTTGCATAAAAGCTCAGCCACAAAAGCCACGCGCTCAATATTAATATCACGATCTTCCTTGGAAAAACCTAAGTCCTTAGTGAGAACCTGCCTCACCAAATCACCGTCAAGTCTTTGCACTGTAACTCCTTTATTTTCTAACAAAGTATTTACTTTGTCGGCAACTGTTGTCTTGCCTGCGCCCGAAAGACCAGTGAACCACACTACTAAACCTTTATTTTTCATATTATCCTACAAATGGATTAGAATGATTAATCAAATATTTTGACACTTCTTTTCTCATAAACTCTTCTGGCAACTCTTCTTTATTTTTAATCATCTGCCGGATTTGTGTACCGCTCAGATACAATCTACTATCTGTTGAATGGCCGCACTTATCTTCTGTCACCAAACCCTTACAATCATTACAATGAAAAGCATTATCGAACTTTAATATTTTTATTCCAAGCTCATCTTCAGTAAAATTATCAAATATTTTATGAGCATCATACGGATCATAGTAACTACCGACTCCGGCATGGTCACGTCCAATTATCATATGAGTACAACCAAAATTTTTTCTGATCAAAGCATGAAACACAGCCTCACGCGGCCCAGCATAACGCATCGCCAGAGGCAATACGTCAAAGTGAACACGATCCCTTGAATAATATTTATCTATAATCAATTTATAAGTATCAATGATTACCTCATCTTTAAAATCACCTAATTTTTTCTTACCAATCACTGGCTGAATAAACAGAGCATCAACATTTTCAAGGGCTAATTTTTGTAAATATTCATGCGACAAATGCGGTGCGTTACGTGTCTGAAAGGCAACTATTGTTTTCCAGCCCTTATCCTTAAAAAGTTGTTTAATGTAAGCCGGTGAACTTTTTTCTGACGCTTCCTGAGCACTCATTGATACAATCTCCCCGCCCAACAGATAATCTTTCATGGAAAAAACTTGCTTAACTCCAGGGTGATTTTCATCCAACGTACCAAAGACCTTTTTCACAAACTCAGTTTTATCATACTTATAAATATCGGGATTAACCAATCTTGCCACCGGCCGGCCATTGATATCCGATAATAAAATATCTTTTCCTGAGCTAAATCGATTCGCATCATCGGAGTCAATATCCAGGACAATCGGAATCGGCCACGGCTCCCCGCCGCTCAATCTCATCTGTTCTAAAACGCTTTTATAGTCCGGCTCACGTAAATAACCTCTCAAAGGGGCGTAAACTCCCCGTATAATATTTTGAAGATCCTGACACTGGTCATCATCTAAAAAATATTGCCTCATAATATTTAATAAAACATCAAATTATCATCTAAAAAAATCCAATACCTTCTGGGCAATAAATATATCCGTGGCTTCACGTGACTCATAAGTCATTCCGCCAATATGCGGCACAATAATCACATTATTATGTGATTTTGCATATTCAACCAGAGGCTGATCTTTTAACCCCCCATCATATTCCAACTCATCAGATAATACATCAGTTGCATATCCGGCCACTGCCCCCCGTTCCAAAACTTCAATCAAATCACCCTGATCAACAATTTTTCCTCGAGAAGTATTAATTAAGTATGAACCTTGCCTCATTTTGGAAAAAACATCTTTGTTAAACATTCCCTCAGTTTCGGTCGACAAGTGCACATGGAGAGAAACAATGTCGCTTTGTGCCAATAGCTCATCAAAACTTACTTTTGCACAACCTTCTTTAACAAAGATATCGTTATCAATATTAGGGTCTGTTGCAATAACCCTCATGCCAAATGCTTTTCCATAACGTGCCATCCAGCAGCCTAAGCGCCCCAACCCGACAATACCCAAAGTTTTGCCATACACATTATGCCCTCTAAATTTTTCCCGATTCCATTCATTATTCATCACTGAATTAAACGCAAACGGTGTTTTACGAAGAAGATCTATCGCCAAGCCAAACGCCAGCTCTGCCGTACCGGTAATGGTATTTAAAAACTCTGTCTCCCCTCTCAAGCTCAAAACCGCAATGTTTTTCTCCTTAGCATAGCCAGTGTCAATATGATCTAAACCAGTTGTGGCAGTTGCTATCAATTTCAAATTAACAGCTTTATCAATCACCTTCTTATTAATATTTAAACCAAGGCCAACAACGACGATATTATAACCACTTATAATTTCCTCAAGTTTCTCTTGATCTAAATCTAAATAATCAACCGAGCCAAGTTGATTTATAATTTCCTTTGCCTCAACCGAATACTTGCTGCCGATTGTATTTAATATTCGATAATCCATATTACTTTTTTTTGAGGATGCAACACACCCGATCAGAACACCATTCACGCCGCGGCATTAATTTTACTTTGGCCGGCAACTTCACGCCCGGAATAATATTTAACCTTCCCAACATCGGCACCGGCCCTCTCCTAAAAAACTTTCCCGCTAATTCAAAGTTCTTCAAAAAAGTTTTATTAAACACATCCCTTGTTAAAAATAAAAGATGATTGTTTGCCTTATCAAAACCGCTGATATTTCCGGTCAGTAAAAATTTCGCTCGATAAAAAATATTAAACTGGTTAGGTATGGAAAAAATGAACAAACCGCCCTTTTTAAGGACACGCTCTGCCTCATGCAAAATCAAAAAATAATTCTCCAAATGTTCCAAAACCTGAAATGCGGTAATAATATCCAGAGATTCATCCGCCTGATTTAATTTTTCAGTATTCAAATCAATCACCTGATGAGGAAAAGTTTTATCCTTCAAGTAGTTCGCGATGTCAGCGCCCTGCAAATTACTAAAACCCATTTTTCGAGCTGCCTCTAAAAAAGCACCGTTACCGCAGCCAATATCCAAAATTTTTGCCCTACGATCGAGCCCGTCCAATAGATTGAAAATATTATTTTCTTTCATTACCCAAGAAGTTGACTCAGTAATACCCTCGTATAACTCTGGATTTTTCTTCAGTACATCCGATGATAGATACCTCATATTATTTATTTATATTTTTTAAAATATATTCTGCCTTCAACCAATCAAATTCATCATCAATGTCTATATATCTTTCACGCGGCACAACATAACCAACCACATGATCTCCATAAAGTCTATTTTTTTCAATCAAAAGATCGCGACGCATCGCATAGACCGCCCCACTCCTTTTATATGCGCCCGAAAGATCCTGTCTCCTTGTACCTTCTACTTCCGGCACCGAATAAGAAAACACCCTATCACCATTAAGCTTTTTTATTTTCACTGGATGGTTGTTAATTACCTCTACTAAACTCACTGCACTGTCAGCTTCGGGATATAAAAATAACTTATTTACCGTACCATCAATATCTTCCGCCGTCCTAAAAGGAGACGTTGGCTGTAAAATCACGGCATAGTCAAACCTGAACCCATGAATATTCTCCATCTCAAGAATGGCATGCTTCATTACCTCCAGATGCCCTGCTTCATCGGTCGCTAGTTCTCTAGGTCGAATAAACGGTACATCCACACCATACTCACGACACACACCTGCGATTTCTTCATCGTCAGTAGATACTATCAAATGACTAATCAAAGCACTTTTTTTGGCCGCGTCAATTGTATGGGCAATCAAAGGCTTGTCACCCAATATCTTAATATTCTTTCTCGGAATCCCCTTCGAACCACCACGGGCGGTAATCACACCCAATATTTTTTTGCCGTTATTATTCATAAAAACCTTTTTGTGTATATAGTGTTCCGCCGGCTAAAACGTCGGCAATTTTTTTACAAGTTCCTTCTTTATAATAAATATAACTTGGTTCATATTTGCCGCGCGAGAGCTGACGCTGGATTGCGGATATAATTTCATCCTTGTCATAACCTACATTTACTACATTAGAGCCTCTCAACCGACGGTTCTGCCTTGTGCCTATGTCAACCACTGGTGTGCCCAAAATTGAACACTCTTTCAACCCGGCTGAAGAATTTCCAATTAAGCAAGCGGCTTTTTTAAGAAGGGCAGTAAATTCTTCAGGTGGTAAATATTTTACAAAGCGCATCTGCTTTGGAGAATAATTTTCCCTAAAAACCCTAATCCCCTTTGAGACCTCGTCAGTTCCAGCATCAACATTCGGCCAAAACCAAACTGTTGGCAATTCAAGTTCGTGTACTGCCTGAAGTGTTTGCTCAATATTCTTTCTATTTTCACCCACCTCGGTAGTAACCGGATGCTGCATCACTATTAAAAAGGGTTTATTGATATCAACCACATCCCCAACACCAATTCGATTGACGAAATCCGGTGAAGCATCAAAATTATTTCTAACAACAAACTCGAGCTCTGGGCAACCGACATTATGAACAAAATCCGGCTTCTCACCCATTCTCAAGATACGCTCTCGCGACTTTTCATTAGTTGCAAAATGAATATGCGCGAGCTTAGTAATCGCATGCCTGACGCTCTCATCAATTGTTCCGGAAATATCACCACCCTCAATATGAGCCACCGGTATATTGAGATATGCTGCCGCAATTGCCGCTGACAAAACCTCATAACGATCACCGCGCACCACCACAACATCCGGGCCCAAATTATCAAACGCTGTTGCAAATTCAGTAATGCCAATGCCAGTCGTCTTTGCCATGGCGACCGGGCTACCGCCTTCAAGCGTCATAACTATCTTGGCATTATATTTAAAGCCGTCTCTTTCCATCAATGACAAAACATCACCATAATTAGGAAGTATTGCCGAAGCGCCAACCACAATCTGCAACTCAACATCATCGCGATTTCTTAATTCCTCCAAAATTAATTTACTCCTTCCGTAATGAATCTTAGAAGTTATAACAAAGCAAATTTTTCTTTTTTGTTGTTCCATATATTTAATCCAATACCCCCTTACTTATTGGTTCAAATTTTTTTAAATCTTTTTTAATTTTTTTACCTATCACATACTCGTATTCTTCTGACGGCAGACCCTCGATATATTGCTGAGGACGCATTGCATAAATCATATCCGGCTCAATAACTGTTCCGGCCACAAGATCTCGTCCCGCTACCAAAGATTTTCTAAAAATGGGCCTAAACTGTGCTTCGTCATCATAAAGCTTTTTTTCCTCAGTACCATAATTTGACACATCAACTTTTTCACCGACTCTGATTTTCTTTACCATTATCTCCATCTCCTCCGGAAGCATTGATACTTTATGGTCTGAGCCCCACAAATCGCGGCTTAATGAAAAATGCTTTTCAATAATCTTTGCTCCCATATTAACTGCTGCTATAGCTGAATCATAGCCAATTGAATGATCGGAAAAACCAATCGGAATATTATAGCGTTTTTCAAACATCTTTATTGTGTTTAAATTAAGTTCTTCCGGAGGGCATGGATACTTTGACACGCAATGCAGTAAAAATATATTATTATTTCTTTTCTTTAAAAATTCCACTGCTTTATCAACCTCCTCAAGCGTGCTCATACCTGAAGATATGATAATCGGCTTTCCGGTCTTGGCAATATAGTCAAGCATTACAAAATCCAGAATATCGCCCGAACCCACCTTCCATAAATCTACACCAATCTTTTCCAGCTTCTCAGCCGCGCCCCTACTCATTGGCGTGGAAAAGAAAACTATTCCAAGCTCATCACAATATTTTTTTAATTCCTGCCAAAATTCAATTGGCGTTGCTTTTTCATTGCGCTTAACCCAGCTGTATCGGTCACTGCCAACAAAATGAGGAGAGATGATGTCAATGTCCATTTGCTCATCCTCAACATTATGCGTCTGAAATTTCACTGCATCGGCCCCTGCTTCTTTGACCGCTTTTACTAACGCCTTAGCATTCTCAAGATATTCTGAAGTTGATTGGATATCATCAGATTGAATAAAGTTCTTACCAATCTCAGCAATGATGAATACTTTATTTTTATTAATAAAATCTTGAATCATATAATCACCTAAATCTTTTCAAATATTATTAATTCCTTAGTTCCAAAATTTTTATTAAATATCTTATTATCTAATCTTACCTTGTTACCCAAAATATTAATAAAGCCCTTACTATAATACTTGTCAATAACCCTTAACTTATCTTTAATAACCTTATAAAATACATCCTTTGAAAAAAAGCTAATATGATTGTTGTGCTTGTTGAATCCAGTCACATTACCGCTCAACAGAAAGTTAATTCTTGATTTTAAGCTCAAAACATTAGGGATGGCAATAATAAATTTGCCACCCGGCTTCAACACGCGATGAACCTCACGATATAAAAGAAACGGATTTTCCAGATGCTCAATAATTGCAATCGCCAATACTAAATCAAATTTATTATCAGCATAATCTAACTTCTCAAAAGACAAATCTTTTAAATCAACTCCAAGCCCTTCAGTGTAATTATCGATATCAATTAGTGTTAGATTTTTATAACCTTCATTCATCAAGTCCCGGCTTAGTCTACCCCTCCCACAACCAAGCTCTAATATCCTAATATCTTTATCTTCTTTTTTAATTAATTCTTGTACTTTACCGATTCGAGTAAAATAGTTTGCATTCCCAAGATTGATACTAATCTCTTCTTTTTTGCTCTTTATTTCTTCATTTGAATAATAAGGTAATGTCATAAAATATTTAAATAGAAAGTATTATAAAAATTTATTGATTACTTTAACAATTCTTTCAGCAGCACGACCATCAATCATATAACATAGCTTATTTACGGCATTCTTACGTTCATTGAAATGTAAATCACTTTCATGTAAATATCGCTCTATCCATTCCATTACCTCTTCTCCTGTTCTAGCTATCGCCGTTGGTTTTTCATCCATAACTGCATTATAATGCACACATTTATATAACTCCTCCATAGGTATTAAATTTAAATCCTTCAATCTTTCATCTTGAGGGGGATCATAATAAATATTAATTACCGGCTTGCCATTAACAAACGCATCAAGAACAAACGTTGACATAAAGGTTATAACTACATCACAATTTTCTAATAGTGCCCCAAGCCACTCCATATTATTAACACTCGGATCCCAGTGATCAACAAACATATTTGTTATTCTGATATTTTCATCATCAACGTACACCCCTTCATAATTCTTAAACCGATCATACAAACGCTCTTCAAAATTACTAAAATGCGGCCGGATCACTAAATTATATTTATCCAAAATATCACAATTTTCAATCAAATCTTCAATATAAATCCAGTCCCATTTTGTCCAGGCCCCTTCCGAAGCAAAAAGAACAATTGGTTTTTTCGGATCCAGGCCGGTTGCCTTGCAAAACACTTCCCTGGAAAGACTCTTTGTCTTATTCTTATAAACATCAAACTGAGGAAACCCGCTCACAAAAACATCCTTCTCGTCGATTAGTTGATCCTTTACCAGATGACCTTTCATAAATTCATTATTTAATATCACTTTATCCGAAACTACCCTGAAAAAAAGTCTGCCAATCGTATCCCAGCTTTTCGGCATACTGAGAGAAACTACGCCAAATCGTTTAGCCGCCTTAATTAGAATTGCGTCTTGTTTTGAGTATATTGTTGAACAAAACAAAAGATCAGGATTATATTTTTCAAATAAGTAATCAAAATCCTTTTCAATAAATACATTTTGCTCCATCCAACGCGCCAATCTCTTTAACACCCTTGGCTTACTCAGTACCTTAAAGCCATAATGCTTTAAATAGTACGCTGGCCTGCTATCCGGACCCTTATCTGCACCACCATACTTAATCTTTCGGTGCTCGGTTTCGGCATACACTAACCCATTAAAAAGCACGATAAAGAATTTCCTAAACCTTGAATAACTATTATTTGGCAAAGCCTCCAAAGTAATACGCGGATGCTTAAATTCTTCTTCAAAATAATCATGCCATTTATTCGAAAGCAAAATTACTATCTTCAAATCATTTCTTTGAGTCAGACTATCCAAAACACCGCTTCTTAAAATATTTCGTGCCAGTGTTCCCCTTGAAATTGTCAAAAACACGGTCTTCATACTATTTTTCTGCAATTAAGAAGTGGGCCAAAGACATCAATCGGTTGGTTTGAAATGCATTTTTCATAAACATTTTCCGAAAATTCAATATCCTTTTATAGAACCTGGTCAAATTAATATCTAACGACCTACTACATGGAGTAATTATTGGAAAAGGATTAATATCAATCGTGTAAGAATTTTTAAACCCGCATTTATTTGCCGCTGCGAGATATTCCTCTGGTCCATCCTCATTACGATAATAATCTTTCCTAACCTGCTTGTCACGTAAAATTTGCTTTCTAATAAACTTATAGACATCATTGACACTTTGCATTGAAATCTTTTTCGGAATATTTAACGAAATCATCATACCACCGGGCTTCAACACCCGATACTGCTCGGAAAACAATTTTGTGCAATCCTCAAAATGCTCTGCCAAGCCAATAGAGACAATAACATCGAATGAATTATCAGCAAAAAATAAATTTTCACTGTCCTCAACTGAGAACTTGGCCGATTGGCCATATTGTTCAAACAATTCCTTGGCAACCTTGACAGCCTCTTCTGAAATATCTGCCAGCGTTACTCTTAATCCCAAATATTTTGCCAAATATAGCGACATCGTTCCCCTACCGCACCCGACTTCCAATGAATTTTCATAGCCGCGGTCCTTAATTATCTCATTAATAAAATGAAAATAATTATATAAGTTAAACTGGCGAAAGGTAACCGGCTCCTTACCGAGATCAACAAATATTGAATCCTCGTCCCGTTTTTTGTCTTTTGATGCAATCGCTTGCCATTTATCATTAAAATATTTATTTTTCGTAAGATTAATAGTCATAATTTTTACAAAAAAATAAATTTCGAAATCTCAAATAAATTTTTTTCAAAATAAGCTTATCGTACGAATCAAATTTAAAATAATTTAATAAATCAAACTTAATCCAACTATTCCTTTGAATATATATCCTCTTAATCATGATTAATATAGATGTATGAATCAGAGTAGAAATAACTAACCCCACCAGCCCCCAATAATATATAAAAATAATCAACAATATTATTCTTTGGACAGCTCCATATAAAAATAAAAAAAATTGAAACTTTTGCTTACGGTGTGCAAATAATATGCTTTTTTGACCCAAACCTATTGCATCCAATATCAATTTAAGAAAAATAATTTTAACAAGCAGTGAAACGGCAAAGTATTCAGGGATAACGACAATTATCGCCCAATCAATCAATAGCCAAACAGCTATTATTATCGATATCGAAAATATCATATAATACTTCCTTGCTTTCTGTATAATAAAAGAAATAATCTTATCATTATGGATATTCTTTGAAATAATTGGAAAGATTACTGACTGAACTGGCAGAACCTTAGAGAAAATGCTGAAAATCTTGCGAGCTACCCCATACAATGCAACCTCGCTGGTTGTTAAGAAATGATTCACTAACCAAGCCGGGGCATTTGCAATCAATTGATCAATCATATTTCTAAGGATCATCCATTTGCCATGCCGCTTAATCAGATACTGGATTTCATTCTGCGTAATCGTTCCGGATCGATAAATATTAATAGTGGTTCCAGCCGATAAAATAATTCCAAACAATATTGCTACCCACTTCGATAAAATATAAACTACAAACGCATTTTCTAAATTAATACCCACCGTGAAAAGCATTACTACCAACGCAAACGCCCGAAACAGTGGTTCAACTACTTCAATAATGGCGACCTTGGCAAATTCTTCAAAGCTCTTCAACAAATTTATAAAAAAATTAACAAAATATTGTCCAAAAACAAATAAAACCAGAGGATAGTAAAAAACACTTATGAAGGAATAGTCCTCAACAAAATAAGACTTTAAGTAAAAACTAACAACAACTACTAACGTAAACAGGAATAGACTCAATCCCAAATATCCTTTAATTAAGCCTTTGATTTTTTTAAAATCACCAACCCCCCTAGCCAAGGCTATCTCAGATTGAATTAGCTCAATCAAGCCAAGGCCTGCGATTCCCAAGACGATTCCTGGAACAGTAAACAAAAGAACCAGAACACCATAATCGGCAATTTGTAATTCTGTCACCAAAATATAAAAGACCAGAAGTGAAATCAGTGTCTGGATATTAGCACTCAAAGATAAAGCCGCCGTACCTTTAAAAATTTTTTTTGCCACTCCTGCCATAATCTAGAATTTAATAATCCTTAACTTCTTTAACAGTCCAACCATCAAATTTCGCAAACTCTTAAACAGCCGGTTCGGCAAAAGCAAATTTGCCACCCTGCGCAATAACCGTAAGGTTCTATACTTCTTGTCCACGACTTTCAATAAATTGACAATCTTCCTCCCTGAGTATTGCTCTTCAAATTCATTAGTAACAATCCCCTCTCCTTCAGCAATCGCCTTCTTCGCAACTAATTTAATATCCTGCGGGTCAATACGCATATCAATTATTTTAAAACCCTGATGCTTTAACAATTTATTGATCGTCAACGGGCTAAAGTAATAACAATGTACTACTCTAAAAAATCTGTCTAAGGCCTCATCCGGAGAGGCAACGTTAGGAACTGCCAAGTACAAATATCCATCATCTTCCAGAAGTTTTGATTTAATTTGTTCAAGCACCTTTCCTGGGTCTAAAAAGTGTTCCAAAACATGGTGCAGAATTATGAAATTATACTTTTGCTGAAATCCATTCTCAATAAATTCTTCAAAAGTTTTATTAACTATGTTGAGACCATAATGCTCCCGCCCAACTCGCGCTGCCAACTCTGAAATTTCTACTCCGTTTACATTGCAACCAATCTTATCTTTTAAAACCTTAAGTAACGATCCCCAGCCTGACCCAATTTCTAAAACTTTGTCATCCTGATTTATATATTTTTTTAAATATTCAAGATGTTTAATTTTTCGGCCATAACTATCACGCCGCTCTAAGCGTTCAACTGCCTGATTATAATCTAAAATATTATGACGATCTTTTTGATAAAGCTGGTTATAATAATTTTTATATTCTTCAGCTGTCCGACGCGGATTTAAGTAAACCAATGAGCAGTTCTGGCATATTACAGCGCGAAGCTCATCATTGCTATATATTTCAGATGCGTCCTGCCTTTCGCAAAGATTGCAATTTACATTCTCCATACTATGGTTTAATTCTTTTTACTAATCTAATCAATGGCTTATATAACCATTCAAAATAATATCTTAAATAAAATGCCAAACGGCGTTTGCTAATATGTAAACTAAACCGCCTGCTCTTTCCATCTAGTATATGCTCAATTTCTTTACGCTCATGGTCTTTAAGCAGCTCTGCGGCAACGCCGACTGACTTATTGGATATGCTTTGAAATTTATGACCATGTGCAGAATTGCCAAACCACGGCTTACCATTTAAGGAAGGCTGTAAAAGGTATTCATCAAAATCAATATTTATCCACTCGCATACCTTTTTCATAACATTTTCTGGCTCATTTACTAAATCCTCATACTTAATCACATGATAATCTTTAATTATCTTTTTAGCCAAAGGGATTAAAGACTTTGAAAAAATCCAATCAGAACAAAACCTTTTTATTGTCAAGGTAGGAAATAATTTTTTACGATATGAAGCAAAATTATCATATGGATCCCTAATCACATGCAAGCAAATCATATCATCGCCAAACCATTTTTTCATCAAAGGAAAATAATAATTATTATAAGGAGTTTTTTCAACCCAAGCTCTCTTATCGCGTTTATCTGACTGTTCTACATCATAATAACTTTCAATTACCGACAGCATGATTTCTTTATCAGACTGTGCTCTATTGATGCGATCAAGCACCCTATCTTTGAACACAGAATAATCAATGTCAGAAAAATCATGATTACCATAAGCCACACCTTCTCGATAGTCAATTTTATTATTTTTAAATCTATTCAATCCCACCTTATTAAATAAAATATCAATTTTTTCCTGTTTTGAAATATCGCGATAGTAACCAGGGCCGATAATCCGTTGAAAATATTTGAGTTCAAAAGGAAAAACTACTAACTGTGGATGATAGTCCAAAAGTGACAAAAGTAAGGTTGTACCGGATTTTGGGTAGCCCATTATAACGACCGGCCTGTCTTTAAAATCTTTGAACGATGTAGCGGTCATAATAACTAATAAAATATTCTCTTTAACTTTCTATGAAAGCGAAAAAATAAATGTCTTAAATTATGGATTCTCAGCTTAAATACTGTCTCCCAAACATTCCTTCCGCTATTAAGCTCATTATCGGTAACGGCAATAACCGGATTATCTACTAGCGTAGCGATAAACTGTAAAGAATACGTATAATCAAAGCTCCATTTTACAACCTTTAGGCCATGTTTAGACAAGATTTTTTTTACAGTGTAAGGAGTAAAAGAATAGAGATGCCCATACTCTAAACTATCCGCCAAATTCTTTGATGGCTTAAAATCAAAGGCATTTGGAACAACAATATATAAATACCCATTTTTTTCTAAAATTCGTACAATCGATGAAAGTACCATATTTGGATCTTCGAGATGTTCTAAAACATGTCTTAAAATTATAAAGTTGAATTTTTTTGCATTATTATTAAGGAAGTCCTCTAAAAAAACATTCTCCACATCATCGATCTTAAAATATTCGGAGGCAACCCTCGCCATTAATGGATCCGGTTCAATACCAGTGGCTTGGCACTTTATTTCATTCGCAATTCTATTTAATAACATACCCGTGCTACAACCAACGTCTAAAATTAATGTATCGGGTCTTAGAAAGGGCTTAATAAATTTAAAAATATTAATTATTTTTTCTTCGTTCGGCCTTGCTTGTATTCTTGCAATAATATTTTCATAATCCCCCATTAATCCCGTGCTCTCTTGTAAATATTTGCCTGTATAAAATTGCCGTAACTCATCTTTCGTGGGCATCGGGTTATTGTAAACCAACCCACACCGTCGGCAAATTACATTTGTTACGTCTCTTGTTTCACCCCGCTTAAGTCCGGCCTTATTGTAAACTACTTTCCTGTCATTTGACCCGCACAAGGCACAAGATGCACTATCTGACATACTTATTAATATAAGTTAGGATTTTTAGATATTTCAATACGCGCTTTCTCAAGCTCATCCTGAAAATCAATTTCATGCCACCCAAAACCGCTAATATCTCCTACTGTTACACCTACTCCAGAATCAGCAAAATTTTGTAAAACATTTTCTACTACCGCATTTTCTCCGTTTATTGACTTGGTTTTTTCAACCATTTCCTTATATCGGTCCAGACGCATTTTGTCACAATAAGTCATGCCTACATAACCTAAATTAAATTCTTCAAGCTGCTTGGAGATTTTTTTAATTTTTCCATTATCATCAGTTAGCACCTTCATATCATCATCACCTAATTGACGATCATGATCAGTGAAAGCAACTATCTCGTCCATTAACTGGTCCCTTACTTTTTTGGCAATATCTTTGTGATAAATATGATCAACATTCATCATAAAAAAACTATTATTTATCTTATCCAAAACCGTTTCTAAAGTATAAAGATTTCCTTTTTTATAATCAGTATTCTGAAAAACCTCAATACTAGGATCAATAGAATTTACCGTTGCTTTCAAATCATCAAAATAGAATCCACCAACAATAATAATTTTGTTTACACCAATTTTTTTCTGAAAATTTATTGCGTAATGAATCAAAGGCATGCCTTTAACCTCAATAAGGGCCTTTGGAGTCTCCTTGGTAAGATCTTTGAGGCGGGTGCCCATGCCCGCAGCTAATATTACGCCGGTAATTTCTTTATTCATAGATTAAAGAATATTATTTAGCTCTTTTAAATTGCGTACAGTTATTACGTTGGGAAATTCAGCCTCAAAGTCATGACTCTGAAACGTACCGAGTTTTCCAATAAAATCTATGCCGCACGACATTGTCTTTTTCATATCTGAAATAGAATCGCCAATAAATATTAGTTCATCTTTTTCTACTCCTTTATCTTTCATAATAAAATTGAAATGATCTTCTCCCTTTGCAAATCCTTCGCGATAGCCCAGGCCATGCAAAAAATTGATATCACAGAACTCAACAAATCGGTCAACATTTTCTTGAAAATTGTTGGACGAAATTGCCAAACCGTATCCTGTATCAGAAAAAAACTTTAACAAATCTTTATCCTCCTCTGGCATTTCCAAATGATCAGTTGCATGAACTTTTCTTTCTTCAAACAACTTGGCCACTTCGGAATTATGACCGTTACCAGGAAACATCAGCTCTAGTTGCTGGAAAAAGGGAATGCCAGAAGTTTTTAAATACATTTCTCTTGCTTCCTCCCTCGGAATTTTGTACTTCCAGGATATTAAGTAAGAGGCAATATCGGCAAATATACCCATGGTGTCAAGGAGGGTCCCGTCCAAATCAAACACTATAATCTTTTTATCTGGAATTCTTTTCTTAACATCCAAAAAATATTCATGTCTGTCTATAACCTGTTTTGAAATCTTTTTAAAACGAAGCATCTGCCTTGCAAACAACGACAGCCAGAGAACCGAGAAAGCAAAAGCATAAAATATAACAAAAATGTCAGGCCGATTAAGAATCGTTAAGATCAATAAAGGAATTAGTATCCCCGTACTGGTACAAGTATTTCTATACAAACGAAATATTAATTTTGTAGCCTTTGATTTTTCTTTAAAGTTCTTTGTGGAATCTATCTGGCCGCGACCCGGCAACAAACGAGTAACTCCGTAAAAAAAACGAGATTCAGTCAATCTGAATAGTACTTTAAAGATACCAGCCACACCACCCAACAATAATGTGTAAGGATTCCCAGTAATAACAAATCCGCCATAGGCAATCGGCAAGAACATTAAGCCGTACATTATGTCATGAGTAAGTGGCTCAACATACGTACCTCCATAACCGCTTTTGTACTTACGATAACGAAAAACCTCACCATCGCAAGCATCAAGAATTGTTGACAGATAGAGCAACCCAAAACCAAGAATTGACAACCAATACATGCCAAAAGCATATAAACCAACACCGATAAGATATATAATTGTACCAATCGCCGTGATTTTGTTAGGGGTCAATCTTGTTCGTACCAGATACTTGGTAAAGTAAATCGAAAAGACTCGCGCAGAACGCCCGGCTAATGTTTCATTGGCCGGATCCGGTGCGCTCGACTGACACAATTCACGCCACCGCTTTATTGTTCTGTGCTCTGCTTGATCCATATTACTTTTCTTCATCAAATCCGTAATAGGTTAAGCCAAGATTATGAATTAGATCCTCACCCACTACGAAACGTAAAGTATTCAACAGCTTATTCTTCTGGACAAATAAATCATTGATCGGCGTTACGTCCTTATGATGATTCGGTGACTTAAAGTAAAAAGAAAGCCATTCCTGAATACCGTATAAGCCAGTCCTTTGGGCAAGATCTAGCAGAAGCGCGATATCTAGAACCAACGGAGCAGCGAGAATGCTGTCACGGCACAGAAAATCAATCTTAATCTGCATCTTGTAGTCAAGCCAACCGAATATATCAATATTATCCCAGCCTTCTTTATTATCTCCTCTCGGAGGGTAATAATTAATGCGAACCTTATGATAAAGATCTTTATACAACTCTGGATATACCTCCGGTTCTAGAATTGATTCTAATACTGACAACTTTGAAACCTCTTTGCTCTTGAAAGAACCTGGATCATCAAGTACTTCCCCGTCTCGGTTGCCAAGAATATTAGTTGAGAACCAACCGTCGATGCCAATCATCCTTGATTTTAAACCTGGTGCAATAATTGATTTCATTAGAGTTTGCCCAGTCTTTAAATCCTTACCACATGTTGGAATTTTTTTCTGTATTGCCAACTCCTGCAAAGCCGGGATATCTTCAGAAGCATGCGGTGCTCCGTTAGAATATGGTACACCCTCTTGAAGTGCGGCATAAGCGTATATCATCGAAGGCGCGATCGAAGGATCGCTGTTTCTGAGGCCCTCTTCAAATTTTTCAATCGTAGAATGAACTTCCATAGGTTCGGTATAGACTTCGGTAGAGCCACACCAAATCATAACCAGCCTTTCACAGTCATTTTGCTGTTTAAAATTCCTAATATCTTCTCTTAATTGTTCGGCTAATTCCATCTTATTAGCCCCCTGTTTTATATAATCACCGTCCAATTTTTTTACAAAGCTCTTATCAAAAACACCTCTCATGGGTTTAATGCTTTCTAACTCATCTTTTATCTTATCAAGCAATTCCCTTTCCAAAACTCCGGCAGTTATTGTTGCCTCATAAACATTTTCATCAAAAATATCCCAACCGCCAAAAACTAAATCACTTAAACTAGATAAAGGGACTAAATCTTTGATTAAAGGGTTTCTTTTCTCATCGCGTTTTCCCAAACGTATGCGTCCCATCTGAGTAAAAGAACCGATTGGGCTAGCTAAGCCTTTGCGCACGGCAATTACTCCGGCAATAAAAGTTGTTGATACGGCACCTAGACCAGGAATCAGTACGCCAAGCTTACCGGTTGCCGGCTTTGGTTCTTGTATCTTCTCCTTTTGAATATCCATATTATTAATTTAATTATTAATTATACGTATGAGGCTATCAGCAACCCTCCGAGCTGACTCGCCATCATTTTTATAAGTAAAATGGTCAATCATTTTTTTCTTGGTCTCCTCATCCTTTTTCATATCTTTTTCCACTATACTGACCAGAGCTTCAAAAAAATCATCTTCACTTTCTACCAACCAGGTCGCACCAAAACTTGTTACTGCTTCAATATAATCTGCCTTATAGAACCGTTTTACTGACTGGTTGAAATCAATATCTTTCCGAACATCGAAATTTATATTAATAACCTCGGTATTGCAGAAAAGTGAATCAAGTGTCAGGGTTGATGCAATATTGATGCATATGTCCGCATGATAAAGCGAGTTAAATAGATTGCTCAGATGCGATTTAGACGTGTCCCAATGATCTTTAAACTTATCACTCTGCTTGTCGGTTCGATCTATTGCAAAGCCTTTGTGTTTTTCAAGCTTTTCAAATTTATCCACATCACCTACATAACCCAAATGAGGCCTGATTAGCACTTGTGCA
>Ga0180438_10005106_pt1 | contig 18463 bp, 14 predicted proteins | sample SS_ome_12_FD_132455 | JGI IMG/M metagenome (GOLD analysis project Ga0180438, IMG submission 132455) | Hypersaline lake sediment archaeal communities from the Salton Sea, California, USA - SS_3_D_2 metaG | ecosystem: Environmental > Aquatic > Non-marine Saline and Alkaline > Hypersaline >...
AAAAAGTTTTTCTTGGTACCATCCGCATCCTTGAAGGTAAAAGCAACTCCAGAATGAGGATTTCCAAAATCCTGACAATGCAAGACATACAAAACACCAAGACGCCACCAATCTGATCCATCATTTGGAACAAGAAAAACTTGATTACAATTCTGACCATTCTTTTTTGTACACCTGATACGCTCAAATCCCCCTTCTTTTACAATTTCAAACTCCACCTCTGTCTGTTCTTCATAATCACCTTCATAATCAAAATCTTGAAGAACAAGTCTTTCCACTTTTAAATTCTCACATGCCTCAACCCCATCAACTTTTACCACTTTAAATTCACTTACTCGAGCAGTCAGATGAACAACATCTGCAAAAGCACACGAAGATAACAAACAAAAAATAGATAAAGCCAAAAACTTTTTCATAAAAAAACCTTTCTATTAAAAAAAATAAACAATTTACTACATTTTATCATGCAAACAAAAGAACTACAATCGGCCACTTATACTAGAAAAAAATGGTTAAAACTTCTACACTAAACTCCATGAAACAGTTTACGGATTTTCTTAACACCCAGTTAAACTCAGAGCAAAAAAAAGCTGTCACAGCAGGAAGTGGTACATTTCTTGTCGTTGCCGGTGCAGGTTCAGGAAAAACAAGAGTGATCACTGCACGAATTGCCAATCTTATTTTACAAAAAAACGCTTCTCCAGCGGATATTATCGCACTCACGTTTACCAACAAAGCCGGAAATGAAATGAAAGAACGGGTGAAACAGTTTTTACCCGACGGCTACCCGGTCCCATTCGTTGGAACCTTTCATTCTTATTGTTTGCGCCTTTTAAAACAAAATAATGATCTGCTGGAAAAACCATTCGTTTCTATTTTGGATGAAGATGATAAACAAAAAATTTTAAGCAACATCATCAAACGCGGTGGAATGAAAAAAATAACAACTGCAAAAAAAGCAGGATACAGCATTTCACTAATTAAAAATGCACTTATTGGCAGTGATATAACAAAATCTGGTGAATATCAATTTTCCATGCCATTTATAAAACAGATCTTTTCTGCATACGAACAAGAAAAACAAGCGAGCAAATGTTTCGACTTTGACGATCTTCTATGTGAAACTGTCACGTTATTTGAAAAAAATAAGCAGTTTAAAAAAGAATTTCAAAAAAATGTTTGCCACTTTTTAGTTGATGAATATCAAGACACCAACGTAGTACAACATGAGCTCCTCAAACACATGACAAAAAATGGGAAAAAAACGATTGCTCAATCTCTGTGTGTCGTCGGAGATGAAGACCAATCAATTTATTCTTGGCGCGGAGCAACAGTTACCAATATTGTCAATTTTAAAAAAGATTTTCCGGGTACAAAAACCATAAAAATTGAACAAAACTACCGCTCTGTGCAGCCAATTTTAGATGTTGCAAACCATGTGATAAAAAATAATGCCAACCGAAACGAAAAAAAATTGTGGACAAACAAAAAGGCACAAGACCGCATTCGGGTTATTACCTGCAAATCTGAATACCAAGAAGGTGACGTCGTTGCACAATTTTTGCAAACAATACAAAAAAAACAATCGCTCGACTCTGTTGCCATTTTATATCGAGCACATTATCAATCACGCGCAATAGAAGAAGTATTGCTGCGCAATACGATTGCATACAAAATTATTGGAGGCATTCAGTTTTACGAACGAAAAGAAATAAAAGATCTTTTGGCCTACTTGCGATTGATAATAAATCCCTTTGACCGTGCATCATTTTTCAGAGTAATAAACTGCCCAACACGCGGCCTTGGAGCAAAATTTGAAGAACTTTACTATGAACGCTGGGCTCAAGAATCTTTGTTCAATTTTGCAGATGTTGCAAAAGATATTTTGCGCGACAAAATTTTAACACGCACCAAACAAGAATCTCTGGAAATTTTTTTAAATGTTTTTAATCAATCTGATGAAAAAACAAAACCAAGTGCTGCGCTAGAAAGTATTATTACTTCTATTGGCTTTTTAACACACCTGAAAAATGCGTACGATCAACAGGACGCACAATCACGCATAGAAAACGTCAAAGAACTTCTGCGTGCAGTAAAATATTTAGAACAACAAGGCACAACCAGCATCAGTCAATTTCTTGATGAAGTTGCTCTTATGCAAGAACAAACAAAAGGACAAGATGAAAATAAGCATTCAGTCTCACTCATGACGCTGCATGCAGCAAAAGGGCTAGAGTTCGACACGATTATTTTGGTTGGCATGGAAGACGGACTACTTCCAAGTTCTCGTTCTTTTGTTGACTCTGATGCCATAGAAGAAGAACGAAGACTTTTTTATGTTGGCGTTACCCGCGCACAAGAACGTTTGCTGTTGACTCATTCAAAATATCGATACGCTTATGGCCAGATGACCATCCAACGCCCATCACGTTTTTTGGCAGAACTACCAGCACCAAAATTCCAGCATCACGACTGCTCAAATGAAAAGTTACACCATATAGACAATCTGTTTGCCTCTTGGCTCGGAATACAAAGTCAAAAAACTTCAAAGTCTGAGGTATTTACGTTCCGTCGTCGCCTAAAGGCTATGCCGGACACAGTCCGTCGTCGCTCAACTATGTCGGACACCGTCCGTCGTCGTACAACTATGTCGGACACAGTCCGTCCTGCAAAAAAATTAAAACCAACTTCCCCTCATGGAGCTTGGAAAAAAAACCAACCAGTCAAGCATGCAAAATTTGGCATCGGCTTGGTGCAAAAAGTTGAAAAAAAGACCGCCGGATTTTATCTGACGGTCAAATTTAACTGTGGTACTAAAAAACTTGATGAAAAATTTTTAAAACGAGTTTAGTTTTCACCTTTGGTTGAAATAGGAAACCACAGAGTTTCATCTTCTGGATCTAGTGTTCCCACCGACTTTTTTGTAGGAATAGGAAACCACTGAGACATATCCTTTGGATCTAGAGTTTCTGCTTTAAAAAGTTCAGCTTTTTTATTCAATCCAGTTAAGCTTATACTTTCAATGCCCTTCTTTTTTCTTTCTGGCAATCCATTATAAACCTCTTTAACTTTTCTGGTTCTTTGAACTCTTTTTCCTTTTTCCCCTTGCAAGCGCAAATAATCTACCAACATCGCTTGTTCAAAGCTAAGACCTTTAAAAACTTCAAATAAAGAAAAAATATCCCATTTTTCAAGCTCTTCACCATCAGAAAAAACTAACTTTCCCCAGGGTAACATCACCAAAGAAGCCTTATAATCTAAAAAATTAAATTTACCCAAATTCTTCAATTTTCGCCCTGCCTTAATATCCCATATTAAAAATTCCCCGTCATCATACAATGCTGCCAGCATTTCATATGGCAACACAGCCAAAGATTTTAATTTCAAATCAGGAGAATTTTTTCGAATTAATTCCTTCTGTACCTCTTCAGCCTCAATATCCCATATTTGAATAACCCCATTCTCATCGCCAACAACCAATCTTTCACCTGATAGCACACCTAAAAAGTGAGGCTGCCTATTCTCAGGAACCTTCAAACTTTTCAGCTCTTTTCCCATTTCAATATTCCATATTTTAATATGCTCTGGCAAAATAGCGGCGAGTCTTTTTCCATCCTGAAATGCTGCAAAAGCAGTCGGTTTATTCATAGGAATCTTAAGCAAAATCTCTCCATCAACATTCCTCACATGAGCAGATCCTAAAACTTCAGAACTTGGGGAAAAAGTAATAATTTTATTACCAATAACTGCAAAAGGAGGATAGTCAGAACCAAAATTACCGCGATCTACCAACTTTCCCGTATAAGGATCAATAACTAAAAATTGCGAGACCTCTGCAAAAGCTACCAACATTCCATCCGAAAGAACACCCAAAGCAAATGCTCTAAAAAAGCCTTCCCCCATTCTTCCTAAATTGTCCACGAACACTGTTGATGTAATATCTTTTTTTTCTGCAAACAACTTTTTTTTCAAAATAGAAAGAAGTTCATTTGGCATACCATCAATAAGCTCTGAGAAAATATTTTTTTTGTCCGCAAAAAAAACCTTGTAATTCTGAGCATTCATCTTTGGCTTAATTTTTTTTGCTAGCAAACCGATAAGTAATTCCAAAATATTATATCCTTTTTCTCCCCTTCCTTGTGTTGTGTCAAAAAAGTCAGCAAGCATAATAAGTCTAGACAGTTGCTCATCTGTTAATTTTTCAAGCTCCCTCAAATCTGGCTTCGTAAGAAGCGATGCTTCATACAACTTGTCAGACAACTGTGCAAACTTTCTTATATCTTGCAATTCAACATTTCCACCCCATGAAACCTTTTTAAAAAAAGGATTAAGCCTAATAAGAACTCGATTCGCCTTTTCATCAAAAACTTTCTTTTTGTCTGAATATTCTTCGTCAAAGTGTTCTTCAAGAGCCCCCTTAAGAATACGGGACAACTCAAACCCCCCACGAGAAATAGGCACCGACTTTCCCTTAAATTCTAGTATAAATTCAGTATTTTTGTTTAAATTGTCCTTCGTCACGCCCCGAAGATACAAACCGAAAACAGCAAACAAAGTCATACCAACTAAAAAAAACCTCTTTTTCATCAAAATCTCCTCATTTTGAGAAACAAAAAATAACTTCTTAAGGCAAGTCTTGCAAAAGAAAAAACTGAAAAGCAAGTATTTGATGATAATGATGATGATGGTGGTGGTGAATTAAATCCGGTTTAGCGAGAACTCAAGTGAAATCTCCTTTGGCCTTCATTCAACACAAGGCCATCCTCTGCCCGCATAACATTTTCTAAAAGCAGCTCTTGTGCACTACTCATGCCAATTGGCAACGGCGCCGCCAGTGCTTTACCTTGAAACTGCAAGCCCTCTGGGTCAGCCATCAATACAGAAATATCTACATTTTCATCTAAAAGAATTTCTTTGCCAATAGTTTTTCCATTAGCAAGCTCAACCCCTTGACCAGGCGTGATAAAGTAACCTTTTTTAGTTCTAACAATAAGATACTCTTTCCCTTGAATGGTTGGGTTGTCATTAAGGTATGGCCCCTCCCATTGCTTTGGATACGTCAGATTCATCGACCCAATTTCTGAGCCAGCAAATTTTTCTACATTTAAAAAGTTGATAATATTTTTTTGATAGTCAAAATCGATGATTTTGCATTTTTTATCAATGCGCTTGAAAATCTCAACCAGCTGCACAACCTCCCGTGAAATTATCTGATCTGAACTGACTCGCACCTGGTAAATCATACGAAATACAGCCACACCAATAATTAAAATAAATAATACGATGGTTAAAATTGGAAAGATATTTTTTTTCACTTCTTTTACCCCCTTATCACCCCTAACCCTTTTTTTGATCACTTCTAGGCTATCAAAGGAAATAAAAAAAATTCAAAGGTATCATCAAAAGAGGGAAAAAGAACCTAGTAATCCAGTCTTAATACTTTACGAATAGCCTGCATCGTTTGCTCCGCAACGGCCCGTGTTTTTTCTGATCCCCCCAACAATATCTTCATCACGCCTGCCGGATCTTTTTCAAATATTTTTCGTCTTTCACGGATTGGCTCTAAAAGATTATTCAGCACATCAATGAGACGCCGTTTTAATGCGACATCACCCAAACCACCTTTTTGGTACTGCTGCTTTAGAGATTCTACTTGCGCTTTATCTGGATCAAACATATCAAGATAAGAAAATACTGTATTACCTTCTACTTTCCCTGGATCTTGCACACGCAAGTGGTTCGGATCTGTGTACATACTCATTACTTTTTTTGCAACGGTATCTGGATCATCTGACAAAAAAATCGCATTACCCAAAGACTTGCTCATCTTTGTCTTGCCATCTGTGCCAGGAAGTCGTGCAATTTTTGAAACGAGTCCTTTTGCTTCTTTGAGCAAATCGGTTTTATATAAAAAATTAAAACGTCGAATAATTTCGTTTGTTTGTTCAATAATTGGCAACTGATCTTCCCCAACCGGCACCAATGTACCACCAACAACGGTAATATCTGCTGCTTGGTGTACTGGATACATTAAAAAACCAGCTGTTACGTTTTCTCCATACCCTTTTTGTTTGATTTCTGTTTTAACAGTTGGATTACGCTTTAACCTGTTAACGGTAACCAGGTTTAAATAAATGATTGTCAATTCAGAGATTTGTGAAATAAGAGATTGGATAAAAATAGTAGTTTTTTTAGGATCTATGCCAACAGCCAAATAGTCGTATGCAACCTGCAAAACATTTTCGCGAACTTTTTGCGGATTATCTACATTATCTGTCATTGCCTGCAAATCAGCAAGCATCACAAACGTTGTATGTTCGTTTTGTAATCTCACTCGATTTTGTAATGACCCAACATAGTGACCGAGATGCAAGGGGCCGGTCGGACGATCTCCCGTTAAAATGATTTCTTTTTTCATAGAAGCTTCCTAAAGGTTTTTATTCAATGGTTTTTATCATGATACTCCAGTTACCCTCGCAAAAAAAGAAAAATTCCTCTAAGCTCATGAAAAAGTGAAGCCGTAAGGCGTAGTCCTGATTGCCCGACGAGTCCTGAACTTGTCTAAGTGTAAAAACGGTGTATCGAAGGATGAAACTGGTAAAAAAGAAAAGAAGGGGAGCAAGACAATGAGCATACTACATTTTTTTTCCGATCTATTTTTTAATTACAACTCTTTTTTTTATTGGAGAGATCTGCTGGAAATTCTATTTTTTTCAGCAATTTTTTATTATGTATCCTTATGGTTAAAAAAGGACAAGCAAAAAAATCTCCTACCTTACTTTTATAGCTACTGCGCAATTGTTTTTTGCGCCCACTTGTTAAAACTGACAACAATAAGCTATGCACTTTTAATGCTCGGTCCTGTTGCTGCAATGATTTTTATTTTGATGCATCAAGACTTATTGCAACGAAATGTTGTAGCTCTAAAAAATATCACGCCAGCAAAGCGCATTCACTTAGACTGGCTAGACATAGTCATCAGAACAAGCGTAGACACTATCAATAAAGGCAAGTCTGTAATATGTGTCATAGAACGAACAGATTCTCTGCAAGATTTTCTGTCTACACAACTACAATTTGAAGCGCGATTAGAACAAGGATTGCTTAATATTTTACTCGACAGTCCCGCATTTGATGAAAATCGTATGATTTGGCTAAACACACAAGGCAAACTTGTTGGTATCAATACCTCTTGGAAAAAAAGAACAAAAGAATATCAATTTGACCAGAAAAAAAAAGAAATTCCAGAATGGAAACAGCTTGCAATTTTTTTCACCTCCAAAACTGACTCCATTGTTTTTCAGATAAATCCAGCAAGTAGAACATTTGATATTGTCATGAACGGGATGGTTGTAGATCGAATGCATGCAACCAAAACGTTAGAGTTAATTAAAAAGTATGTAGTTTCAAAACCTTCGTCACAATTAGGAGCAAGAACGTATGAAAGCGTTCATAAAAAGAGTTCTTCTGAACAACGTACAGCTTAAAATCTTTTCTCTCATTTTAGCATATGGCAGCTGGTCTATGATTAACAAATCACATGCAGATGATGTTTGGATAGAGGCACCAGTCTGCTTTTACGAAACAGCACAAGGATTAAAAATTGCAGCGCCAGATTCGATCAAAATAAACCTTACCGGTAAGCGTGCAGACTTACGACTACTTGACACACAAAGCACTGCAATTCATATTGATAGTCGAACCCTAAAAAAAGGTGAAAACAAAATAGCACTTTCAGATAAACAGATGATGCTCCCGGAAACAATCAAAGTAACAGGCTGGGCGCCGAGCCACTTGGACGTAAAAGTAGAGCAAACATCATAGAATTACAGGATCACCATGAACCAAAACCTTTTCGGTACAGATGGCATTCGGGCAAAAGTTGGCGATTTTCCACTTGATTTAAACTCTTTAATTCTCCTTGGACAAGCAATCGGCCTATGGGCACAAAAAAAATATAACAACCATTTTTCTGTAGCGATTGGAAACGACACGAGGAAATCCTGCAGCTTTGTTAAAGCAACACTCAAAACCGGCCTGTTGCTCAACCAAACAAATCTTGTTGATCTGCATACCATTCCAACTCCCGGCGTTTTTCTTTTCATCCAGCAACAAATCATTGATCTTGGCATTGTTGTTTCGGCTTCGCACAATCCATATCAATACAACGGAATAAAACTATTTGATCAAAAAACAGGAAAAATAAGTAAAGAAGACGAAAAAACAATAACAAACTTTTTTTATAAACTTCTCTCAAAAAAAACAACACAAAAATATGAAATTTTTGGAACTGAATCTCAAACCGAAGCCCAACCCCACATTCCCTATTTTAAAATACTATTTGATCAATTTGAAAAAAGTTTTTTGTCAGGAAAAAAAATTATCCTCGATTGTTCCTACGGTGCAACATACTCTCTAGCTCCATTGATATTTGAAACATTCAACGCTGATGTTTCGTGCTTGAATAATAAACCAGATGGCAAGAACATAAACCAAAACTGTGGCTCTACACACCCAGAAAAACTACAAGAAGAAGTTGTAAAACAAAAAGCTGACATTGGATTTGCATTCGATGGTGATGGAGATCGAGTTGTTATTGTCAACAGACACGGAGAACTAAAAGATGGTGACGATATTCTTGCACTACTTTCCACCCACCCTCATTATAAAAAAGAAAACGCGGCTGTCGGCACAATTATGAGCAACTGTGGCCTTGAAGCTTTTTTAGAAAATCAAAACAAAAAACTTATTCGAACCCAAGTTGGTGACAAGCATGTTGCCAAAGCTTTAAAAGAAAATAATCTTTCTCTTGGCGCAGAACCTTCAGGACATATCATTTGTGCTGACTATTTAAATACTGGCGACGGTATTTTTGCAGCACTGCGTGTTGCAGAAACAGCAGCGCTAACAAACAACTGGGATTTAAAAACATTTGAAAAATATCCACAAATAAACATAAGTTTACCGGTTACCGAAAAAAAAGATTTAACAACAGGAGCTCTTGTAAAACTTATTTCACAAGCTGAATCAAAACTGACCTTCGGACGAACAGTAGTACGATATTCTGGTACCGAACCAATTTTGCGAGTGATGGTAGAAGAAAAAACAAAACAGCTTGCCGAAACGGTTTGTGCTAAACTAGTAAAGGATCTGCAAAAAGAATTGGGATAAATCACAAAGGAAAAAAATGCTAAAAAAATTAGGTTCACTTATTTTTAAACCGTTCCAATTTATTTGGGGACTTTTTTTAAGCGGACTCATTACACTACTGCCAATCGCACTAACCTTTGTTATTTTTACTCTTGCTTATCAACTACTAGAAGGATGGCTTGAACCGATCCGTAAATTCCGCCCCACTCTTTTTGAAACTATCCCCTACTCAGAACTGCTCTTAATTTTGGCAATAGTTTTATTTTTTGGCATTTTGTTGCGCGTTTTATTTTTACGCTCCATCGTACACTCTGTAGAACGAATGATAGCAAAAATTCCACTTGTTCGCCCGGTCTACACCGGAATCAAACAACTAGTACATGCATTTAGCGCACAAGACAAATTAAGTTTTAAAAAGGTTGTGTTAATCGAATTTCCACGGCCCGGCATGTACAGCATTGGTTTTTTAACAAGTGAGGTGGCAAGACAGTTGCCACCAAGTAAAGACGAAAAATTTTTTAGTATTTTTGTTCCATCAACCCCAACACCAATTACCGGCTACTTGGTCATGTTGCCAGAAAAAGATATTCGAGTTTTAGATTTGAGCCATCAAGAGGCGATGGCCTTGATTATTTCTGGTGGAATTATTCAGCCAGACCGATTTAAAGACCCAATTTAATCTAATCATTTTTTTGTTCATCAATCCAAAAAAGCTTTAACGTTTTTTCTAGAGCTTTATGATTAAATTTACACTTGCAATCTCGTTGAGCATTGCATGAAGTAAACATGTTCAAATCCGAGTAGGCTTCATTCAGCTCTTTGAAATATTTAAAAAAATTTTCTTCTGAACGCCTCCCAAAATAGATATCTCTCAGCTTTTGTAAAAATTTTTCGTGATTATTCAAAACCCCTACTGCCGACTGAGCCTTTGGGCATAACTGATCTTCTGGAGTTCCATTGGGCACAAAAACTTTCAGATCAAACATCGCATTGCTTGTCCTAAAAAAATTTACTGAGCAAAAAAATACAGATAAAAGTAAAAGTTGTTTAATCATGTTTTTTTCTTTCATCGAAAAGAGAAAAAATTTGTATACACAAGTTCAAGCGCGCGCTCATGCCCACCATTTTTAAGAGAACAGTCGATATCATATAACAACTGATGCGCATCACGCAACTGCACAACATTGGATCTACGCCAATCACCTTGAACAAAACTATACGGCAAACGGTAACTAATACGCTTTGCATCAATAAACTGTCTTTTTTTTGAATACTGAACAAAGTAAAATGCTCGCCAGAGTTGTTCCGACCAAAATGAAATCCAAAACTGTGCAGGATATTCTTTACCTAAAACCTGCCACAAAGAAAAAAAACTTTTTCTATTTTTTGCAAAAAAACTTCCACTCAAACTTTGTAAAGAATGTTCAGGCTCAATCAATTTGCAAAGCCACTGCTGCGCAAAATCATCTATATTCTTGCCAAGCAAATCAAAATACTGCAAAAGCAAACAAGCAACATCTAAATCTATTGCAGCAATTTTGCCAAATAACAATGCAGCCGTTTTTTCTGAAATTTTCTTGGAAAAAGCTGCTGCTAGCTTTACAAACAATCGTTGATTTATTTTTTCCGGCAACTGAATCAACAGATCAACATCATTTTTTGTGCAAGCAAAAGTTTCATCCACAAAAAACAAAATCGCGTTTGGCCCCCTGTGCATTTTTATTATTTCTAAAAATTGCTTCTTCTTTTTTGGCTTTAGCTGACCACTATTCGTACACAAAAAAATAGTTGAGCTTCCTAAAAAGCTTGTTGCCAACTTGGCAGAAACACCCGAAAGCTCTTGATGCAAACAATCAATTGTATGGACAGAATCTGAAATGTTTTTTTTAAGCTGTCTTAAAAGAAGAGAGAAAAAGAGAACTGGACACTTTTCTTTTGAGCCCGAAAAGCAAATCGTTTTGTATTTTTGAAAAAAATCTACACAACCAACATTTGAAAAAAACGATATAATGTCCATCCGATAAGCCCATGATGAAAAGTTGTAATCTAAACCTGTTATGAGAATAAACGATTTTTCAAACTAAACAACGGGTTATAGTCTGTTTTTCAAATAATCAATAATCTCTTGCTGTTTTTGATCAAATTCCAAATCAAAGACGGTTTTAGATTCTATATCTCGAACTGTTATGTCTACGCTACACTTCTCAATTAAATATTTTACAACGGCAAACGAACCATTTCTGATAGCCCAAAAAAGTGGCGTCCAACCCATTATGTTTTTTTGTTCACAATCAAGACCAACAGTTTCTACCAAATATTTTACAAGCGCTAAACGATCTTGCCGTTCTTCTTCCCATTGCATACTACCTTTCACCGCTAAAGCAAGCGCTCCCATTTTACTGTCTTTAGTGCAAACACTTACATTTGCCCCTTGCCCAAAAAAATACTGTACAAGTTCAAGGTTTCCTTCGTCTGCTGCAAATAAAAAAGGAGTCATACCAAGGCTGTCCTCAACATCTTTGTCTACCCCTTTTTGAATAAAGTATTTAACTATATCTAAATGACCACCATGACTATACGATGCATAGTGAATGGGCAAAAGTCCTCGTCCTTTTGTTCGAGCAAACATATCTGCATTGCATTGCTCCAACAAAAATCGAACAACCTTAAGGTTTCCACTAATAGCAGCACAATGCAGCGGTGTTCCAAGAATCCCGACATTGTAACTAATATCCAGTTTTTGCTCATAAATAATATATTTTACAAGAGAAAGATTTCCAACCAGCGCAGCACAATGTAATATTGTTGGACCATTCTCTGTTGGACAAACATCTGCACCCAGCTCAATCAAACATTTTACATTCTGCAGATTTCCATCCGATGCAGCTTTTAACAATGGCGTTTCATTGTCAAAGTTTTTAACTTCTAGATCTGCACTATTATCAACAAGAAGTTTTATAACCTCACAGTTGTCTTTTTCTACACCAGCAGCAATATGTAACGGAGTAGCATCATCCTCATCACACGCATTCACATCCGCACCTTGAGCAACCAACTGTTTTGCCAGCTCAAAATCACCAGCTTGAACTGCATCGAAAAGCTTCTCGTTAAGAGCAGTTAGTTTCTTCATTTGGTCATTCTTTCTTTTAGATAGATAACAACTTCTTCATGCCCAGTTTTTTGTGCATAATAATACGCAGTTTTACCGTTACCATCCATTGCAGCAACATTTGCCCCCGCAGAAACAAGGTATTTTACAACATCAAGATGCCCTTTTACACTTGCTGAAAAAAGAGGAGTAAATTGGTTAAACCGCTTGTCTACTTGAAAAAATCTATTTTTAATCAAGTACCGTACAACATCTAAGCTTCCCTCCTGAGCAGCAACATGCAAGACAGTCTTACCTTCACTGTCAACAATGTTGTAATCTGCTTTTGCTACCTCTATCAAATAGGCAACCGCATCTTCTTCGTTTTCACCTGCAGCATAAAAAAGAGAGGTCCAACCACTACCACTATCTTTTAAATCAACAGCAACCTTTTTCTCTTTTATCAGATATTCCAAAACAGCGATCGAACCTGCTCCTGCAGCAGAATGAAGCGGCGTCGATTTGTATTTATTCTCAATGACCTCTGAGCCAGCTTTCAGACCTATCAAATATTTAACCACTTCTAACCGGTTTTCCGAACAAACCAGATGAAGCGGCGTGTTTCCAAATTCGTCTTTCACCCAAGGATCAACATCAGCTTTCTCTATAAGATATTGAACTACCTCAAGATGTCCTTGACTCGCAGCATAATGAAGTGGCGTCAGGTTACTTTCATCTTCTGGACTATGATACGCCTGCGTTTTTTCAATCAAATACTGCACAATTGCAAGATTACCTTCAAGAGCAGCTTCATGCAACGCTGTCACATCAGGTTCGCTTCCGGCATTAACATTAAAATCATAGTTTTGTATAAGATACTCAAAAATACTAGTGGAACCACCTTGTGCAGCGAGGTGAAGAAGATTGACATTGAGATTGCTGACCACATATGGATCAAGCTTCTTTTCTTCTAAGAAATATTGAACCATTTCAAGATTGTCACCTAAACAGGCAAGCATGAATGGTGTGTTACCCCTGTCACTACGAACCATAAGGTCAACATTACATTCATCAACAAAATATTTGACAATCTTCATATTGCCATTACGCGCAGCGTAGTGCAGAACGTTCCAACCATCATCATCTTGCACAGAAATATCAGCATTGGCTTGCGTAAGATATTTGACTGTATCAAAATGGCCATTTTCTGCTGCACGTATAAGTGCAGACTGTCCTTTTTTGTTTATATGATTTACATCAAGATTATGCTCTTCAACAAGGTATCTTAGCACTTCAAGTTGATCATACGTCCTGTGTATGGCATTGTCTCGATCATGATCTTCTGTAAAAACATCTGCGTCAAGCTCTTCTACCAGATACTTCACAACATCAAGATGCCCATTTCCTGCTGCATGCATAAAATGAGAGCAACCACAACAGAGCTCTTCATGTACGTCAAAACCATGTTGCTCAACAAAATACTTTACTATCTCAAGATGTCCCTCTTCAACAGCCACTGCTGTCGGCATCTTGGATGCATCATTACCTATAAACGGAGAAATATCCCTTTGCTCAATAAAATATTTTACAATTTCAAAATGCCCGTTTTCGCATGCCAAGTGTAACGGAGTCCTTTCGAAATATTCCTGTACGTATATATCAGCATTTTTTTCTTCAACGAGATATTTTACTATATCGATGTTTCCACAATTCGTAGCTAAATGAAGTGCTGTAACACCATCTTTTTTTGCAATAGAACAATCTGCCCCTGCCTCACTAAGCAATTTGACAATATCTAGTCTGCCATTAGTAACAGCACATAAAAATGACGTCCAACCATCATCATTTTCTACCGCATTAACCTGTGCACCTTTTTCAAGTAGATACGCAACAATTTCAACCGGAACTTTTTTTCGATCCGCAGCAAAAAGAAGCGGAGACCATCCATCTGCATCTCTTGCTTCTATATCTGCATCACATTCTTCAACAAGATATCTGACGACATCAATATTGTCTGAGGACACTGCATACATAAGCAGCGTCACTCCTTTTTTTGATTGAGCATCTAAACTTTGCTCGCAATTTTGAATAAAATATCTTACAGCATCCGGATTATCAGACTGCGCAGCACAGTGAATCGGCATCTTGCCATCGTACGCTTTAAAATCATGTGTAACACTACATTCGTTGATCAAATAGTCTATAAGCGCAACGCTGCCTACACTAGCAGCCTCATGCAAAGGAATTTCTCCCCTGTTGTCTTTTACATACAAATCAGCTTCGCACTGCTCAACCAAAAATTGAACCGTTGCTAAGTTGCCAGCAGAACAAGCAAAAGTGAGCGCCGAATCACCCTTTTCATTACGCAGGGTAGTATCCGCACCCTTCTGAAACAACAATGCAACCATATCTGCATTTCCAGCACGTGCCGCAAAGTGAACTGCGGTCCATCCCTCTTGCTGTTGCATGTTAATTAAATTTTTATGACGCGTTGCAAGATACATAACAAGATCCAGGTGCCCACATCGACATGCATAATGAAGAATCGTCCAGCCATAGCTTGACACAACATCTGCCGCTACACCTTCTTGTAAAAAGAAATCAACAACAAGACCGTTTCCACCCTTTGCAGCATAATGAATTGGCAACGCACCATTTTTGTTTCTTGCGTAAATATCTACTTCTGCCTGCTCAACTAAATACTGAACAACCGCAAAACTTTCAGACCAATCTTGAGCACATTCTGCTGCAAAATGAAGCGGCGTCCATCCGTTAATATCAGATTCCCGAGGGTCAAGTTTGAGTTCTTCTACCAAATATTTTACAATCTCGAGATTTTCACTGTTTGCTCCAAAGTGCAAAAGCGTCCATCCCCCTTTGCTAACTATATCAAGATCCGTGTCTTCGTGTTCAGCTAGATAAATAACTGTTTCTAAATCAGCGTATGAACAAGCAAGACAAAGCGGAGAAACGTCATTCTCATCTTTTAGGTTGCTATCAACACCATGCTGCTCAACAAAATATTTTATAATCTCAAGAGACCCTCTTATCGCAGCGATATGGATTAGGTGGCGTTGTCCATCACCACGTTGCTCAATACAACAGTTTTTTTCTTCTATAAAATATTTGACGATGTCCAATGCGCCTTCCGCAACGGCACAATGAAGCGGCGTCCAGCCATAGGTTGTTTTATGATTAATCGCAACACCAAGCTCATCTACAAAATATCTTACGACATTAAAATTCCCACTGCGAGCCGCCCTATGTAATGGCGTAAATTTTTCATGATCTAAAGCAGCAGTATCTGCACCATTTTGTATTAAAAATTGCACAACTTCCAGACTTCCATTTGCTGCTGCAAAATCAAGAGGAGTTCTCTTATCCTTAGTTACATCAGCAACAGAAAGGCTATATTCGTTGACCAAATACTGAACAATATCAAAATGACCTTCGTCGGCTGCCATGTGCAACAATGAAAAACCATTAACCTCATTTTTTTCTTTTGGATCCATTTGGCATTGTTCAATGAAAAACTTTACACTAGAAAAGTTTCCACACAAAACCGCAATGTGCAAAACCGAATATCCTTCTGCACTTTTAATAGAAACATCTGCACCTTTTTTGACAAAGTACTCAACAACATCTGTAAACCCCTGCTGCATAGCAAAAACAATTGGCGTTACATTTACCTCACTTTTAACATCAACATCCAAATGAAGCTCTTCAACCAAGTATTTTATAACGTCAAGATGCCCTCTATATGCTGCCGAATGCAATGGTGTGCTTCCAGCACTGTTACCAACTACTGGATCGCACTTTTGTTTTTCCACAAAATATTTTACGATATCAAGAAAACCTACCTCTGCAGCTAGATAAATTGGCCTGCTTCCATTTGCATCTTCCGCATTTACATCTGCCTTTTTTTTAACCAGATACTTAATCAGCTTAATATCCCTATTGCAGGTAGCAAAATGAATCGGCTGCCGGCTGTCATAATCTTGCGCGACAACAGATGCTTCAGCTTGCTCAATCAGAAACTCTACAATGTCAGAGTAACCCTCCTTGACCGCTAAAATCAGTGCAGTCTCTCCATCTTCCGTCTTCGCCTCGATCTCAAGATCTCCTACCTCAAACAAATACTGGACAATATCAAGGTATCCACGGGCTGCGGCATGGTGCAGCGGATTGTATCCCTTAGAATCTATAAAGTTAACGGCAGCACCTTTTTTAACAAGCTCCTTGAGCTCATCGACATCACCATTCCATGCAGCCTGTATAATCTGACCTTGTTCTTTCGTTAGATTTTCCATAATTTATTAATTATTCCGATATTTTATTTTTTATTTCAATTTGAACCAGAATCAACCCACATAAAACATATATTTTCATTTTACAAAAATGGGCAAAAAAGGCAATAGGCTAGGGGCTTTCTTCAAACTGGAACCCAGCTGCTCCAAGCCCTTAAAAAGGGCCTTGAACATGCTAGACTGAAAAAGAAGTAAAAAGTCAAACAGTAAGGATTTTTTATTATGAACATCAAAAAAATACAAAACCTCATCAAACAAAAAGGCGAAACCCCAGTTGAGTACACCATTGAACAACTTGGAAAACTCGCCGAATTTGCACAGCATCCAAATATAAAGGCCTACTTGATCAGCTGTCTAACAAAAAATGGATGTGATGCATCTGGAATTTACCTTGCACCACTTGAGCATCTCTTTAGGGAAAACGAGCCAGGCGTGTCACCAGGGGGCTATATAAACATCATATCTACCAGGAACAGATTCAGGCTTTTCTATCAATTGCTGCTGCAAAAAAGCCCTGTCCTCTCCCCACAAAACAAGCTGTTCTATTTCCGAAGGAAAATAATATTCGCACCAAACAGGATTGCCTTTGAAATCCTGCTCATTCGGCTCTCTACACAAAATTGTGCTAATTTTCCCTTTTGACATAATTTTAGATATCCTTCCACTTATCAAGATCTTCAACCGGATTTGGCAGGCGCCCTTCTAACCATTTCACAATTACCCCTGGATCTACATCCTTTTGTGTTGATTCAACTGCCCATGGAAAAAACTCTTCTGGTCCTCCGTCTAAATACGGTGGCGGAGAAACAGGAACAAAAATTGACTGGTAGAATCTTAGATGCACTAAGGGACATTGAACTTTTTGTGAAAAACAATAGATGATTTTTGTTACTTGCGTGGGAAGTTGTCAAAAACAATCATGTTGATAAACGATTTTTGAGGCTAAATAAAGAGCCAGACTGTTTTTTATCTCTTTTTTCTGAATCTTTTTTATTTGAACTAAGCAGTGCATCACAGCGAACAAAAAGTTTTTCTATACCACAAACAGCAAGAGATCGTACTTTTTCAAACTGCTCCCAAGAAATAGGAATACCTTCAACAGCACCTTGAAATTCAATAAGCTCACCTGACTTTGTCATAACAATGTTAAAATCAGCATCAACCTTACTGTCTTCCGAAAAATCAAGATCAAGCAGCGGTTGGCCCTGAAGCACCCCAACAGAAATGGCGGCAACAGAATCTTTTAAGATGCTGCTTTCTATGACACCGTTTGCAATCCACTTTTCAACCGCAACTCGCAATGCCAAACAAGCCCCAGTTATACACGCAGTACGCGTACCAGCATCTGCTTGCAATACATCACAGTCAATAACAATAGTTTTTTCGCCCAATGCATCAAAATCAACAATCGTACGCAAGCAACGAGAAATGAAACGGGAAATTTCTGAAGAACGTCCATTTCTGCGCATCTTGACAATTTCACGCGGACTACGGACACAAGTGGAAGTCGGAAGCATCGCATACTCAGCATTAAGCCAACCTCGACGCTTCCCTTTCAAAAATGAAGGAACTCCTTGCTGCAAACTAACCGCACACAACACCGTTGTTCTGCCCATCTGAAATAAAACAGAACCAGGTGCGTAACCAAACGTATTAAACGTTGCTTTAACAGTACGAATAGAATCAAATGCCCGATTTGCATAACGCTGCAAGGAACCACTCATTTTATGCAACTCCAGTTTTTATTTTTTTTCTAGCAATCGAAGACGAATTCTGCCAGTTTCTTTGTCATAATCAACAATTTTGACAATTACTTCGTCATCAAGCTTGAAATCTTTCATAAAAGTACGCTGTTTATCGCGAGGAATATTGGAAATATGAACTAAGCCATCTTGACCAGGAACAAGCTCAACGAAAA
>Ga0180438_10005107_pt1 | contig 18456 bp, 11 predicted proteins | sample SS_ome_12_FD_132455 | JGI IMG/M metagenome (GOLD analysis project Ga0180438, IMG submission 132455) | Hypersaline lake sediment archaeal communities from the Salton Sea, California, USA - SS_3_D_2 metaG | ecosystem: Environmental > Aquatic > Non-marine Saline and Alkaline > Hypersaline >...
GCCAAAATCCATGACCTTCGCTTGGCCTTTATCCGTGATCATGACATTGGCACTCTTGCTGTCCCGGTGGACAATTCTCTTCTCGTGCGCTTCTTGCAAACCTTCTGCTATCTGAATAGCAATGTCCATCGCCTCTTGTAATTTTAACGGGCCCTTGCGGATTTTTTCCTTGAGGCTCTGACCCTCATAGCATGCCATGGCCATAAAAGTCTGCCCATCCTGCGTCTCATCGATTTCATAAATCGTACAGACATTGGGATGATCCAGAGCAGACGCCGCCTGGGCCTCGTGGATGAAACGTTCCTTAGCCTCAGGATCGCGTGTCAACTCAGGTGGTAAAAACTTGAGGGCCACGGTGCGCTTGAGCTTGGTGTCTTCTGCCCTGTACACCACACCCATCCCGCCTTCGCCGAGTTTTTGGAGGATTTTATAATGGGATATGGTTTTGCCGATCATGTTTTTATCCTGTGATTTAAAACAAGACCTATGCGATGACTTATCCCGTATTGCTTAGTAGCTACCCATGCTAATTTCTCCGAAGAGAATGTGATTGATAATTTTTTGGGCAATCATCTGGCTAAATTCAATTTTTCAAGCAGTGCAATAAAACCCGGATGAGAACGGATACTATCAAAAACCGGCTCATATAACCATAATAATTCCGGATGACGTCCATCATATGCATCTTCCAATCTCTGAAAGGCTTTGTCATCATCATTCAAACCTGCGTAAGCGATTGCACAGGCCGTAGCCTTTCTTGGATTTTCGAGACTTTCCATTTCAGCCAGGATTCTCCTTGCTTCTTGTTTTTTTCCTGCTCTGGCATATGCAAAGGAAAGATAGCCTCGATACGTAATATTTCCAGGAGCCAACTCGACTCCTCTTTCAATTTCTTTTATCCCCTGTTCTTTCAAACCCATCTGGAGATATGTATTACCGAGACCGCAGTGTGCCGAGGCAAAGTTAGGGTCAATTTCAAGAGCTTTTTTGAATTGTTCGACCGCTTCCTTATTCTGCCCCGAACTTACATACCACCATCCTAAATCAGTAATCCCCCTTACAAAAAGTGGATCAAGCTCTAAAGCACGTCTCATTTTTACAATTGACTCATCAATTCTTCCAGTAATATTTAATAGAACTGAATATTGAGCCAGCAAATCATATGTGTTTGGACTCAAATGAATTCCTCGTATAAATGCTTCCTCAGCTGCTTTCCAGTTCCAATCTAAATAACACTTTATAAATCCATCTATCGCATAAGCTTCGGGAAGTTTGTCGTTCAACTTAATTGCTTTTTTTATTTCTTCTTTTGCCTTAGCCGTTGTTTCCTTTAAGTTGAACTCATGAGAAAACAAAGCACGTTCTACATATGTTTCTGCAATGCCAACGTATGCAAGTGCATAGTCCTTATCTATCTTCAACGCTTCTTGATAATAGCCCATCGCTTTCTCACGTCCAACACCGGTATATTTTTTCTGATAGTATCTACCCAGTAAATATAAATTATATGCCTCGACATTTTTGGATTGAGCAGTTCGAGCGGGTTCAAGGTGCTTAGGGGAAAACTCTAATTCTAATTCATCGGCGATCGCTCGCGATACAGAATCCTGAAAAGCAAAGATGTTTTCAAGTTCCAATGTATAATTGTCCGACCACCGTTCGGATCCATCGTCAACTTTGATTAATTTGGGTATCACTCGAATGCTGTTCATATCTTTTTGCAGAGTTCCGGTCAGGAAATTATCTATTCCCGATTCTCGACAAATCTTCTGTATGTCTTTTTCTATATTTTTATTTTGTATGTTTATCACTCTTAAGACTTCTATTTTATTCAACCGATCACTTATGGCTTCAGCCATTCCGATACAAAAATATTCCTGGTCTTTTTGCGGACTCAAATCTTCAAAAGGAAGAACAACAATCGTATTATCCCAATCGCCATCATCACCCTTCAATAACAGATATCCGCCAATGACTGTAATCACAATTGCCAGAACGACACCAATTAAAATGGGAATTTTACCAACCTTTCTTGATGATTTTAAAGGAATACTCTCACTCGGTGTAATACCTTTAGTCTCTATATCCCTTTTCATCCGCTTTAATTCGATGAATACATCATGAATAGACTGATAACGCTCCGAAGGATTTTTCTCCAGGGCCCGGTTCAGAACATGCAGAAACTCCGAAGAAAGATCGGGCCGATATTTCTGTATCGGTTCCGGCTCTTCGTTCACGATGGCATACATCATGGCTGAATCGTACTCGCCCTTGAAGGGAAGCTGACCCGTCAGCATTTCGTAAAGGACCACACCGAAAGAAAAAATGTCGGTCCGAGCATCGACCTCCGCGCCCTGAAGATGCTCCGGGGACATGTATGCAATTGTTCCAACGGTCGTGGATGTTTTTGTGATTTTCACCGATCCCCGCAACTTGGCTAAACCAAAATCCATGACCTTCACCTGACCAGTCTCCGTGACCATGATGTTCTCGGATTTGATGTCCCTGTGGACAATGCCTTTCCCGTGGGCAGCCCTCAGTGCCTCGGCAATCTGGATGGAAATAGCGATGACATCTTTCAGCGGCATGGGTGTTTTATCAAACGAACCCACGACCTCTCGCAGTGTTTTGCCCTCCACGTATTCCATGACAATGAATTGCTGCCCGTCATGTTCCTGGATGTCATGAATAACACACACGTTGGGATGGTTGATAGCCGACGCCGCCTTCGCTTCCTGCAAGAACCGGGCTTTATCGGTTTCACTTTTTGTCAGATGTGAAGGCAGGAATTTCAAGGCAACTATACGATCGAGCTTTGTGTCTTCTGCCTTATACACCACACCCATCCCTCCCTCGCCGAGTTTTGAGAAAATTTGATAGTGCGAGATGGTTTTGCCGATCATGGTTCTAATCCCATTTTTTTGACAAATGGAGCATAGCGCGGATCTGAGCGCAGATTATCCACTGCTGGATCGACTTTTATTTGCAACGCCCAACCGGAGTGGCTATCATAAGCTTCTTCCAGGTATTTGAATGCCTTGTCATTATCACCAAGTGCACCGAATATGTAACTTAACTGGTAGAGCGGTAGTGTCTTGGTTTTAGATCGCTCCAATAATTGCTGAATAATCACATTCGCTTTTTCATGCTCACCTACCATGGCATAAATAAATCCTAAATCGGCGATGTTTTGGGGATCATCAGATATAGAAACTGCTTTTTCTGCGGATTCAACAGCTTCGTCTGGCATGCCACTAAAAAGATAGACAAGTGATAGTTCACGATAAGACATTGAAAAACGGGGGTGCATCTCCAGGTTTTTTTGATACTCAACCAGAGCCTTTCTGTATTGCCGGCGAAAATAATAAATCCAACCAACATTATTATTTATCCATGGTGAAAGCGGATCCAATTCACGGGCCAATAATATTTCCCGTGTGGCGTCCTTATAACGGCCCATCATCACCAAATAAACAGCATATCGTTCATGTCCTTTGGCAGAACTTGGATTTTGTTTTAAAACTTTTAAAAATTCCTTTTCAGCCCCATCCCAATCCCACTCAAGGACAAATTTAATTCGAGCAAGCGCGAGATGTGCTTCATTGAGCTCCGGTTCTAACTCTAAAGCGCGCTTAACAGCTGCTAGCGCCTTGGGGTAACCTTCATCCTTTGATATAAAGGCTAAGCCTGTCATCCTCTGATAAGTATTAGCAAGCTCCGCGTAGGCAACTGCATACGTCGGAGCTAATTCAATCGCGCGATGGAAATAACCTACACTTCTAAGGAGATCTATTTCTTCATCTGTTTGGAGGTGGTGTAGACCTTTTAGATAGTTTTCATAGGCCTCGGTATTCCTTGGCCTATTCATTTTAATGTCCGTCCTTTCTTCCGGTGAGAGTGTGGCCAATAAATGTGAAGCAATGGCCTGGGAAACATCATCCTGAACATCAAACACATGCTCCAGCTTCCTGTTAAAGTCCTCAGCCCAAAGATGAGAGCCGTCTTCCGTGTTAATTAACTGTGCTGTTACTCGGATGCTATTGCCATATTTCCTGATACTACCTTCCAGGAGATACGAGACGTTTAATTCCTTTCCGATCTCCGGTAATGTTTCTTGGGTGTCCTTGAACTTCATTACAGACGTTCTGCCAATGACCATTAAGCGTTTTATCTTACTCAGGTTTGTGATGATTTGCTCGGTCATCCCGTCGCAAAACCAGTCCTGATCCTTCTCAGGGCTCAAATCAGCAAAAGGAAGGACAGCAATGGAATTTTCCCAATCCGAAGAAGGTAATTCTCTCTTTTCGGGAAGAAACAGTTTTAGCAATAAATAACCAGCTATTGTTAAAAGAACAATTGAAAGAACAATTGTCGGGAAAAAAACAATCGTTTTCTTCTCTTTTTCGGTTGTAGTTTTAATCGGTATTCTATCTGAACCCGATTCCTTTTTTAATCGGTTTAATTCTGACAACAGATCATCGGCGTGTTGATATCGATCTAGTGAATCTTTGGCCAGAGCTCTGTTTACAATCCGTTCCAGTTCCAGGGAGGCACCAGTACGTAAATTCGTTAAGGGTTCGGGACTCTCATTGGTAATCGCATACATCACCGCCTGATCATAATCGCCTTTAAACGGCAATTGGCCAGTAATCATCTCGTACAGAATAACGCCCAGTGACCAAATATCCGACCGGTTATCTACCTTTTCTCCACGAGTCTGTTCAGGAGACATGTAGGCAACGGTTCCCAAAGTGGAACCTTTTCTGGTTAGTTTTGTCTGCCCGGCCAATTTGGCTAAACCAAAATCAACGATCTTTACTTCCCCACGATCTGTAATGATGATGTTTGCCGGCTTCAAATCACGATGAATGATTTTAGATTCATGTGCGATGGTCAATCCTTTGACAATCTGTATGGCAATATCCAAAATCTGGTCGATTGGGAGTAAACGCTCTCCTTCTATCTTTTTCTTTAAGGAGTCTCCCTCGTAATAGGCCATACTCATGAACAGCTTTCCGTCTTCGGTTTCGTCTATTTCATAGATATTACAAATATTGGTGTGTTCAATAGTCGATGCCGCCTGGGCCTCGTGGATGAACCGTTTTTTTGCATCGGCGTCTCGGATCAGTTCCGGCGGCAGGAATTTCAGGGCCACAGTACGCTTGAGCTTGGTATCCTCGGCTTTATACAACACACCCATACCGCCTTCGCCGAGCTTCTCCAATATCTTATAGTGAGAAATGGTTTTGCCAATCATATCAACTTGAACCCTTCAGCCTGCTCATCCTCATTTTCGCATCCACCAATTCCGGCAGATCTTCATCCGCATTCTTCCACATGTCTAGAAATCTCTCATAATGATCGAGGGCATGCTTTTGATCGCCTTTTTTCTCATAGACCTTACCCAGCAGATACAAACTTTTCGGGTAATACACAGCGCGGTAACCAAAGGTATTCCCATAAAAAGACTGTAACCGAAGCAGAGGCTCAACAGCCTTATCCAGTTCACCGTTTTCATAGTAGCATTCTGCAAGATGATAGAGCACTAGAATTTTTGATGCCGCTATACCGGATTGTAGGACGGAGTCAGCAAAAGATTTAGCCCTGGCACATTCACGCTTTTCTTCATGAATGAGTGAGAGGGCAGTATGATGCCAAAATTCCACACCACCTGCCCTCGATATACTATCAGCCAATGCATGGTCACCACGGTAGAAATAGATTAGCGAAAGAACAATCCAGTAATTTAAATAATCAATCCGATTCTGGAACTGTAATGTTTTTTCCGCTTCCTTCCAGGCCCGGTCCACATCGTTCCACCCTCTAATAATATACAATCCTTTGTTCGTTTGATAATAAGCAGCTCTTGACGTGTCTTTCGTCTGCCAGTAAGACGTAATCATTTTATCTATTGCCTGTAATGCCGCTCGATATTTTCCCACATAGGGATAGAACCGGACAAGCCTACTATATCCCAATCGCTGTGTCTCTAGGGGTTTATCTTTTTCTATGAGTGCCTTCAATTCAGCTTCCGCCTCATCATATTGATCCTGTGAAGCGTATAATTCAGCGATCGATCTGTTAAGATCATAATGATCCGGGAAGGATTCTCGGGCTTTCAGTAACGTTTTTAATCCTGTTTCAGAATCGCCCGTACCAGCATATGCAATGGATAACAATTCATATGACTCCTCAGAGGGGGAAACAGCCACATAGCGCATGGTATATGGGAGCATTTTAGCATATTGTTCCGTATCCTGATATACCCAACTCAAATGCTGTAAAGCGCGTACATGGGTTGAATCCATCGCCAATACTTTAGTTAGATATTTTATTGATTCACTAAAATAACCAACATGGTATTTCCAATCTCCGATATTATAAATCATCTCTTTATCGTCGGGATATATTTCTTCCATCTCTTTGAGGACAGCTATCCCGGCCTCAAATCCTTCTTCTATCTGGGCATGTGCGGCACGCACCATATATCTTTCTTTTTCAGGGATGCGTTCGATGAGTGAGAGTGCCTTTTGTATGGGTTCCCGGGCGAGTTCTTCGGTTCCTACTACCCAACTGAAGGCATAGGCAAGCCGGTAGTAAGCAAGCCCGAAAGTGGAGTCGAGAGCGATGGCTTTACTGAACTCATCGCAGGCCTCGTCAAATTCCAGTTTATTGATACACTCCTCACCCTTAAAAAAATGCTGGTAGGCTTCAAGGTCTGGCGTTGTCACCTCTGCTACTTTCTGGCTGGCTACTTGAATATCAGCGGATCTTTCTTTAAGTCCTTTTCTCGTCCTGTCTGAAAGCCGGTCAATCATCGAAGGAACGCTCTCCTGACCTTCCCCTTGTACACTTGCCGTGAACAAATACTCGTTTTCTTTTACATTGAGTACTTTGAAATCAATCGTATAAACGCGCCCGAATTTTCGGATGGACGCGATGGCCAGGTTATTCACATTCGCCTGATCGCAGATCTGTCTTCCCAGTGCTTCATCAATTCGCCCTATTTCCTCTTTCCCCAACTGCTTGAGGATATCGAACATGCGTGAGCGTGTAAGCACGCTGAGGCGACGAGACTGTTCCAATGATGTGATTAGCATTCCTGAAAGTCCGTTCAATTCCTTTTCATCGGTCTCATTCAAAAAATCAACAACCGCAATCGGTATGCGCTTTTCACTTTTCTTCTCTCGAGTAAAATACAAATACCCAGCGCCGATAAGTACAACAAAAAATAGCAACAGGCCCGGTATCGCAAAGGAGGGAAACCGTTTCTGCGATATTCTCTCAACGACAACTTTTTCGGTAGGAATCTTTTTGGATTCCGATTCTTTTTTAAAGTGCCGTAAGTCCACAATCAATTCATCTGCATGCTGGTATCTATCCGAGGAATCCTTTGAAAGACACTTATTCACAATTCTTTCTAATTCTAAAGGTACATTCGTCCTTAGGCCCGTCAACGGTTCGGGTTGCTCATTCAGAATCGAGTAAAGTATGGCTTGCTCATATTCTCCCTTGAATGGTAATTTCCCCGTAATCATCTCATACAAAACAACTCCCGCAGACCAGATATCCGACCGATGATCGGATTTCTTTCCCTCTACCTGCTCCGGTGACATATATGCTGTCGTGCCCAGTGTCGATCCTTCTTTGGTCAGTTTTGTTCGCCCTGCCAGCTTGGCCAGGCCGAAATCCACGATCTTGACCACGCCGTCCTCAGTTAAAACGATATTCCCGGGCTTGATATCCCTGTGGACGATTCCCTTCTTATGGGCCTTATCCAAACCCTGAGCGATCTGAATGGCGATGTTTATGGCCTCTTCGATCTCAATGGGACCAGTCTTAATTATAACATTCAACGCCTCACCAGCATAGTAATCCATACAGATAAACATCTGACCGTCATCGGTTTCATCAATCTCATGAATCGTGGCTACGTGGTGATGCTGAAGTGCCGATGCCGCCTGCGCCTCGTGGATGAAGCGCTTCTTAGCATCAGGATCGCGTGTAAACTCAGGAGGCAGAAATTTAAGGGCCACAGTGCGCTTGAGCTTGGTATCCACAGCCTTGTAGACCACGCCCATACCTCCCTCGCCCAGTTTTTCCAGGATTTTGTAGTGGGATATATATTTACCGATCATGACGTCAATCTCCCCAGGATGGAAGAGATGTATGAAAAGAGGTAAGAAGATACTATATAATCTGAAAATTTTTCCAAAATGTCAAGAAGTATATTAGCATTTTTTAAACAGGAATCGCATTGACGATTCCTCATAAAAAAGCCCATATGAATATTAACATGGGCTTGTGCACGTTATCAAGTAGGAAGCATCTAGGATTGTTAATAGTAAGCTTGGTTATTTATCTTCCAAATATAAGATTTTCATATAATAGGATGAAATATTCAAAATCATTATTCTTCGCAGTTTGGATGCAAAGCTTCTATATGATTATTGAGTGCTATCTATAACCTGTCTAACAGCGTATCAGTGCTCTTCCATCCCCTCAGTATCCTTGAGCTCAACAACGGTTTCGGTTACATGAATGTTTCTCTTTTCACATTCTTCTATAATATTCTTGTAGCACCCTTCAGTTCGACCGATGAATTCGGGAGGACAGATTCCCTTTTGCATAAACAATCCGTTTATCACCTGACGTGCGACAACCGTGCATGTATAACCGGTCGTTCGTGCCATGGAGGTTATGTTTCTATCCCGATCAAATGTGTCCAACATATCATATGTGAAACGAAGCCGCTTACTCCCCTTTTGCCCCTCGATGATGACTTGCATTACGGTGATGTCTTCCTCACCTTCCTTCAACTTCCATTGATCAAAAATCAGTTCAGACGAGAACTCCAATGGGATGATTCTGTGTCCGTCGATCTTCACTGGATTGGTAGAAAAGAAACCACTTTCTCTGAAAACTCGCATCAACTCAGCATGTCCCGGATAACGTAATGTTTTTTCCTTCATAAAAGGTATGTCCATCGTCTGGGCAAGTGAACGCAGTCCGTCTGTATTAAAAGCCTCAAGAGTGCCAATGCCGGGAAAGTCGAGCAGTTCAATATCAGACAGGGCCGGCCGTACGACTTTTTGTCCAAACTCTACATAACGAGCAGGTCGGGTATATTCTTCCAGCACATCTTTTGGAGAGAATACAGCCTTGTACTCATAGGGCCATTGGCGTATCTTGGGCAATCCCCCTACATAGCAGACATAACGATTGATCCTGTCCAGTTGAGTATCTAAATACCCGACGATCACATTGCTCAAGCCTGGGGCAACCCCGCAATCAACGACCGCTGTCAAGCCCTTACTCTTAGCCAGGTCATCCAGTAAAAAGGGATCTTCGCCAAAAAAAGCAATGTCTACAACATTTTTACCCGCCTCGATAATTGTTCTCAATGTTTCGAATCCCATGAATCCCGGAACAGCACTCACAACCAGATCGCACTTTTCGACTAAAGACATTAGACGGCTCGCCTCTCTCAAATCGGCCTGTATACAATGTACCCGCTGTTCAGCTTTGACGTCTTCCAAATTTTCCTGATCTATATCGACAGCCGTGATGTGAAAATCTCTTTCTTGAGCAAGGTCTTTGATGATGGCTTTGCCCACCAAACCAGATCCTAATACACAAATCTGCATGCGTTCCTCCTTTATCAGAATATGAAGATTATCCAGAGGACAATCTTATGATAACACGTCAAAATGGATTCTAACGAAACAGGAATTTATGACACCGATTTTCTAGAGACATACGAGAAGATAGTCAGTAATCGGAATAGAGGTTGGTTTATAAACCATTGAAGCGATTGAGATATTCAATGAGGAGTGATTTTTCAAAAAGACTATAAATAGATTGAATTTTTATAAAATACATAACATTTTAATATACATACTTACTCCAAATATGTCAATAGACGATCTTCAATAGATTGCACGGCTACAGACAATTCAGACCTTTGTTGTAAAAATCCAAACGAAACACTTTTAAAATTTGAGTCCCGAGACCGTTCTGTCTATATCAATTCAACCCGTATTCGTATTCTGTATACCATAGTATCGTGCTTGGTTCCGGGTCGGTTAAAGGACTCAACACGGTCTCTGTGGCGCTCGACGGATAATCGTGTGCATTGTACACATACTCAATCGTGCTTCTTGCAACGACTTCCCCGGTTTCAGGCGAATAACTTTCCCAGGCTTTGACGTTGTTCGGACTAAGCTGTGTGGCTATGTTTCCGTTTCCCAATGGCAGAAAGAATCGAGTATCGTGACTATAAAATGGATTCTTGTGATTATCAAAAGTGTATGTTCTGGTTAAAGGCCCTTCGTATTCCACTGGGTAAAGTGGGTATAACTCTTCTTTCACGAGATTACCGCTACCGTCATAATAATAACGTTGCTCATGATGACTGGGGATAACCGACTTGATCACCTGATTTTGGTCATTGTAGTAAAATGCCTGAGTGCTCTCGATCCAACGGTTGGTTTCTTCCGAAAATGCGGTATATGTGATTTCAATCAACCGATAGGTGGTATCGTATTCATACTCTTCAATACATGTTTTTATGAATGTGTCGTTTTGGGATATAAATACTTCGACCATGGTCAGTCTATTATCATGATACGTGTACAGGGCATAGATTGTGCGTTTCTCTTGTCCCCGTATGCCACCGAAAAACTCATATTTTATAATTCTTCCGTTACGATCATAGTGATAAAGACCGTATTGTTGTAAATTCGGATGTACACCGAAGGGTGCAAACCCGAATCGCTGGGTTATCTTCCAAAGCCTACATTCATCACCGACATAATCACTGTCGACGATCCTCGATTTATGGCAGGAATTGAGACACAGTGCCAAAATCATCCAGAATAAGATGATCCTTTTCATGAGTGACTCTCCTGATGTTGTCTACCATTGCATAATACGTACACTTCGAAATTTACCCCTGATGCATAATCTATCAGAACATGCTCGACAAGAAAGAAAATTTGGCAAGTCACTCGTTTTTCAACAGTCTCACCATGAGGATTTCATTCCCGCTAAAGGTTTGTGGGAATGACGACGGTTTTGAGTAAAACAATCATGATTTTTAAATCATAATTGCGATAATATTGAAACAATTTATTCGGGTAACCCGTAGAAATATTTGTACGGGTAACCCGAATAAATGAGAGAGACTGTTTGAAATGAAAGAACTGTCCAAGGCGGAGGAGATGATCCTGCTGGCCATTTACCGACTAAAGAACAACGCCTACGGTGTCACCATTCGACAGAAGATTCTGGAAACGGCGGACAAAGACTACACGTATGGGACGCTGTATGGCCTGCTGGAGCAATTGGTCCGAAAGGATTACGTGATCCGTGTAAAAGGCGAACCCACATCCGAGCGGGGCGGTCGTAGCAAGACGTTTTATCGGCTGACGAAAACAGGCGTCGAAGCTCTGAAGCATGCCCAAGAGATGCACCGGCTGGTGTGGAAAGGTATAACAAATCTCAAATTCAATAACCCATAGTCCCTGGATTTCATGCCATGCCGCTTTTATCGAATTGGATTATACGCGTAATCAGCCGCTTCGTTACCGGCGATCAGCAGGCATCATTTTGCGACGACTTGACCGAAGAATTCGACGGACGATTACAGAAATATGGGCACCGTCGAGCCATGCGATGGCTGTGGGGACATCTTATTCGCACACTGCCTGCTGTTATCGGTTTTCAACTGTATTGGAGGATTGTCATGCTGACGAATTATCTGCGAATCGCCATGCGTGTCCTGAACAAGCACCGGGGATTCACATTCATTAATATATTCGGCCTGTCATTGGGTCTGTCCGCGTTTTTATTAATATTCATGTATGTCGGATATGAATGGAGTTACGACCGGTTTCATGAGAATCATGAGCGCATTTACCGTTTGACCACACACATGCCAGGGCATTATCATTCCGGGAAAGATAAAATGGCCTGGGCCTCGTGGGGTGCCGCTCCCGCCATTACAGAGACGTTCTTCGAGGTGGAATCCTACGTTCGTGTGAATGGCATTTACAGGGGTAAGATAACGGTTGAGGAGCAGTCGTTCTTCGAGGATGGCATCTTGTACGCCGATCCCAATTTTTTCGATTTCTTCGCATTTGACCTGACAACCGGCAGCGCTTCCGAGGTGTTGACAGATCCCAACGCGGTTGTCATCTCCGAGAAGGTTCGGCAGAAGTATTTCGGATCGAAGAATCCCGTGGGAAAGGTGCTGCGTCTGAATGAAGAAACAGATCTCACCGTCCGTGGTGTGATGGCGAACATGCCTATGAATACACAATTCACATCGGATTTTGTCATTTCCCTGCAGACGTATGCCTCGATATACAACCAAAATCTCCAGGCGTGGAGCGGTGGTGCCTATTCATTCATCCGGATCGCTGAGAATGTGAATGTATCGGATTTTGAAAAGAAAATGCGGTCCTTTACGGAAGTCCATATGAAAGAACATGCCGGTCTGAAGCCATATCTATTTCTACGACCGTTGGGGCAGATACATTTAAGAACCGATCTGGATGGTGAAATGGCCATCCCCACGGATATGAACACCCTCACCATATTCGGCACGGTGGCCATGCTGATCCTGCTGGTTGCGTGCATCAATTATACGAATCTCACCACGGCTCGATCCACGCTCCGGATGAAAGAAGTAGGCATACGCAAAGTCGTGGGTGCCCGTCGCGGCCTCCTACGTTACCAATTCCTGGGAGAGACATACTTCCTGACCGGGATTGCTTTCATCCTGGCCGTCGTTATCGTCGGCTCGGTCCTGCCCGCATTCAATCGATTCATGGAACGCTCCATCGCTCTCACCTCCCTGTTTTCGTATCCCATCGCATTATGGGCCTTACTGGCCTTTCTGGGAGTGGGTTTTTTCAGCGGTGTGTACCCGGCTTTCTACCTCTCGCGGTTTGAGCCCAAAGAGGTTTTACAGTCCCGATTCGTTCGTGGTTCTACACGATTCAATCTCAGAGCGATTCTCGTGATCCTGCAATTTGCCGTCTCTATCATCCTGCTGGTTTGCACGCTGGTCGTCAAGAAGCAAATTCACTATATCCGAGATTTCAAAGTGGGGTATGCCAAGGATCAGATTGTGGTCTTCGAAATCAACGATTCCCGAATCCGGGATAGATTGGACATCATCAAGAACGATCTCTTACAAATCCCGCATGTACTCAAAGTTTCCTCGTCCATGTCCTTGCCAAATTCGATGCGCTCTCAAACACGACTCCGATGGGCAGGAATACCCGAAGATTTAGAGGCTCCGGTATACGTGGGATTTGCGGATGATACGTTTGTCGATCTTTACGGTCTGGAAATTGTGGAAGGCCGGAAATTCTCACGCGAATTTCCGGCGGACAAGAACGGGGCTATCCTGATTAACGAGACGGCACTGAAAAGACTCATGGATCTTGGATGTGAACAGCCGATGGGTCGTGAGCTCATCTCTTTTGGCGACCGGAAGGGCCGGGTCGTGGGCGTACTAAAGGATTTTCATTTTCATTCTCTGCATAGGCCGGTGGAGCCGTTCTATCTTTTTTACGATCCCAAGGTTTGGAATTATTGGCTCTCCATCAAGATTGACGGACAGGCTATCCCAGAGACATTGAGCCGGATTCAATCGTATTTGAACCAACACCCCACAAACTATCCGTTTGAATATCAATTCTTCGATGATGTCTTCGACCAAATGTACCGAAGCGAAATGCGAATGGAGCAGCTATTTTCTGTATTCTCCGGATTGGCGATCTTGATCGCGGGGATGGGTTTACTAGGATTGGCCTCGTTCATGGTGGCCCGACGGACAAAGGAGATTGGCATCCGTAAAATCCTAGGTTCTTCCGAAGGCAGGTTGGTCTGGAATCTCCTTCAATCCTTCCTCAAATGGGTCGTTATCGCCAACGGGATTGCCTGGCCCTTGGCTTGGTGGTTCCTGCGCCGCTGGCTCATGGATTTTTCATATCGAACGACGCTTCGGCCGGGTATCTTTATTCTTGCCAGCCTGTCCACCCTGGTCGTGGCTGCGGCATTCATCAGCATTCAAGCCATGCAGGCGGCCCGAGCCAACCCTGTAGATGCATTGCGCTATGAATGATTACCCATCATACCGACTCACGCAGAACACTGCTGAACCATGTGCTGGTCTTCCTCTCAATTTTTCAAAAGGTGTCTTCCCTTTCAATGAAAAAATATTTTGAAATATCAAAATTTCAAGCAAGTGCCGAATATTTACCCGTCACTCATTTTCTAACGACTGTATAAGACCTCCGGATGAACGAGAGCTGAGCATGATGGATGTTTCCTTCGTCATCACGGGTAAATATCAAGGTCCAAGGCGCCTGTTTGAAATAGAAGAAATCCTTGGCAACAGGATAGATTTCATCGGGACCGAACTCCATAACTACTAATCGATGGCCTTCTCTCCAGATCTCCAGGAGCAGGTAATCCCCGATATAGTATTTTCCCTCGTATTCATCCAACTCACCATCTGACAGTGCGATGGGATTCGGTTTCTTAAAATAGAGATGGCTCGGATACCGGCCCTGATTGTCTTGAACATCTGTGGAGAGGCCCCTATCCTTCAACATTTTTATGATATTGTCGTGGCCGCTGCGATAAGCATAATGCATGGCTGTCCAGCCTTCTTTGGTCCTGATCATCGGGTCGGACCCGTGATCCAGAAGATACTCCACCACATGGATATTGCCCCGCCAGATAGCGGTATGAAGTTCGGTCATGCCCCACTGGTTTTGAATGTTGAGCTTAGCTCCTTTGTCGATCAGTAATTTAATGATCTCCACGTTATCATGATGCACGGCCCAGTTGATCTGTGTTCCCCCATCTCCGCCGACTACATTCAAGTCCGAACCGTTTTCGACCAAATACTTAGCGATATCCCAATGAGCACGCATGCAGGCCCAATGCAGGGCTGTATAATTATCCCCATCCGTGGCATTCAGTTTGGAAGGATCCTGCGTCAGTATCGTCTTTACGGTCTGAAAATCACCGTTCTTGGCGGCTTCCACAATTGGCTCTGTGGATGCGATGAGGGTCATATGCTGAATGATAAGCATCGCAAACAAGATGGTTTTTTTCATGGCCTTTTCCTCCTTTTTATTGAATGAATATTGAGAAATATTCTAGAAAATAAGATGTCGATAAAAATAGCTGTTCGTTTCATATTCCGTCTCGCTTATCTTAACTCAACCGGTTTAAATGATTGCTTGAAAATTTCGACAAGACCAAGCCGAAGACTCGTCGGAGGCACATGGCCTTCATTCTCCAATAGAACCATTTTGGCGCGAATACTGCCTGGGGCTTTATTCTTTATGGATTCGAGGAATTCGGGCACATAATCAACGACTCGTTTCGAGTCATTTTCGCCATAAACCATGAATAATATCCGTTCACTGATACGTTTGCTCTGCAATAGTTTTTTCAGGTGGTCGAACATGAAATCGCCGCAGTGTCCGATCATCGGACTGGCGGCTATACCAACCTGAATCGCTTCCTGAGACCCCAGCAGAGCGTAGACCGTAAAGAGCCCCGCATTCGAACCTCCGTAGAGGATAGTGAGCCGGTTTGTACTGTAGTTAGACTCGATAAAGGGATTCAATTCATGGGTGATGAACTGTAAAAATTTCTTTGAACCACCTGATCCAGGCTTGTGGCTGACTTTATCGGGAATCATGTCGCGGTTTCTATTGGTATTGTGAATCCCGACCACGATCAAATCGGGTATAACGCAAGATTCGCACAGCTCGGCAACCGTCGAAACGCCGTTCGACCAAACGAAATCCAGCTCCGCATCAAGCAAGTACAACACAGGATAAGAGGCATTCTTCGATTCCTTGTATGTTTTCGGTAACCAGATGACAATACGACGGTCCTCTCCTAAAATCCGGGAATACAGTGATGTATCGATCTTACCCGGGACATTCTGGTCGACTCTTTTACCCGTGAGTGCACCAGGAATATCCTCGTGTGCTTTGAGTCCGTTGGAAAAGATAATGAAGAGAAATATAACTCCGACTGGAAAGTATTTTCGTTCCATGACAGCTCTCCGTTACTTTCGTATGTTCGGTTTCAAATCTCCAACAATTTTCGCATCCACCCAGTAGATATCATTGTTACGAGTATAGAAGAAGTACCTCCTATCATGACTCATCCACGGGCCATAATCATATCCCGAGGAGTTTACTTTTTCACCAAGATTGACCGGCATACTCCATGTTTCGTCTTTATACGTTGATATATAAAGATCACCGCTGCCAAAACCATCAGGACGATCAACAGATGTGAAGATCATGAAGGATTCATCGGGTGAAACAAAAACATCCCCTTCGTTATACTCAGTACTAATCGGAGGACCGACAATTTCCGGTTTACTGAATTTTCCATTCTTCCAAATGGATTTGTAAATATCTCGATCTCCGAATCCACCCGGCATGTTCGAATTAAAATACAATGTGCCGGAATTCGTTAAACAGGGAAAAATCTCGTTGTATTCAGTATTAAGCGGCGGTCCCGGATTCATTGGATCTGACCAGTAATCTCCGTCCCATTCCATTATCAAAATATCATGCGGAGGGCCATAAGTCTTTTCGGGTTTCTTGGTTATGTAGAATAAAAATCTTCCATCGGGCGAGATAAAGGGGTCCGCCTCTTCATAAACGCCTGAGAATGGGGCTACTCGAGGTTTTGACCAACTATTATCCTCCATTCTCATTTCCCAAATCTGGTATAACCCGTTGTCATCCCTTCGAGTGAAGTAGAACAAATGACCATCCTTTGAAAAGACCGCGTTTAGCTCAACTCTGTCTGTCGATACAATTCCCGGCGCAAAAATCTCCGGTGTCATGCCCGGAGGTTTCTGGCCGAGGTAGGGGCCTTTGAGAATAGTAGAGTCTAAAATCTTATCCTGGGCTGGTAAAGAACTGAAAAACAGCCAAATTATAGAATAAATTGTAACGACAAGTTCTTTATTTAATATCCACATACTCTACTCCAAATATTTTGGTTTCAAATCTTCAATTATTTGTGCGCTTACCCAATAAATGTCCTGACTTCCATTTCCGGGATTATTCAGAAAATTCATTTTTTCTTCATACGTAATAGGAGATAAATAGAAGTCTTTATGTGTTGTTCTTGAACTGGAGAAGAAAAGATATTTGCCGTCAGTAGTGACAAACGGATACACGTCACTATACTTTGAATTAACAGGTTCTCCCAGATTTATTCCTTTTGTCCAGGATCCGTCCTTTCTCTGATAACTGACAAAAATATCCCAGCTTCCAAAGCCGTCATTCCTCCGGCAAAACAGGATGTAACTTTCATCGGGTGCAATAAACGGGTCGGTTTCCGAAAATTCCTTACTATTTATCTCACCCCTCAATCTTACCTCTTTTTCATACTCGCCATTTACATAGTTCGCCATCCATAAATCTTTGTCGCCAAGATATAAATTCCCCGATTGCGCAATAGTCGGATATCCCTGTATTGATGTTTGAATATATTTAGGTTTTTCCCATCCTTTGTCACCCTTTTCTGCTATCCAGTGATTATATCTTTCTGCTGGTTTGTCATCTCCTTCCAGAGGTTGTTGGGAGCCTATTACGATTTTATCCCCATCGGGAGTAATATCAAATCCTTCAATCAATTGCCCCGAAAACGGAGCCACTTTAGGTTTAGTCCAGCGACTGTCTTTTTCCTCCATGGTTAATATCACAGGAATTGGAGCTCCCCAGAGCTGATAAAACAATTCTTTTCCATCCGGCGAAAAAACAATTTTAAATTCGTCAAAAGCGGTTGAAATGATCCCCGGCGCAAAAATCTCCGGTGTCATACCCGGCGGTTCCTGGCCAAGGTAGGGGCCTTTCAGGATCGGGAAGTCGTCTTTTTGAGTGCAATTTACGAGTAATGTGAGTATGAAACACGGCACTACGATACGAATCGGTATTCGTTTCATATCCTTCATCTCCCTATTTTAGAACAACCGATTTCAATTCTTCAATAATGTTTGCGTCCACCCAGTAAAAATCTTCATTCGCCTCTTCTGTATATTTGGTAAAGAATAAATATTTGCCATCGGAAGAAACGGAAGGAAATCGTGCTTTTTGATAATACGGCCCCATATCTATGGGGTTTCTCCAGAGATCGTTTTCATCCTTAAAACTAATCATTAGCCTTCTATCCCCTTGAATCGTATTACCATCAGAATCGAATTTGCGGTTATCTTTGCTGAAAATGATATACCCTTCGTCCGGGGCAATGTAGGGGAAAGATTCTCGTGCATAAGATGTATTGATGGGATCGCCTAATCCTTTAGGCTCACTGAACGATCCATTCATAAATTCTGACATAAAGAGATCGTTATTCCCGGTGGGATCGTCATATTGATTTCTGTCGGATGTA
>Ga0180438_10005108_pt1 | contig 18449 bp, 14 predicted proteins | sample SS_ome_12_FD_132455 | JGI IMG/M metagenome (GOLD analysis project Ga0180438, IMG submission 132455) | Hypersaline lake sediment archaeal communities from the Salton Sea, California, USA - SS_3_D_2 metaG | ecosystem: Environmental > Aquatic > Non-marine Saline and Alkaline > Hypersaline >...
CTGAGCAATCGCCCTTTGCAGACCGCGCTTCGCACCTTCAACGCTCCGGCTCAAAAAATAAACCTTTATCCCTTGCTGCGCAACAAGACCACCCACCAGGCTACCTATGGTCCCACCGGAGCCGAGGATAGCTACGTTTTTTATGGTTTCAATCATAGTAAATTTCCACACCCTTAAGGATGTGGCATTTTTCGGGACGAGCTAAAGCTCGCCCGACTTTGTCGGGTACTTCCATCTACGCCCTCACGGACGTAGTATTACGAAGGAATAATAAATTTAATCCTGTTGCCGAAATACGTTCCTATTCAGCCAGCGGTTTGAACTCATTGCGCAAAACACCAATCCTGAGCAGGTCGATTCTTTTGCCCCCAATATACTTTTCCTCTCGAAGTGTTCCTTCTATCTCGAAACCCAATTTTTCAACAAGCCTGAGCACCGCTGCATTATTTGTATATACCACCGCCCAGATTTTGTGAAGATTCAGCTCGTCAAATGCCCAGTTTATCAACATAGAATGAACCTGGGTGCCTATCCCTTTGCCCCAGAAACTTTTATCTCCTATAACACAAAAACATTCTGCTGTTCCGTGCAGCTGGTCGATCTCGCGCAAACCGGTCAGACCTATCGGCTTACCATCTTTTGTTTCGATTACCAAATCCCGCCTGGAATCGTCCTGTACCGCCTTATCAAACCATTCCTGGCTTTTTTCCAACTCCAGTTCTTCATTCAAAATAAGCGTCTTATTGACAGCCGGGTCGTTGTACCACCTGACCTTAAGCTCTATATCGCGTTTTTCCAGCGGACGCAAACGAATGGTCGTTCCGACAATCTCCATCTCAATAGTCCTCAAGAAATAGCAGACTTTTTTGCTCTGTAGGAAACATTACAGATGTCATTCTGAGTCCCGGTGCGCCGGGAAAGAATCTCAACCCTTCGTGCGCAAGAGATTCTTCACTTCACTTCGTTCCCCCGTTCGACTCCCTTCGGTCGCTCAGGGCTAAAGGTTCTTTCAGAATGACAATTCTCAAACGTTTTCAACAGAGCTGCCTTCTTTTCAAAAAGATAATCACTAAATATATCTTCCGGGCGTTGTCTTCTTCTGACCGGTTTATAGTTATCACCTTCTTTAACTAATATGGCGGGGGCAACATTTATGAGTGGAGGTGTCAGAACAACAGTATAGGCTCCCGCATTGTCAATTTTTATGTAGTCCCCCACCTCCGCTTTACTGTCTTTTATTTCCGTCAACAAGTAATCTTTCTCGACACATGTTGAGCCGACTACGCTATATGTTTCCGTATCGTCTCTATCGGCCCGCTTTATGATTTGATATGGCATATTATGTTTGTGAAGAGTGGGCTTTGCATGAAATGCACTGCCGTCAACGGTAACAAAGCTTCTGCCACGAATCCTCTTGACACTTATCACCTTTGTTATATAACTTAAGGCGGTGGCAGCCATTGCGATACCCGGCTCAAGAACAAGGTGTGGCTTATGCTCCCCGGCCCAGGAATTTTTATTGAGAACCTTACAAATTCCCTCGGCATAATCGTCAAATGTCGGCACTTCGACCCACCTAAATTCCGGCGGGATATAGCCGTATATTCCGCCCCCGATATTGATATATTCAACTGTGTCCGGCCAATACTCGGCTGCAATATTACAGAGCGTTTCCGTAATAGTCTTGTAACACCAAACACCTCTGTCTGTGGTCGATGTGTGGCCATGCAGGCTATTGACTGCTACATTATCGTTCTCGGCCAAAGCACGAACCAGTTTGACCATATCGTCCTTTTCGGTGGAAAAACCGAACCTGCCAACCTGTAAGCTGTCCTGAATACGGGAAACACCCTTGTCATCAGATAAATTGATATTTACCCTTATTCCCACTTTAATCCGCTTATCCGGATAATTTTTGGCGTATTTGTTTATGTAAGCAACCTCAGGCCAGGAGTCGAGATTAACAATGCTATGATTGTCTAAGGCGAATTTTATGTCCTCATAATGCTTTACCGGGCCGTTGAAGATAATCTTTTGCGGGTCTTGTCCTATCTTAAGTGCCAGGTCGTACTCCAGCCTTGCAACAACTTCGGCGTATCCACCCTTTTCCCTGATTATATTGCAAAGATAAGGGATATAATTGGTTTTATAGGAATAGGCCAGTAGAAACTTGTTATAGCGCAACTTAAAGGCCTTGGCAATACTGTCATAGTTATCTGTGAAGGCCTCTTTGTTTATCAAATAGAAAGGTGAGCCGTAGGCTGTCGCAATATTTTCAATTTCAGAATGAGTGAACATCAAATATCCCTTCAAACCTCTAAGAAAATGACCCAATTGTCACCCTGAGCGAAGCGAAGGGTCTCTTAGGCACCATTACGATAAGATTCTTCGCTTCGCTCAGAATGACATATGTATTGTATATCCATTTTATCAGATGCTCTTAGAAGGAATTTTAACCGGATTTACAATCTTGCTCGGTACCCATAAATTCGCTGGCGGTCGCCTGGCCGGGCTGAGTAATACCCTCTCTTTTTATCACCGCTATTAAGGTCATTAATATTATCTTAAAATCGAGCCACAGATTCCAGTTATCCACATACCAGACATCCAGCTCGAATTTTCTCTCCCATGAAGCGGCGTTACGTCCGTTCACCTGTGCCCAGCCGGTCAGCCCCGGCTTAACTTCGTGCCTTCGCGCCTGCTCGGCGGTATATCTCGGCAGGTACTTCATCATCAATGGACGTGGACCTACCAAGCTCATATCACCTTTCAAAACACTCAAAAGTTCGGGAAGCTCATCCATGCTCGTGCTTCGCAGGAATCTGCCGAATGCAGGCAGTCGCTCAGAATCCGGCAGCAGCTTTCCATTTTCATCAAGCTCATCGGTCATCGTGCGAAATTTGATCAGTTCAAACGGTTTGCCGTGCAGGCCGGGACGCTTATGCCTAAACAGTACAGGTGAGCCAAGCTTAAAACGAATCACCACAGCTACAAACAGTAAAATCGGTGAAAGTACAATCAATCCGATCAGCGCCCCTGTTACATCGATTAAGCGTTTAAGAAAAAGCTGTACCTCAGACATAACGATATCTATTCTCCAAAGATAACCGTTCTGCCACGATAACATGCACCAGAGGGAAATAAGAAAACCTTAATATTGCGGGACTTTCCAAATTTTTATCGTTCCGCCCTGCCGTAAGTCGCTTGTGGCTATAAAACGTAAATCAGGAGCAAAGGCCAAAGCCCCCGCCAATTTATGTCCCGATGGCATATTGAAAATGCAACGACCCGTTTCGCACTCAAATATATACAAACTCTGAAAAAGAGTTACCGCAACCAACTTATTATCAGGATTGACGGCGATATACTGAATCGGTATCGGCTTGTGTGCAGTCTCAACTTTTTCGGTAACCTGAATTCGACTTATCAGGTCTCCTGAGTCGGTTTGAATCTTAAACAGACTGTCATCGCTACCGGCATAAATTGCCTCTCCATCCTTCGAAAAGATTACGCTGGTCAACCGTTCAGCATCCGAAAGAGCTTTTTCCCATACAACTCTGTTCTGTTTCAAATCGGCAAGGAGCATAAAAGCCTCTTGTCCTTTGCTTCCAACGCCGACAATAAACCTTCCATCGTCGGAAACGGCAAGGTCGGTTAGTTGCAGATTACCTTGTTTTTCCGTTACATCCAGAACCTTTAAGGCCCAACCTGCATCAATATCTATAGTTAAAAATTGATAACTCGACTCGGCAACCCCGTTTTTTTCATCCGCTAATATCACCACCAAAACATCACGACTGCTGTTTGCGCACAGATATGCAGTTGATTCACTTCCGGAGCCAACCCGTATTTCATTATGCGTTGTGTCGCCCTTAATATCCGTCAGCACAACAGCCGCAGGCCCAGCCAGCCGAAGGGAGGCGACAATATCATCCCCCAGAAGAACCGCCTGCTGCGATTCCACAGAGCCGCTTTGAGGTCTCTTTGAAAGATTATTCCAATCCCATATGAATATTTTATTGTCGGAAGAAACAGCCACAAGAGAATTACCATATGTTGACAATCCTCTCATGCCTTCATTAAAAGGCAACTGCAGTTCATTTACAAGAACAGACCTTTGATTAGCAACAAACATCACGACAACTATTAAAACAAAAGCCATAAAAAACAAAAGAACAGGAGCGTTTTTATTACTCGGTGTGTTCATAATAAACAAAGGCTCTTTAATGTCTCATACATCAATTAAAGTAGCAAGGCTACTTTTTAATCTTTTCCTGTATCAACGTAATATACTTATCTGCCAACCCATGTCGGTCAAAGTATTTACGAGCAAAATTATAGCCATTTTGTCCGTGTTGTTCAGCAATTTCACTTGAATTGAAATAAAATTGAATCTTATCGGCGATGTCCTGAGCATTTTCCGGTTCCGCATATACTCCGCATTTGGCATCATCAACCACCAATTTTCTAGCCACCCCATCAATTGCTATTATAATGGGTTTTGCCGCTGACATTGAATCAAACATCTTATTTGGATAGACCGTCTTAAAAGTGTCAACTTTTTTCAGGACAATCACTGAAACATCACAAGTGTTAAGGTAATATCTTACCTCTTTTTTAGACACTGGAGGTATAAATTGAATATTAGCAAGGCCTTCTGCTTTAACTTTTGCCACCAATTCATCACGCTCCATACCTCCTCCTACGCAAGCGATCATATATCTCGGATCACCTTTTAATATTTTCGCCGTTTCTATCAACTGCCATAGACAATTTGCACGACCATGAGCACCTATATACAGGCAAACAAACTTGTTATCCCAGCCATGCTTCTTCACAATCTCTTGGTCTTTAGGCCCCGGCTCGATCAAATCAAAATCTGCTGCATTAGGTATAAGCAACACTTTGTCCTCAGGCACTCCTTTGTTGTTTATGAGTCTTTCCTTAAAAGCCGGTGTCAGTACATTAATTGCTGTGGCCCTTTGGTATGAATATCTCTCCATAAAAAACATCAGTTTAATCAGGAGTGGATTGGATACAGCACCGGTATCTATCGCAGATTCCGGCCACAAGTCTCTGGCCTCGAAAACAAACCGGCATCTTTTAATTGCAGAAATAAGTATCCCAAGCGGTCCAACTGTTAACGGGGGGCTTGAAGCCAAAACGACATCATATTTACCCCTTGCAAAAAGCAGTGCCCCCAAAAAACCGAAAAAGAAAAATGTAACATACGCCCACGTTCTCCAAATAAAGTTTTTATTATACTGTTCAGACGTATGGACGCGAATCACTTCTAAATTTTCACAGGGTCTTTCATGTTGAAAAAACTTCCCCTTATAACAAGGCAGTTTCCTTCCTGTTGCAATGTCATACATGCTGGCAATAACTGACACTTCATGCCCTTTTTGCACCCAGACTCTTGTCATCTCATTCCATCTGGCGCCCCCAGGCACATTCATATCCTTCATATAGTATTGATGAATAAGCAAAATTCTCATTTCTTATTTTGCTTTCCGACTATTTCTTATATTGAAAGATTAATATGCTATTCTGACTTAGACAAAGAAACTACTTTTTGCCGACTAAATCTTTGTAAATATTTTCGATATTTCTCATATTGACGGTTGTATCAGCAAGTTCAAGAATTTTTAGACGGTTCAGATTAGCTGCACTGATAATCAGTTGGGGATTATCATATACCTCTAATATACAATTTGCGAGACTTTGTGGATCACCGGTTCTGTGCAGGAAACCTCCAACCCCATGTTCTATCCAGTCGGAATTCACTTCAATATCCGATGCAATAGGAAATAGGCCAACCGACATACCTTCAAGCAGAGCCACACTTATTCCATCGTATAAAGGCGAGGAAATAAACACATCATTCTCCTGCAAAATATTAACTATCCGATTTTTATCAACACCTCCTAAAAATACCACGTTTTTTGCAAGACCTTCTTTATCAACCAGACATCTAAGTTCACTCAGCAAAGAGCCGCCAGCAACAAATGTCATGATAAAATCTGGATTTTTATTCCGGACAAAAGACAGGGCCCTGATAATTGTAGCGTGGTCGTATATTGGTTCCAAGCTTCTGGTAGTTACCAACTTCAAAGGTCTGTTCACAATGGACTTGGGAGTACGAAAAGAAAACAACTTAGAATCAACACCGGGATTGACCACTCGAATTTTTTCTGGCTTGATACCAAGAGTAATTACTTTTCTTTTTTGGTCTTCGGTGCAAGTGTTAACACAATCCACATGCTTGAAAATGACCTTTAACAAATGTTTCCATATACAAGATTTTATGCCGATATTAATATCACTTCCATGTACCGTAGTTACTACCGGATGAAATCCGCAAATCAAAGCAGCCAATCCCCCACTGGTAACGTAATGTGTATGTAGTATATCAGGCTTTATTCTTTTTATAAGATTGCGTGCTCGCAGAAAGCTTAATGGATACTTCCACTTGCCCTGAGTTCGTGAATACTTTTTTCCAAATCCGACATTATATGTTGGGACACTATAATCAGGAGCAGGAGAAAGGCTTATAAAATGTACTTCATAGCCTGCGCACTTAAAATAGCGTATATATGGTGCCACATGTCCAAATCCACCAACAGATAAGAAACAAATACGCATCTTTTTTAGTCTATTGATTTGGGATGACGAGCCGAAAGCAGTTCTTTGATAAAGGCGCTAATCTCTTCACAGCGTGTGTAATAATTGAAACATTGTCTGCATTTTTTCATTCCACCCTGACCGATTGCTCTGCCTTTATCAGGCATAGCCAGAAGTTTCTTAATGCCCTTCGCCAGAGCGTGTGCATTATTTTGCTTAAGAAGGATAACCTCTTGGCCATCTATCAGATAACGAGGTATGTCGCCAACAGCACTGGATATTACAGGTTTCCCGGACATAAGATATTCCGGCAGACGGGTCGGAAAGGCTGCTTTTGCATCCCTACTATCCAAACGGATAAAAATAAGAGCATCGCTATAAGCCAATCTTCTGACAACCTCCTCATCTGAAACCCTCCCCCAAAACTTAACATGGTGCTTCAAAAGGGGATGATTATGAGCATATTTCTTTGCCTTGGCAGCATAACCTTTGCTGCCATCCGTCCCTACGATATTAAAAAAGACCTCAGCCCCTGACATCAACACTTCATGAATGCCTTTCATCATCAAGATGGGACCATCGCGCTCAATCATTCCACCAAGATAAGTTAGCTGATAAAAATCACTTTTTGGTATTATGCCTTCACCTGCATCTAAAGAAAATGCATCAGGATCAATGATGGCTGGTGTGGTAATAACTTTGATGCCCAAAGAAGAAAACTTCTCCGTTAAAAATCTGGATATTGCTATAATGCCATCAGACTTTGGGAGTGAAAAATGAAAGTTCAATTCCAAATCCCAGTAGAGGGGATTTAAATAACCACCTCGAAAGAATGCGGGATCAAACCACTCGACAACATCCCGAAGGATTATAATCTGTTTTTTTCTACAGTATTTGACCAGATCGTTCATGCTAAAGTAACGATAACTGTAGCCTATAACTGCATCAATATTCTTCTCCTGGGCCAACATATCCAGACACTCGAGGCCATTATAAAGCCCGTCTCGGAATACACGAAAATAATCTATAACTTTTGAAAAAAGTGATGCCTTGGGATTTGTGACAACCGGGACTCCTGCTAGGTAATACTGAATTCCTCGGAAAGATTGCCAAATTCCTCTCGTGATCCCATTTTCAGCTTTCAATGGTATCATGCTTATCACATAAACACTATGCCCTACTTCAGCAAGACCCCTTGCCATATACCTGACACGAGATGCATTGGCAGAACCCTCAGGAAAAAAAAATTCCCCTGCTATTACAATATTCATTTACCACCTTATGTAGGCGTTCTAATGAAATTAACTCAATTAACGCAGTTCTATATACCCATACCTACGCGTCTCAGCTGCAGCATTTGATAATGCTCCCGAGCAAATCCAAAAAACAAACGCGCTTTGCCCCAAAATGCTGCCCAGACCGTTCTCAAAAAAATTGAACACTGCTACTGCAACAATTAATAAAAGGCCACTATCAACAACAGAAATCAGGTAAGTATCACAATGTTTGCGAATCTTATATGTTTGCAGCATTGCACTTATAATCATCAATATAAAAGCTGCGAAGCCGAAGGGCCCCAATTCTATTCTGATTGCAGCATATGCCGAATGCGGATTAGCATCATAATAAGATACTAATGACCCTACCCCTGCACCTGTAATACCACGATCTTGCGTAAGTTGATCTATCTGCCTCCAGATTTCTGCTCGACCACTCGTAATATCTAGATGACCTGACTGATGTCTGGTCTTATATACAATGCGTTCAAAAATCGTTAATCCTTCATATTGGATGCTGGAAGCAACAAATAATACAACAAGAACAGTTAATATAGCAAGAAACCACATTTTAACCTGTTTTTTGTATATCCAGAATAAAACTAAAGCACATACTGCCGCTGAAAGTGCTGAAGTTCTTGACCTTGATATTAATAACATAAGGCCAAAATATAATATAGCACTAACATATAAAACCATGCCCTTTTTAGTCTTGGGAAAATTTCCTCCAAGAGCCACCAATCCAAGCAAGGCAGTAAAGCCCATAGTGTTGGGATTGTGAAATATGCCGCCATCATAACGATTTGGTATGCACGCCGTTAGTGAAATCATTGCACTGGTTATCAGTACAAATCTTAGCATACTAATTATAGTTGCCCAATTGTATGATGCGGGCAACAATATATATCCTATGGATCCTAATATCGCAAAGCCCATTACTCTCATAAAGCCATTACTCATTAACGGATGCCCTATTAAACTAATTATTGTGCTTACAAAAAACCAAATGGCGAAAAACCTGTTAAAAGTAATCCCTCCCACTATATTTTTATTGAACATGGCGGAGGGAACCAGAAAACACCAGGTAGCAATATAAGGCAGATAGATAATAATAACAGGAATACTCATCGAACGTATTGCCTCAGTGCCAACAAAGATCATCCATGCCAAATTTGTCACCATTATTAGAAACAGCAATGGCAAAATTTTTATAACCGGGCCGGTTTTTAAGTCTATAGACTCATCAGAGTAATAAATGTCGTCCCATTCACTATAGTCCTGATACTGTTGCTCGTCAGCAATTATAATTTCGCCGCCATTGTTGTCGATTGGTTCGTATCTCACTTAGAACCTACTCTCAAACATTATATCAAAGCCCATTTTCCATTTTGGGATTGCATTTGTCTGCTCTAAAAAAGATTTTTATCTATTGCCGAGCAAGGCTTTATCCTGAGTTAATGAGTCCCAATCTTTATTGGGAGTGCGCCAGTCTTCACCAAATTTATATGCTAAATACCCCTCAGCATCTTTTGGGACTGGAAATTCGTAACCAAATAATTCCAGCATCTTGATTTCTTCAAAAAACTCTACCGGCACCATATTAGATTTGTTTAAAAAAAAGGAGCTATGTTGCATCTTAGCGAACCTGGGCAATAGCATCTCCCTTAGCGAAGTAGGGAGCATATGAAACAGCAAAACCGGAAGAATGGTGACTACAGTCCCACCAAGAGCTTGTAATCTATTATTTGCAAGCTTCATTGTTTTCATATCATACAATGACCAAACAAATCTTTTGAGAAAAACTCCCACTTTATTTCGTGCTACAAATATCGGCTTTACTGCCATTCGTCCATTTTTCTCGTAAAAATTAATATCCAGCTCAACATTAAGTCGGTTGTTCTTCGGATTTATATGGAAATGACCGTCAGAAAAACATGTCTCATAGCCCAGTTTCCGGAATTGAACTTCAAGTTTCTTCTTGTACAATAAGTCCTTTTCCTCTTTCCACATGCCAATATCCACATCATTTTCCCATTCTAAAAAACCTCCATCACGAACAAAACCCAACAAAGTGCCGTATTCGATCCAAAAAACTTTTCGGTCTCCACTGAGCACATCTGCCGTATCGATCAACATTGTCCTCATTAAATCATGTTTAGAACCCATAGATTAAATTACCTCTAACATTCTTACGCTTCGGTATCTATGCCCCTTTTTCTTCCCATAAACGCTTGGCTTTCTCATAGTCTTGAGGTGTATCAATCTCTATTGCCAACAGATGGCCGATGGGCCAAGCTAAAAATTCATGCTTATCCAAAATATCGGCTATGGCAGTTTCATAAAACTGCTGACGCTCATTCAGTTCTTCATTATATCGACAAAGAGAATGTATCAGATTACAACTTGTCGATCGGCTGAATTTACCTATGCCAATGTACTCTCCTAAACATTCACTCGGATCCAAGTCCTTTCCAATTCCAACAATCCTGTTGCCGTCGCCTACGATTACTTTAACTTCTTCCTGCCTGCATTTCTTCACTTCTATGGCGAAAACATTACCCGACTGAACCAGCAATTCCGATACAATTCGTTTCTCAAAAAGAACGTCGGCATTAAAGCATATGAAATCATCATCCAAATACTCCTTCGCCAAATAGAGAGAATTTATCGTATTGGTTTCCGTGTAATTTTTGTTTATCACTATATCATATTGAATATGATACTTCCTGATAACTTCAAGGATGAGATCCTTTTTATACCCCAGCACAAAACATGCTCGATTAATCCCATTATCAAGTAATGAAGCTATTATGTTCTCAAGAAGTGTCTGCCCTCCAAACTTCAATAAACTTTTAGGCTTATACCAATCCAAGGCGGCAAGGCGTTTTCCACAGCCTGCCGCAAGAACAACAGCTTTCATATTATATCCTCTTTATAATAAGGCTACAGCGCCACATGATTATGAATTATCCTGAAAACAAAAATGTAACCTTTCGACTTGAAGGCCCAAGTTTCTCAACTTCTGCCGTTTTTGAAGGGCATGAGAATTCTATGGCTTGCCGATTGTGCTTCTGGTGCTACTGAACTATCTCGAATGCCTGACAACAAAACCAGTGATTTGCACTGAAAAGCGGCTGTTTCCGTGTCGAAAAACCATTCCCCAACAAGCTTACCTTATATATTAGAGATTCTTAATAACCTTATGTAATTGTGCACGAATATCGCTCGTAGTCCTCAAAAGAACATTGTTGACCATGTGAATCAACGGGATCGATACATTTAGAGACCATAGAGTCTCTATTGTCCTTGACATTGCAACGCCCTCAACTGTCATTTGCACATCCTTTAAGGCTTCATCCACCGTCAATCCCTCCGCCAACACTTTACCAAGCCTACGGTTTCGGCTGTAGTCGCTTATACAAGTCGCTATCAAATCCCCGCACCCCGAGATGCCGTAAGCAATATTTTCAGAAATGCCAAAAAAAGAGGCTACTACGCCAATTTCTCGTATCCCCTGAGTCATAAGCAAGCCCTGTATATTGGCGCCAAGACCCAATCCATCAGCCATACCTACTGCTATAGCGACCAAGCCTTTAAGTGCTGCACATATTTCATGATGTACAGGATTTCTGCTAACCTCAAAAAAAAGCAAGTCGTTAATTAAAGCCTGCTTAACCATCGCTAAATGCATTAAATCATTACTTGCCAGAACTGCTCGTGTTGGTTTGCCTTCGGCCACTTCATTTGCAATTGTAGGACCTGTCAGCACAATAACTACAGATTGAGGTAAATAATGACCTATCAACTGGCTCATTGTGTACTGACGCTCGGCATCAAAACCTTTAGAAACACTCATTATCAATGGTGATTTGCAATAATTTGACAACTCTTCAGCAACCTTACCCACCTGGCTTGAAGGAACAGCAAAAATGAAAAGCGTCTTGTTCTCATCAAATCCATTGGTATATTTTTCCTCCACTACTAAAGACTTAGGAAGGGGGTATTTAAAAAACCCTCCCGGGCTTTCACGATTCTGATTAATCTGTTCCGCCAGTTCAGCATTCAATGTCCAAACACGACAAGACAAATTGTCTGCAAAAACAGACGCCAATGTCAAACCCCAATTGCCTGAACCAATTATAATTATTTCTTTAACTTCCCTACTCATAATTGTTCTTAAAGTAAATTGAAATAATCATCCCAAATGCGATCTTGGACTCGCTTATTATAAATAACCCAAATCTTTCAACTGTTTTTTTATAAGCTTGTCAGCTTTGCCCTTTACAACATCACATTCTCCTTCTTTTTTCTGCTCAACGTCATCCTCCAGCTTATACTTAAGTTCATCGAGTATTTGCTGATACTTCTCCTGAGAAACTAAATTTTGTGTTTCGCCAACATCTTTATGTAGATCATACAGCTGTATATCATTAGTATCGATATCTTTTACCATCTTAAACTGTCCATTCTCAGAAAAAATCGCCCTAAGGTTCTTTTTAAAAGGGCCAAGTAATTCATTATCAGCGGACAAAGTTTTAAAAGTTCTTTTTAAGAAGGATGGTGGTGTAATGTATGAGGCCATTACATTTTTTCTGTTTGTCTTAACATCCTGAAGTTCCGGGAACTCATTTGTCAGCAACGTTTCCTTAATAGCACCATGTAGGCAAGTCAGTGATACGGGGGTATCGATTTGCTTTGCGGAATTCTTGCCGGCAGGTTTTATTATCAAGGGAATTTTTATCAGATTGTTACATAAGCTAAAATGATGGCCCACCAAACGCCCTTCTCCAATTCCTCTCTCTCCGAAAGTTTCGCCATGGTCTGAGGCGACAATCACTACTGTTTGATCAAATATATCACCTTGGCGCAAATAATCTAATAATTCTCCTATTTTACTATCCAGATATGAAATCTCAGAGTCATAAAGCTTTTGAATTATTTCAATGTCTTCTGGGACTAATTCTTTCCTGCCGAGAAATATGTCCTCACGACTACTTAAGTACTTATGGTTTTTCAACACGCAGCGCCAAACTTTGTCCATGATATATTTCTTATGAAAAGGCCTTTTGGGGTAGTATGGCTGGTGAGCTTCCATATAATTTACAAAAACAAAAAATGGCTGTTTCTTACTTTGTCTCCGAACAAATCTTTTGATTTGTTTGTTCGTGTGATCCGCACCATCATCTACCACAAAAAGACTTTTTTTGATTTTTTCACATAAAAGCTTAGGCCTTGATTTCCGAAACACCTCTATAAATTTCTGGAAACCTCGTTCAAAACCAAATGAAGACGAAATCCAAGGATTATTTGTAATGCCCAAGGTCGCATATCCCGCCTCAGACAACATCTCACTGATTAAGCAAAATCTACTTCCAAGATGATCTTCAAACATATTAATATTATGCTCCCAAGGGTAAAGCCCTGAAAAGATTGAAGCATGTGAAGGAGTAGTCCAAGGAGACGAGGCAAAGGCACAATTGTAGGCAATTGACTCTTCACAAAGCCTCTCTAAACTTGGAGTCGTGTCATTTCCACCCCACATGGTTAAGTGGTCATACCTTACGGTATCCATTACAATCAATATAATATTTGGCCTCATAAACATTACTCGTAAAACAAACCATGCAAACTTATTTAAGCTCCATTTTTTACAACAGGGACAGCAACCTTTTTATCTGTCATATGGTAGATCATAATCAAGAACATAGCGCCTGCAATAACGGCAAGGGCATCTATGGTAACAACCTTTGTTAAACTTAGCGGCATACCAATCAATATGAATGTAATTATAATCCCACTGACTAATAAGGACCTAAGTGAAGCGCTATAGAAGCAGTATTTAACCTTATTTATTCCCATGCAAATATAGTAACAAGGAACTGAAAACAAGTTAATAAAGTAGGCAACTACGAACCATCTTAACGCCACTGTAATTTTAGGATCATACCTTTCTCCCAACCAAATTAACAAGACATATTTTGCACAAACAAATAACGAGAAGAACACAGGCATACCAAAAACCATTATAACCTTAACACTTTGTTTATATATACTTCTAACTGCAGATTTTAGGTCGAGCCTTTTTGTTTGAAGCTCACTTACTCTTGGCATTATTGCTTTTAGTCCAATATCATAAAAACTTCGCAAGCCTAGCGCTGCCTTTATCGCAAGGTCATAATATGTTACTTCCGACAGACCAATGTATTTTGTGATAATTACCTTGTTAAAGGGTTGTACCAACATCTTTATAAGTCTCGCAGAAAAGAGCACCCCTCCAAATGCCAATAGGTCATAAAGACATTTCTTTGCAAATTTATCAATCTTGAATAATCTTATTTTATAACGGAAACACAAGGTATAAAGAAACAAACCAAATGTCACGCAATACGAAAAGAATGCGCCCAAATACAAACCCCATATCCTCAGGCCGCTGACTACCAGGGCAACAGATGTAGAAACTTGCAATATTCTTCCCAATAGAAAAATATAGTTTGCGATGTCCATCCGTCCAACACCCATAACAACACCCTTGGTGAGTTCGACGATCATAATGAAAACAGCCAAGAGGCCCATTAAGGGGATAAGCTGCTGAGCAACTTCTATATGTATTTTTTTTAATTCCAAGAACTCAACTATTTGCCCCTTAAACAGGCAGAGTAACAATATAACCAGAGAAAAAGGGACAATCATAATGCTAAATGCTGTCGTGCAATATTGAGTTATCCCATCGTAATTGTTTGCTCCATATTCTCCTGCAACATACTTGATAAGCGCGCTGTTTACCCCAAGTTCGCCCAATTGGCTAACAAAAATAACAACTGAAAGAGTTGCCCATAAACCATATTCTTCGACACTTAAATATTTTAAATAAATTGGATAAGCCAACAATATTAAGAGCATATTGCAACCTGCAGTGATAGAACCCGATAGCATATTTTTTCTTAGTTGTGATAAATTTCTATATACACCCAGTTTATCGAGCAGATACATTTTTATTGCCTTGTATTGCTGTTTAAATAAGAAGTAGATGCTTTTTTTATCAGTTGCGACTGTCGTTTAGTTTTAATAATGCTGCCGTAATTTTGTTTCTGGCTAAATAAACGATGTCGCTGTTTTCATGATTCTCTAGAACATGATCAACTTGAGTATCTAAAACATCTTGTGCTTCCTTAGCTTTCTGTGGATTGCTTTCCTTAATCGAGTCAATTCTTTTCTGCAACTCAAATAGATACTGGTAATCTTCAATTCCCTCTCGCCAAGCCTCCCAGCGTCGAGATGGCACAATTGATTCTCCTTGAGTATCAAACGTATTTTGTATTCCTGCTCCATACACGACACCATAATAACCAACTGACTTTTCGCCATCACCCCAGTTTTGTTTCTTATAGTAATCTACATAAAGCCAAAACCCAACTCCGGTTTGCCCACGCTTGAAAGCATGCCATGGCATTAAACGGTAATAATCATAAGGCGAATTCGCTTTGGCCGGACCCGTTGCGCCATATAACCAAACCTCCCTGCCGAATGCCTTGATTTTTGAATGCCAGTTGGGATGCCGAATGGAATGATTATTTGGCAAACACCAAATATCAACAAGTTTCTTAAAACGCTTAAATTCTCGGGGCCCCCTTCCAAATGAATTAGCATAAATCTTGATTTTAGAATCTATACTTTTAATTAATTTAGCCAATTCGTAAAATTCATCGCAAAGAGTCTCATCAAAGGGATACAGTGCAAATTTGTCATAGCCAATTCCTGTTTTTTTCAGATGCTTAACCCAATCTGTCAGCCATGAAGAAAATCTTTCCTTCCACTCCGACGACATCCATTCTCCAAAGAAACCGGGGTCTCCCTTGCCAGCTCTCCAATTAAAGAAAAAAAGGTACATCCTTGCATAGCTATGCCTTTGTATTATCTGGTCAATCCCTGAATAATCAATTGTTGAAATGTCTTCCATTACAACAGGCTTTTTCTTTGGAAATGGCATGTCCCTGCTATGAGTCACAACGATATTTGCGTAGTGTAGTTTTAAATCCCGAACAGCGTCAATCAATGATGTTTTTGTCTCAACAGCTACTTCAGGAAAAGCCCATAGGCATGTATCAAGTGATACTTCATGATTAAATATGACAGGCTCGACCGTAATGTTAATAGGAAATTTTTCTAAATTCAAGACATTACTATTTGGATTCATAGCCTTTATAGTTATAGTTGATTGATATTCTCCGGGCTTAAGCATAGGATTGAATACTCCTATCCATAATTGTGCTATTTCACCAGGCTTAACGGCAAATTTATTTTCTCCTTGTAATACAAGTGGGTCTGCAATTTTACCTACTAAACGTCCATCAATAAATACAGCTCTTCTTATAGTGAAAGTTTGTTGACTTTCTAAGCTGAATCTGCCTGGACTTGTTAAGGGTGAAATGTGAGCCGATACATATATATCATTCTCCAAGCAATTTAGCAGATTAATTGCTGCAGATTCATGCTCAGCCTGCCATAATCTGATATCAATTTCCTTCTTATGAACCGCAGGGTATATCTGTATTTGTTTCTCAATCAGCATATCCATTGGATTAGCTATTATGCATAAGAGTGATTTGCCATATAACTTATTGTATATTTTGGCTCGAATAATACCAAAATCAACAGCAAATGATTCAAGGCGACCTGTTAGTTCCTTTTTGCTGCCAGGCGATATGACTTGTTTTTCCATGGTTCTTAATTGAGATGCCATGTTCAAGGTAAAGTTTTTACCCAGAACATGCATATATTTTTTAATTGCATCGAGAGTTGATGTCATCTGATCTTTAAGATCGATTTGAGCTTTTATGAGGTTTACGATATCACATTTTGTACTCATTGTTTTAAATACTGCTTTATCGTCTATGCTTCGCTCTGTTTTTGTGAAGCCTTTGATAACTTCTATTTCGTCGACTAAAAGGGTCTTTCCACTGGACTGCATCAATACCTTCACAAAACGACACTTGGAATTTAAATCCATAATATTAAACCAATGAGAACTCACCTGATTGTCACCGTCAACAAGATAAGTATCACTCAGCAAGGTAATGTACTCGTAATCCTTCCCATCAATGCTTGTTAGAACAGCTATAAAATTTGGAAAAACTACACCCCTTTGTTCACCTCCAAAGCTATGAATCCTTACCTGTCCAATGTTCTCTAAAGCCTTAAGGTCAATGGTAATCTCAACAAGTTTCTCAATTATCCCCCAACCGACTGTACCTTTATACCTCCATCGCCATGACGTTTTTCCATCTGTTAATTGTACTTTATCTAAATCATCTGTACATGGATTATAATTTGGCGGAGGGTCCATTACATAAGGTTTAGACAATGCAAGGTTCGTTTTAGCCCAAGATGTTCGACAAAACAACAAGAGGAAAAGGAAGAGGATTTTCAAATTAGAAAATAAAAGTTTTGCGATGATACCTACCAGCCTTTTTTAAAAAATTGCTCTATCAAAAAATAATGTTGTTTACCTGCTTAGAAGCTTTCCTATTCCAGATGTTGGTAACTTTGTGATTTTTGTCTATTCGACACCACACATTATTCCAGTATAATGAGCCCAAGATAACATCAAGTATAATATAAAATACAACGAGGGTTTCCCTGCAAGACTAAAAATTTTCACTATTTCCAAGTAGCTTTTGCAGAGAGTATACTGCTTCTTGTTCTGTAATTTATTACTTAGACTCCGTCCCTGTGGGGTGCAATTAGGCGCTGATTCTGCAAATCATTTCACTTAAGATATGCTGATTTCGAGAATTACGCCGAGATAATCAGATACGCACTCTTTTTCCATAAGTCTAAAGTATAGCTTTATTTACGTGTATATCGGCGAATTGTTCGGCGCACTTCACGCCTCGCCAATTATTCTTGCGATCCGCTCGGCAGCCCTGCCGTCCCATAATTTTGGAATCCCGCCGCTACTGCCTGTGCCCCCATCCCTGATTTGACGGTAATTATACAAAATATCCCCCGTGGTAATATGCACAAGCCTATTCGTACCCTCCGTAATTGTTACCGGCCTTTCGGTATTTTCACGCAGTGTCATGCACGGTATCCCCAGTATCGTCGTTTCCTCCTGTATCCCGCCCGAATCCGTCAGCACCAAAGCAGCATTACTCATCAGACACAAAAAGTCCAGATATCCTACAGGCTCAAGCAATATCAGGTTCGACAGTGCCTCCATTCGCTTTTCAAGCCCTTTACCCTTAATATTGTCCCGCGTTCGGGGATGAATCGGAAAGACCAGTTTCATCTCCTTAGCTATCTCTTCAAACGCAGTAACGATTCGCCCAAAGGCGTCCATATCATCGACATTGCTCGGCCGATGTAATGTGATCGCCGCATACTCCTTAGCACAAAGCCCCAAACGCTCCAAAATGTCCGATTTATCGGCCTTTTCCTTGTTTGCAAGCAGCGTATCAATCATAACATTGCCGACAAAATGCACCTTAGAAGCATCTATGCCTTCATTTTTGAGATTATCAACCCCGGACTGCTCGGTAACAAACAGCA
>Ga0180438_10005109_pt1 | contig 18448 bp, 8 predicted proteins | sample SS_ome_12_FD_132455 | JGI IMG/M metagenome (GOLD analysis project Ga0180438, IMG submission 132455) | Hypersaline lake sediment archaeal communities from the Salton Sea, California, USA - SS_3_D_2 metaG | ecosystem: Environmental > Aquatic > Non-marine Saline and Alkaline > Hypersaline >...
AGATCTCGGGTTCCACTGATCAGCCGCACGGCGCTAGCCGCGGTTTCGTCAGCCGCAAGAACCGGGGCTAGCGCCCTGCGGCTAATTCCCCCAATCCGAATTCTTAGATGTAACAGTGCACTAGCATCTCGCGGCGATTTCCGGCCACGGTTCATGTTGGAAGCCGCTGGTTCATTTCTTTCAGCGTCGCAGAGATATTGAATACCACAATCACGCATTCCAGGATCACGCGAATCCACAATAGACAGAGGATCAGCATGACCGTCGAAAACACGGCGCCGAAAACGGCCCATACCCGCCGCATCATCCAAAAGGGAACTGTCCGTCCGCTCTTGGCTGCGCCTCCTGACTCTTCGATTGGCAGGCGAAATTCAACCGTGGAACGACTGGTGTTCGAGTGATCGACCTCCGGCGCCAAGGCCATCAGAAGCCCCCCACCAACGAACAGCAGCGAAACCGCCGACAGGACCAGGCAGGTGATCCACGTGATGCGGACGATCCAGGGCGTCAGGTATTTCTCGAACTTCCAATCGAAAATGTCGGTCCAGCTCTGCGCCGGCGTGAACCGGCGGCGAGCCGCTGATCGGTACGATGACACGACGCCCCGCGATGTGGCGGGCCCCGTGTCCGAAACGAACTGCGGAATCTCGTTGTCGGTCCCCGACTCGCCCGCGCCGGTCGGCGCCGAACTGGGCGAGGTCAAGATCGTCTCGACCGGAACCGCCGCCTGCGACGGCGACGAAGCGCCCTCGAAAAGCCCCCGCACCCGCGCGGCCGGTTGCCACCCCGGCAGGCCCATCCTCCAGACTTCGTCATCGGGCCTGAGTTCCCCCTGCAGGGCCATGGCACGTAGTTGTGCCGAGGTCAGCGGTCCATGCCGCTCGCCGCTCCGAGCGTAGTACCATTGCTGTTCGGACATCCCTCCCCCCTCCTCTCGAAGTTCGATGATCCTCCCGAGACAGCATCTTCGAGAACCGGCCCGCGTCTTTGAGAATACCTGCTAGGTGGTAAGCGAGCAATCAGCGCGGGAGCGAGCCGCGCCGCTGCGAGAGATTTCTCTCGCTTGCGATTCCCGCGCTTACGCTTCGGGCATTGACGCCAGTGCTTCCGCCAGTTCGTAAATGCGGCGGACGTGGGGGGTGAGGTCGGCGGTTCCGGCGGGGCGGATAGCGCGGTTGCTTTCCATCACGTCCATGAGCGTCTGGATGGCGGCCTTTGCCGCCGCGGCGGTCTCTTCATCGATCTTGTCGCTTTGCGCTTCATCCGCCAGGGCGGCTTGAATTCGCAGGATCGCCTCCGTCACTTGCAGCCCCTCGCGGAAGGCCTCGAGCTGCGGGCTGGGCGCGGCGCCGTTGGGCCCCGGCGCCACGAACGGCCCGCCGCTGGGATGGATGTTGCCCATCCTGGTGTAGGCTCCGATGGGCGAACGAAGTTTGCCGTCCACCTCGATCGCCCAGGAATCGAAATTCAGGAACGCCACGCCGCCGTAATTGGCCGCGATGCGGGCCAGCGGCGCCATCGTGAGATAGTCGGTCGCCACCGAGGCGACGCCGTCCCGCTTGATCGCCTCCAACGCACAATCCGGGTAAAGCGGGCGCCAAGTGATGTTTCGCCGCACCACGCTGGCATGGCCGACGATCACGCCGCCGGCCTGCTGCCGCTGCTCGCGCGTTTCTCCCCAATCCCGCACGCTGCCGCCGTGGGTCGCCACCCGCCACATGGCGTCCGGGTCGATCTTTCGAAAGAACGCGGCGATCTCGGCCGTCGGCAGGTTGTCGCCGCCCGTGCCCCACAGAAGCTGCGTGTCGTCCCACTTCAGTTCTCGCATGATTTCGCGGGCGCCGGCGGCCACGGCGGCCCACGTCTCCTCCGTGCCGGGCCTGGTGTAGACCGGCATCTCGTGGCGTACGATCTTGTCTCCGTCGAGAAGCCCCACGGTAATCGTGTCGCACATCCACTTCTTGTCGCCGCCGTCCCGGCCGAAGCCCCGCCGCGAGACGTCGTAGTTCCACACTTGCAGCGACAGATACCGCGGCGGCCCGGCGATCTTGTCGTACAGCTCCAGGTAGCGGCGGACGTAGCGGAAGTCCGGAGCGTATTTGCCGCCTTCCTTGCGGAAGACGAGCAACGGATAATCGCCGAACCAGTGCTCCGCCAGCACCGGCGCGCAAAGAATGGTATTGCCGCCGTACGCCATCAGCTTCATCGACTCGGCCATCAAATCGAAGTGGCGGTCCGACCAAAGCGGCGCCTGATAGCGCCGGGCGATCGCCTCCGGACAATGCAGCAGGCTGGCCGTCGTGTGCAAATCGCCGACGTCCGGCAGCGTGAAATCGTACACGGTCAGTTCGACGGGAATAGACGTTCTCTTCGTAAGGCCGTTGATTTCAAGCGCGCCGCGGTAGAGCCCGGCGGGCGTTTCTTTGGGAACGCGTACCGTGAGCCAGATCGGCAGGATGGTGGCGCCGGCCGGCGGTTTTTCGAGTAGTTGCGGGATTTTGGCGTCCGCCGTGGCGTAGCGGATTTCGATCGCTTCGGCGGGCACCGTCTGGCCCGCTTCGGATTCTAAGTAACTTTGCACGATTCGAGGAGGGAAGGGGTCGGGAGTCTTTTTCGGTCCAACCGGCAACCCGCTGGAGAATACGTCGACCGAAAAAGACTCCCGACCCCCTGCGCCCTCCCCGAGCTTCGCCGACACGCGATCGAGCGGATGCTCCGCGGTGATGGCGACCTGGCCGGAAGCAACGCCGTTTTGCGGCGCCGCGAGCCGGATCGGGCGCAGCGGCTCGAGCGGGTCGCCATGGTCGAAGTCGACGCCCGGCCGCAGCAGCGAATCGCACGTCCAAACCTGCTGCTCGGGGATCAGGTCCATGCTGGCGGCGAGTCCGCTGGCCGTCGGGCCGTAAATCGCCAGTTGGTTGACGCCGCAGGTTCCCCAGGCCCCTTTGCCGGAGCGGGGATTCCAGCCTTTGGCGGCGTCGGCCTGATGGGCGGCCGGAAGCGCGGCGCGGTGGACCCGCACAGCCAGCACATTGGTTCCTTTGCGGAGGAGCGACGGGGGCAGCGCCACGCTCAACCGGCGAAACCGCAAGTGGTAACGATCGGCCAGGTCCGGCTGGGGGCCGCGATTCTCGGAGACGGACCGCAGCGGTTTGCCCGCCGCGTCAAAGAAGGCCTCCTTCGGATAGTCGCTGGCGAGCGTCGTCGCGGTCAACTCACCGGCAGGTAGATGAGCCCGTGCGACCTCCTTGCCGTTGAGATAGACGACCGCTCCGCCGCGGTACTCAAGGATGAGTTTGACCGGTTCCGCTTTTTCCGGCCGCTCGACCACAAAGCGAAGGCGGCCGCACAACAAATAAACGTTGGTCGCGTCGCCGTAGCCGTAACCGGCCAGCGGGGCGCCGACGTGGCGGGGCCAACCGGAATCGTCGAAGTCGGGCTCGATCCAGCCGGCCGGTGGGGGCGGGGTGGGATACGAGAAGGAATCGCGAATCCACCGCACGTTCGGCTTCTCCGGATACCCGTAGCCGCCGCCAAGATCGACCTTTCCGTTGTCGGTAACGGTGGCGGGCGTCCGCCAGGCGGCGTGGTACCGCCAAAACGACTCCTTGCCGGCGACCGTCGTCTGATCTTCCGGAGGAGGCGCCCCGGCTTCGCAAGGCGCCCTCATCGGCGCGGCGGCGCCGAAGAAGATGGCGCCAAGCAGGAATGCGAAATGCGTTCGATTCATCAATATAACCTCCACAAGATGGAACGCGGTTTTCCGCGACCCGCAATCGCGGTGTTATTTTCCGATGACGACCCTTTCCCCGTCGAACCGCACCGTCTGTTTGCCGACGCTTACGGTTGCGCTCAGGCCGCTGCCTTGGGCCTTCACCGCCGGCGGTTGGCCGCGGCCGATGGTCACGATGACGAAGAACTCGGCGTTCTTGTCGTTGGTTTGGGCGTAGATGCCGGGGGCCGACATCACACCTTTGCCGCGGTTGTAGGTTTTGGTGTAGACGATGTTCCGCTTCTCGGCCTTCACGTCGAGCTTGCCCGGCGAAACGAACGTCAGCCGCATCGTTGCGCCGTCTTCGTGGGTGAGGGTAACCGTGTTTCCATCCACCTTGGCGAGGTCCAGGTCGCCTTCTTCCAGCACGACGTCGCCCCGCTTGTCCATCACCTTGTCTTTCAGCCGCCACATCCACAGCTTCTGCTCGCCGCCGGTGATCTTGTCCACGAGGACGAACAGGCATTCGGCGCCGCTCTTGCCGCTATAGTCCACGCCGTAGGCCCGCAGGCCGGTAATGCCGCTGTCTTGGAAGGCCGACTCGATCGGGATGTTGCCGTACTTCTCGTACAGCTTCTGCGGTTTCCCCTTGCGGTCCGCCTGGGCGGCGGCGTAGACGTGGCTCAAGTCGAACGTCACGGCGCCGGAGCCGTCTTTTTCCGTCCGCGCGTAAAGCAGCCGCCCACGGGCGCCTTCGTTCGTCTCGTCATTAGGCAACAAGACCACGTTGGCAAAGGCCCGCTGGTTGTGCAGCCGCAGCGACGGCATCGACCGGGCCCAGGTGTGTCCCAGGCCGCCAATCACGAAATTGCCGGCGTTGGGCACGCTGTAGCCCTGGCCGCTGTGGAACCGTCCATAGATTTGCACCAGGATCGAATGATTGCCCAGGTAGCCGTTGCGAAAGCCGTAGTAGCCGAAGGTCGGGGCCTCCCACGCCAACGGCAGGATGCCCTGCGGCGGCGCCGACTTGCCGTCGAGCGGGTAGTTCACAAACGCCCGGCTGTAGACGCTGTCGACCGATCCGGCCAGCAGCTTCGCGGGCGTTGTGTTCGCGCCTTCCAACCCCACGTGCCGCCGCCAGGCCCACAGCACGGCCGGCTTCCAGGCGTCGGGGACGAGCGGGTAATGGAGCGCGAAATACTGGTTGTCGATCTCATTGGGCCCATTGACTGAGAGCGTGACCGGCTCGCCGTCTTTCGGGTAGATGTGGGCGAATATCTTTCGCGGCACGAAATGGGTGATGTCGTCGTACGGCGAGAGATCGACGCCGAAACTGTTGCGGTAGGCCACCGCGCAGTTCGCCGGCAATAAGGCCAGCGAGCGGCACATGCCGGAGGTGTCGGACTGGGCCCCGCCCGTGCCAAAGCCTTCCCGCTGGTGCGTGTACATGGCCCAGCGGGTGATTTCGAACAGGGTTTGGTATTGCTGGTTGAAGCCGGTCCGCTCCCAAGCGGCGACGTCCCACTCCCACGCCTTCCGTTCGTTTTCGTAGTTTGCCTCGAGCTGTTTGGCGTTTTGCTCCCAGGCTTCGCGGTCGGCGTCGGTAGCGGCGGCCAGGTGCGGCGTAAGGTGGTTCCAGCGGGCGCGAATCCGCAAGGTCACCATCAGCGGGTAAAGCCCCTTGCCGATCTTCACCACTTGCCCGTGGGCCAGCGTGCAACCGTTGAGCGTGAATTGCTGCGAGCCTTGCATCGTGAACGGGGCGCTCACCTTGACCCATTGTTCCTTCTCGCTCTTGAGGACCGTGTACAGGCACATCGTAAGCGGGCCGTCCTTTTTGATTTCGGGTCCCGGTGGCCGCTTGATATGGCGGTGGCTGAGCGACGTGCCGATGTTGAGGATCACGCCGCCACCCGGTGGGACCTGCTTCTTGTCGAGCGGCTCAAACTTGTGATAGCCGTAATCAAAACTGAACGACGTTCCCGCTTCCGGCCGGGCCGCCGCCACACCGCCGATCTGCTCGAGCGGATCGCCCTGGGCCATGATGTTCAGCGGCGGCGTGGCGAGCCACTTCTCCGGCGACGCGCCGAGCTTGAGCGGCACAACCGGAACGCCGTTGCCCGGCTCGTAATCTTCAGCCGGTGGAACTTCCGCGACGTCGTCGAACCCGATCGGCCGGGCCGGCTTCTCCCCGGGCTCGCCCCACAAGGCCAAACACCCCAGGGCGGGACCGAAGTGGAACCACATCGCCTCGCTGTTGCCAAAATCGTACTGGGCCTGCGTGTTGAACATCGAGTGCTGGTACAAGATGCGGTTGGTCCACATCGTGATGAACCGCTCGACCTTCCGCTTGAAGTCGTCCGGCCAGGCGTCATAGCAAAGGTCGTAGGCCACCGCCGGCTGTTCCCACACGGCCGCCCAGTGGAGCATGCCGTGGTGCGAACCGGGGGCGCGCGCCAGTTCGTATTCCCCCTCCATCAGCCGCTCGACGAACGCCTGCGCCTGGTTGGCATACTTCTTGTCGCCCGTGAGTTGATACTTCACGCCCAGGCCGATCGCGTCATTCATTTTGGCCAGCGCCGCCTTGCCGAAGGGCGTCTCCGCCTTTTTTCGCAGACCCGGCAAATCGCTTGCGCGGAACAGCAGCCGCGGGTGTTCGCCGGGCTCGATCGAGGTGAAGCCGGCCGGCGGCGGATCGAGCGGCGGCAGCTTTGTGACCAGGGCGGCGCCTTCGCGCTTCGCGCCCTTGAAATCGCCCTTCCAGGTTCCGTAGAAGCGGCCGTCTTCCTTCTTCGCCGCCTTCACATCGTAGTGGGCCCACTCGTCGATTTCCGTGTAGCCGTCGCCCACGATGTGCATTCCCAGGGAGAACTCGACCGCGTCGTCCGTGATCTTGCTGCCCGTCACATGACCCACGTCGATGCCCCGGCTGAGATTGCCGGCCGTTCCCACAACTCGCTCCCAGCGATCGCCGACCTGGCGGAGGTTCAAAACGAGCGACGCATGGTTGGCGGCGGGATCAGACCCGCGGAAAACGGCGTTGATCAGCTTGAGTTCGAACTGCGTGGGCAGCGGCGCCTCGGCGCCAGCCGCCCAAGCCGCCAAGATGGCTGCAATCAGCACGGCGGAAGGGCACAAACGCAACATGAAACAAACGGTCATCGCGAGGCTCCAAAAGGCGGGGCGTGGGGAAAGGGCGCATCGTTTAACCGCAAGCCGCAGGCGCCGCGGAGCCCGAAGCGTCAGCGAGGGTTCCGTTTCGATTTCCCTACCGGCCTAAGGCGGCGGGCCAACGTTTTTTGGCGGAATGACTTTAATGCCCGCACCGGCAATGGTAAACTGAGGGCAATGGTGGTCCATCCTCCCAAGTCGCGCCACCCCCCCACCGCCAAACCCGCCCCACAACCCGCCTGGCGCGGCGCAGCCGCAACCAAGTCCGGAGTATTCGCGTGCGTGTTCATCACTTGCTGGCCGTTCTGATGGTCGCCGCCGGCGCCATCGCGTGGTTTGCCCCACCGGCCGACGCGCTGATCAACCTCTATTTCACGCCGGTCGATCTGGCTCGGCAGTCGGAAATGATTTTGCGATTGGAAGTCAGCCCGCCGACCGACCATGGCCAACTGCCGGCGGCGGTGATTTCGCAGCTCAAGGGCGAGGCGCCGCGGGACTTGACACTTGCCGCCAATCTCACCAGCGAAAAGGTTGCGACCAGGCTCAAGCGGGAATTCGCCGGCGGCGGCAAGCAGACGGTCCTCCTTTTTGCCGGCGATTTTTCGGAGGCGGTCGATGAAGGCCCCGGGGAAGACGACACCCCCATCGGCGCCCTGTACGTCGGCACGAGCTGGTTCGCCCTGATAAAAGGCGGCGGCGGCTTCGTCCTTAGCGAGGACAAGTTCGAACTGCACACCGTCTGGGCCGGCAGCGAGGAAATGCTGAGCGAGGCCACGCAGTACATCCTCGCCGACCGCCGGGCCGATGTGCCGACCAGGCCCGGCGTGGCGTGGGGCCAGGCCACGCTCATCGGCCAATTGGACGGACCGATCCGCGAAGTGAAAACCATCGACTTCGACGGCGACGGCCGGCCGTGCGTGTGGGTCAGCGACGCGGGCGGCGACCGCTTTTTTCGACTCAACGAGGACCGTGGGGAATGTGAAGACGTGACGGCGGAAATCGCGGCGTCGCAAGAAGCCGCGGCATGGCTCGACCGACTCCGCGAGCGCGCCAAGCGCGTATCCCAAGCGGGGTCGGAGGTCGCGCCGCATGGAAAGAATATCGAGGCCGACTTCGACAACGACGGCGTCGCCGATGTGCTGCGGGCGCATCCGCAGGGATTGCTTTTCTTTCGCCGCGGTGAAGACGGAAGCTACGTTTCGCCGGTGGAGGCTTGCGAGTTTGCCCTGGGCGAAGGAATCACCGCGATGCTGCCCGGCGATTACGACGCCGACCGGGACGTGGACCTGGTGATCGGTGGCGCCGGGGGGTGCTTCGTGTTTGCCAATCTCGGCGACGGCCGGTTCCTGCCCGTCCTGCGGGAAAGCGGCGAGGTGAGTTACAACGCCAAACCGAACGTCGCCGACGCCTTTACTTTCGATGTGAACAACGACGGTCGGCAGGAATTCATGCTGCTGTACCGGGATATGGACGCGATGCCGTTTTTTAACCGCGGTTTCCGCACGTTCGGCTTCGCGTTTGATTTGGAGATGAAACGGGCGAAGTTCGAGGCGGCGCAGGCGTTGGCCGCCGGGCAAACCGCCGGAACGGCCGCCGACATCGACGGCGACGGCGCCCAGGATTTGGTGTTGGCCGACGCCGAGAACCGCCTGTGGCTGATCCGCCGCGACGACAAGGGCTCACGGCTTGGCGCAACGGTGTTTCTGCCTCGTGGCAAGGTTGGCCCGGTGAACGTCACCGCCTTCGACGGGAACCGCTGCCTGGGAACCCGCGTGGTCACGGCCACGGCGCCCGCGCTGTTCGGCAAGCAAATCAAGGGCCCGATCGACTTGGCGTGGCGGCGCCCGGGCGGCGAGGAAGTGAAAAAACGGATCATCGTGCTTGGGCCCACGCGGTTCGTGGCGCCGGCGGCGGGCGAGTGAGGTCTTCGGCGGTTAGCTTCTTCCCGTGTAGCTACAGCGCGCGTTCGAGTGGAGGGGGTCGGGAGTCTTTTTCGGTCGTCGATGAACAAGATGGATGCCGGCTTGGCCGAAAAAGACTCCCGACCCCTTTGGTTCCGCAAACGGTCGGTGCGGGCGGCGACGTTCCGTCGCCGGCTAAACGGGCACAAACGGCCACGCATCCCAACTCCCCAATTCCCAATCCCAATTCCCCAATCCCCAATCTTGCCCCGTGATTGCTGCCCTGCTCAACGCTCCCGTCGCCGTGGTTCCGGTTCTCACCGGGCCGATTCAGGCGCTGCTGGCGCTGGCGCCGTGGCTGTTGGCGACGCTTTTCGGCGGCCTGTTGTGGCTCTTTCGGCCCCGCGTGATGTGGCTGGGCGTGAAGCTGCTGTGGCGGGTGAAGCTGAGCGTGTTGGCGGTGGCGGCGGTTCTCGCGGGCGGCTATGCGTTGTGGGCGGCGTATGGGCCGGGGTTTTCCTCGCGCGGCGCCGTTGCGACCGTCGAAAAGGGCGAGGACTGGCCGCTCTTTCGCGGCGGACCGGCGCGAACGGGCTGTGTCGACGACGGGCTCGAACCGGTTCGGCCCAAGCTCGCCTGGATGTGGAAGGACGGCGGCACGGCGATCTTCTCTTCCCCCGCGGTGGTCGGCAATCGCGTTCATGTGACCACGGCGCTGACCGGTCTGTTCGGCAAGGGCCGCATTCTCTGCTTCGACGCCGACACCGGCGAACTCGTGTGGGAAACCGCCCCGCCCGGCTTCCAGGCCACATTTTCGTCCCCCGTGGTCTCGGGCGACCGGCTCGTGTGCGGCGAGGGGCTGCACTTCACGAAGAACGCCCGGGTCGTGTGCGTCGATCTTGCGGACAGGCGGCAAGGGAAAATCTTGTGGACCTACCGCACAAAAAGCCACGTCGAATGCACGCCAGTGATTCACGAGGGCCGGGTTTACGTTGGGGCCGGGGACGACGGCTATTACTGCTTCGAACTCGAGCCTGACGAAACCGGCGCCGCCAGGGTCGTCTGGCATACCGGCGGCGAGAACTACCCGGACGCGGAGACGTCGCTGATCGTCCACGAGGGCCTGGTGTACGCGGGCCTGGGACGCGGCGGCCAGGCGATTTGCGTGCTCGACGCGGCGACGGGAAAGGAGATTAAGCGCATGGCGACCGACTACCCCGTCTTCAGCCCGCCCGCCATCGCCGAGGGAAAACTGTTCGTTGGCATGGGCGCCGGCGACTACGTCTATCGCGCCGAGGAACTGGACCAAAAACCCGCTGGCGCCGTGTGGTGCATCGACCTCGCTTCGCTTGAGCCCGTTTGGAAATATCCGGTGGGCCGCACGGTGCTCGGGGCGGTGGCGGTTCGCGGCGGCCGCGTTTACTTCGGCGCCCGCGATGGCGTGCTGCATTGCCTGGATACGGATGGCCGATTGGTGGGCAAGTGGAACGCCTACGCCCCCATCGTCACCGGCCCGGCGGTGACCGAGCGGCTGGTTTGCGTGGTGACCGATGCGGGCGTGCTCTACGCGCTGGATCGCCAGACGCTCGAGCCCCGGTGGGAATTCCCCGTGTCCAGCGGGCCGCTCTTGTTCAGTTCGCCGGCGGTGGCACGCGGCCGGGTTTATCTCGGGACGGAACATGACGGCCTGCTCGCCGTCGGTGAGCCGGGCGCGTGGAGCGACGAGCCGAAAATCCCCGTCTGGCCGGCGCCGCTGGGCGGTCCGCAACGGTGCGGCGCCGCCGACGATTCATCCCTGCCGGAACTGGGCGCCATGCACTGGCAGTACCCGGCGGACCAGACGGGCGAAACGGACATCGCCGCAGTGGTCGCCCCACCGGCGGTGGTGGATGGTCGCCTGTTCGTCGCGCTCGCCATGCCCATCGGCGACGAGGGACGGCGCGGCGGCCTGGTTGCTATCGCGCCGAAATCGGAGGCCGACGAACCCCCGACCCCCGATTGGGTTTACGAGACCGACCTTCCCGTCATTCGGTCTCCGCTTGTTTGTGGCGACCGGTTGCTGCTGACGCACGGCACACTTCAGGGCGAGGTCCGGCGTCTGTTCGCGCGGAAGCGAAGCACCGGCGGACCACGTTGGAGTAAGCGCGTCGCGTCCCCAGCGACGGGCGCCGTGAGCTGCGCCGAGCGCGAGATATTCGCGCAACTGACCGCCAACACCCTCTCCTGCTTTGATCCCCTTGGCCAGGACGTATGGTCACAGGAAGTCGGCCGCATGGACCATCCCCCGGCCACCGTTGGACAACTGGTCGTCGCCGCCGCATCCGACCCGCCGGCCCTCACCGTGCTGGACCGTCCCACGGGCAAAATCCTCTGGAAAGGGCCGCTCGCGGCGAAGCCCACCGCGGCGCCATTCGCTGGCAATGAAATGATCCTTGTGCCCACAGCCAGCGGTTTCGAAGCCCGCAACACCACCAACGGCCGGCCGGTGAGCGACTGGCGTCGTGAAGGCGGCGGCGTCTCGGCGGAATTTTTCGTCGGCCAGAACGTGATTGCGTATATCAGCGTGGATGGCGAACTCACGCTTCTGTCGCGCAAAAGCGGCAAACGGCTCGGCAAGGTCCCCGGCGCGTTGCCCGGCTTCGCCCCGCTGCCGTGCCGCGAGCGGCTGCTGTATCTTGCCGACGGCGCGATCATGGCCGTGACGTTCGACGAAACCGGCTTCACCGGCGCCCCGCAGCAGTGGGCGGATACGTCCTGGCTGGGCAAGCCGACCACGTCGATGACGCTCTCTGGCGGCGCCGTGTACGTCGGCATGGAGGGCTGGGGCCTGGTGCGATGGGGGGCCGAGTGATGGGCGCCACCCCGCAACGATGGATTCACTGGTTTTCCGACCCGCCGCCGCAAGACGCCGCCGACCTGACCGAATTGCTCGGCGGCAAGGGGGCGAGCCTGAAGGAAATGGCCCGCGCCGGTCTGGCCGTCCCGCCGGGCTTTACCATCTCGACCCAGGCGTGCCGCCGCTTCTTCGAACTCGGCGAGACGTTTCCCGAAAGTTTGGAAGAAGAACTTCGAAAACACCTCACGCGTCTTGAAGAAGAAACGCAGCGGAGGTTCGGCCGAGGCGAGCATCCGCTGCTCGTATCGGTTCGCAGCGGGGCCGCCGTTTCGATGCCCGGCATGATGGACACCGTCCTGAACTGCGGGGCCCTCGGCGAGCCGTATCCGAGCGACCCGTGGGACCAGCTTCTGGCCTGTGTGGAAGCGGTGTTCCGCTCCTTCCACAGCGACCGGGCCGACGCCTACCGCCGCCGCAAAAGCATCGAGGGCCTCGCCGGCACGGCCGTCACCGTGCAAGCGATGTTCCCCTCGGACGTCTCGGGCGTCCTCTTCACGCAGGACCCCACCGCGCCGGCCGCCAACCGCATGGTGATCGAAGCGGCGCCGGGTCTGGGCGAGGCCGTCGTCTCCGGCAAAGTCACGCCCGACCGTTTCCTCGTGAATCGCGACTATCCCGCCCGCGTGACTTCGACTCTCCGCGATCCCAACCACCCCACGCTGACCGCCGACCAAATCCACGAACTGTGCGAACTCGGTTACAAGATCGAGGACCACTTCGGCCATCCGGTGGACCTGGAATGGGGCTTCGCGGAAGGAGCGTTCGCCCTGTTGCAGGCCCGGGCCATCCGCGGCCTGGAAGAAGCGAACCGGGCCGCCGAGTTGGACGCACTCCGCCGCGAGGAGATCGCCCGGCTCGCCGCGTCGGCCAACGGCGCCCGGCGGGTGTGGGTGGCCCACAACCTGGGTGAAACGCTGCCGACGCCCACGCCGCTGACGTGGGACATCATGCGGCGGTTCATGAGCGGGGCCGGCGGCTTTGGCCGGATGTACCGGCAGTTGGGCTACCGGCCCTCCGCCGCCGTGTGCCGAGACGGGTTTCTGGAGCTGATCGGCGGGAACATCTACGCGAACCCCGATCGCCTGGCCGGCATGTTCTGGGGCTCGCTGTCGCTGACGTACGATCTCGACGCCCTCGCGAACGACCGCACGCTGCTCGAAAGCGGGCCGACCCGTTTCGACCCCGACCGGGCCCACCCGGCGCTGTTCCTCCACCTGCCGGCGACCCTCTGGTCGATGACCCGCGTGTCGAAAAACCTCCGCCGCTTGCGGCGAAGCAGCGCGGACCAGTTCGAAAAGCACGCCGTCCCGCCGTACATTCAGTGGATTCAAGAAGAACGCCAGCGGGACTTGTCGCAGCTTTCCGACGAAGAACTTCTTGCGGAACTCAGCGCCCGCCGCGTCCGTACGCTCGACGACTTCGGGCCGGAGTCGATGAAACCCGGCTTCGCCGGCGCCATGGCGTACCAATCGCTCAAGAACAAGCTGGTCCAACTCGGCGGACCGGTGGAAGGCGGCGAGTTGGCCAACACGCTTACCTCGGCCCTCGATGGCGACACCACGTTTCAGCAGAACGCCATGCTGCACGACGTCGCTCGCGGCGAAGCAACGCTGGCGTCGTTCCTAGAAAAATTCGGTCACCGCGCCGCGCAGGAGATGGAACTGGCCCAGCCCCGCTGGCGGCAGGACGCCGCGTATCTCGAACAGGCCATCGCCCGCCTCGCCGCCGCCTCGGGCCCCTCGCCGCAGGAAATCCACGAAGAAAATCTCGCCCGGCGCCGCGAGGCCGAAGCCGCCTTGCCACAAACGCTTGCCGCGTGGGGCGGGTCGTCCTTCCGCGAAAGCATCGAGGCCGATCTGCACACCGCCCGACGCCTGCTCCCTTACCGCGAGTCGGGCAAGCATTACCTGATGATGGGTTACGAATTGATCCGTGAGGCGATCGAGGAATTGGCCCGGCGGCGCCGGCTCGGCGAGCGAATCTATTTCCTGAAGCTCGTCGAATTGCCGCAGGTCGCCCAGCCTTCCGAGCGTGACCGTCTCGATGAGTCGATGGAAAAACGCCGCAGCCGCTGGCAAACCCTCCGCGGGCTCGATCTGCCGGAATGGATCGACTCGACACGGCTGGATGAACTTCGTGAACCGGTTTCGGAAGGCGCCGGCGCCCAAGGGGAACTCACCGGGACCGGCGTCGCCCCGGGAACCGCGACGGGAACCGCCTTTCTTGCAAGCCGCCCCGAAGAAGCGGGCGACCTGCCCGAAGGCGCCATCCTCGTTTGCCCCAGCACGGACCCCGGCTGGACGCCGCTGTTCGCCAGCGTCCGAGCCCTGGTGATGCAGCGCGGCGGCGTCCTCTCGCACGGGGCGATCGTGGCCCGCGATTTCGGCCTGCCGGCGGTCGTATGCAGCGGCGCCATGCGGGCCATCTCGCCGGGCGATCAGATTCGTGTAGACGGCGGACGCGGAACCGTCAGCATCGTGGAAAGGGCCGAGCCATGATGCAATGGTGGAACGCATTTTGTTTGGCCGTGGGTGATCCGCTTTTGGGCTGGTCGCTGCGGCTGCCCTCGGACGCGACGCTGTTGGCCGTGGCGGTTCTTTCGGCGGTTGTGTTCGCGCTGGCCCGGCTGGCGACGACGAACCAGGACCGCCTTCGCCGGGCCGCCGCGGACAAGAAGCGGCTGAAGGAGCTGATCCGCGTGGCGAAGCGCTCCGGCGATCAGGATGCCCTCGCCCGCCACCGGGCCACGCAAGGGCAGATCGGCTTGATGACGCTGGCCGCGGAGATCAAACCGCTGCTCGTGGCGATGGCGCCCATCGCCATTCTCGGCACATGGTGCGCATTGCGGCTGGAGTTCCATCCCCCGCGGGCGGACGAGCCGGTCGAGTTCGCCGTTTACACACCCGTCTCCGCGGCCGGCGCCTTGGCGACGCTCGTTCCGCAAGCAGGCGTTTCGTGCGAGGGTTGGATTCAGCGGATCGAGCCGGTGACCGACGAAGGCCCGCCACATGGGATTGCCGTGTGGCAGATTCGGGCCGCCGCGCGGGATGAGCCATACGAGCTTACGGTCCGCTTCGGCGACAAAACTCTCGAGCATGAGCTTCTCGTGGGCGAGCCCGTCTACACCCCGGCCCTGGCCCAGCAAAGCGAAACGGTCATCACCGAGCTGCGGTACCGGCCGCTGAAGCTGTTCGGCGTCGTTCCGGGCGTGGCGGCGATCTACTTTCCCCCGTGGCTGGTGGGATATCTCGTCCTGACGATCCCGCTCGTCTTTCTGCTGCGGAGAATATTGAAAATTCAGTAGTAACTGCGAATGATATCGTTACCAACAGATGATGACATTTCACATGGAGATGATTGGGATGAGCGACGTCGCGATACAAAGAACCGCAGATGAACACAGATGGACGCAGATTTTGGCGCAGCCACACCATCCGTCGGTCGGCTTGGAGGCCGCAGGGGGTCGGGAGTCTTTTTCGGTCAATGGATTCTCAACTGGGTTACCGGGCGGACCGAAAAAGACTCCCGACCCCTTCCCTCCTACCAGGACGAAGAGAACCACGGATGAACACAGGTTAATACGGATGCGGGCACGAGGCATCCCTTTGTTTTTGCGGCATATCCGTGTACATCGGTGTCTATCCGTGGTTCTTTTCTTGTTGGTTGTGGCTACGCTGCGCCGCGTCCATCTGCGGTTCTTTTTTGTATGCTTGGCCGTGTTATCGTCCGTGCCGGGCCACGCGGAAGAGGCGACCGTCGTCGATGACGCGACCGCGTACCGCTACCAACTGTCCTTTCGGGCGCCCGTGGTGGGACGGGGCGGGAAGATCGAAATGGACGCGGCGCCGCCGGACAACTGGGTCCTTCGCGGCGGCGACGTGGCCACGCCGACGCCGCCCGCCAACTGGACGGCGCCTCCCTTTGATGATTCCGCCTGGCCGACGGGCGCCGGCCCGCTCTTGGGCGAATACGGCATGAGCCGGCCCGCGGGTGCGGCCCTGATTTGCGTGCGGCTGCCGCTTTCCGTTCGCGATCCACAGGCGGCGGGTCTGACGCTCTCGCTGCGCTACCGGGGCGGGGCCGTCGTCTATCTCAACGGCGAAGAGATCGCCCGCCGGCATTTGCCGGATGGAAAACTCGATCCGCTCGCGCTGGCCGACGATTATCCGATCGACGCCTTCGTCACCGAGGACGGCGAGTCGCTGCTCCCCAACTTCGGTAAGAATACGCCCCCCGCGGCGGAACTGAAGCGTTATGAACTGCGGATTCGCGAGTTGGAAGTGGACCTGCCGGCCACGCTGCTCAAGCAAGGGGGCAACGCGCTGGCCATCGAACTGCATCGCTCCGCCATCCCGCCCGACCTGCCGCCGTTTGGCCGCGGGGCGTGGGACACCGTCGGCCTGGTCGGATGGAAGGTCACGGCCGCCAACGCCAAGGCGGTTACGCTCCCCGGCGCCAAGGGAGGCGAGGTTCAGCTTTGGGCCGCCGCCCCGTGGCTGCGGCTGGATGAGTCGGAACTGCCGAGCGCGCCGGCCGGGTCCGTCCCGCAGGTTGCCATGTTCGCCCCGCTCGGTGGCGTCGGCTCCGGGCAAATCGTCGCCAGCTCGGCGGCGCCCTTCTCCGGGCTATCCGCCAAGATAGGCGCCCTCAAATCCGAAGACGGCGCCAGGTTGCCAACGGAAACGATCCGTATCCGCTACCCGCGACTGGGCGATGGCTTCCTTCCGCTGCTCGACCGCCCGACGAAGGAAGCGGCCGTCCAGCCGATCTGGCTCACGGCGGAAGTTCCCGCGGACGCCGCCCCCGGAGTCTACCGCGGCGCCCTCACCGTCACCTTGCCGGAGAAGTCGGTCGAAGTCCCCGTCGAACTTGCGGTGTTCGATTGGAATGTCGGCCCGCCGAGCGAATGGAAAACATGCGTGAACCTGCTGCAATCGCCGGAATCGGTGGCTCGATATTACGGCGTGCCGCTCTGGTCGGACCGGCATTTCCAATTGATGGAGAAGTCGTTCGCCCTGATGGGCGCCGCCGGCAATGACGTGCTGGGGGTCTCGGCCGTGGGCAAAAACGTCTTCGGCGACGACCCGCTGGTCGTCTTCCGCCGCGAAGGCAAGGAACTGAAGCCCGAGTTGAAATTCCTCCGCCGGTACCTGGAGCATTACGACCGCCACGCGGCGCCGCCCCAGTTCCTCTCGCTGCACGTCTGGTCCTACGGCATGTACCAGCGGGGCGAAGGGCGGGACGGCGGCAAGGAGGAACACCGGGCCGAGACGATCCCGGTGATTGTGCTAAAAAGCAATCCCCCCTCTCCCTCTGGGAGAGGGGCCGGGGGTGAGGGTTCGGAGCTTGTCCCGATCGAAGCGCCGATGTTCGGCAAGCCCGGCACGGAAGCAACGTGGCAAGCGGTGTGCGACGGTGTGTACGAAGAGATGAAGCGGCTGAAGTGGAACGACACGCGGCTCTTACTCGGCACGTCCGGCGACACCTGGCCCAGCGAAGAAACGGTCTCGTTCTTCCAGAAGATCGCGCCGCGGGCCCAGTGGCGGGTCCTCACGCACGGCGGCGGCTGCCCCCGGTGGGGCGTGAGCGATCACGAGCGAATCCAGCCCAACGGCATGGTCGTCGGCTATCTCGAAATCGCCCGGCGGCTCGAGAACCACCGCGTCAAGCTGCCGGAGCACCCGGTCCCCTGCAACGCCCGGGACAAGGTCGGCTCCCACCCGCTGACCTACCGTGGCCTGCCGATGATCAACACCATCGTCACCAATTACGACGGCATATGTTGGAAAGGCATCGACTATTGGACGTTTGTTACGGAAGGAGGAATGAAGCGCAACGCCCTGAATTCATACGTCCACTTCGGCAACATGGTGGGCGGCACGCCGCGGGCGATTGCCACGCCCGGCGAGCATGGCGCGGTGGCCACCGTGCAGTACGAGATGCTCCGCGAGGGTTTGCAGGAATGTGAAGCGGCGCTGGCCGTGCGGCGGCGCCTGGCCCGGCTCTATCCGCAGCCGGTGGAGACGTACGACGTGGCGGCGATTTCTCTGGAAGGGGGCTTGCTTCGTTCGAAAAATAAGGACGGCGCCAAACCCAGCGAGCCCCGGGTGCTCGATTTGGCCCTCCTGCTCGATGAGGAAGGCAAGCTGGTCCGCATCCTGCCCACCGCGCGAACCTACAACACGGGCAGGCACTCGGCGGAGTTCGAGGTGGCGGATTGGTCGCCCGAAGCGGTGAAGCTCCAGGCCAAGGTCCACATCGGCGACGACCGCTGGGTGAAGGGCGGCGAGGGGGAATACACGATCTCCTTCGCGCGGGAAGGCGACGCCTACCGCGGCCGCTACGAGGGCCGGTATCGCGGAATCGAACGAAAGGGCGCCGTGAGCGGCGCGTTCGTCCCGCAAGGGCTTACCGAGAAAATCGGTCAGGCCCCGCCGGAAACCGACCTCAGCCGCCGGGCCAAGGCCGCCATCGACCGGGCCAGCGCCGCCATGCAAGCCAGCGCCCGCGGCGGAGGCGGAGACATCGCCGCAGCGGCGCGAGAACTGTATGCGGTGGCGGCCGAACTGGCGAAAGCGGGCCCGAATTAGGGAACCACGGATGAAGGGAACCGCAGATGGACGCTGATACGCCCATTCGGATATCAAGGCGGGCGGCAGGGACCAATCTACCGCTCAGTCTGCCTTTCGTGCCGGGCCGATCGGCTCGGCGTGCCGGCAAGCCGATTGCCGGCACGAGTCTGATTGTAATCCCAAATCGCCGCAGGAG
>Ga0180438_10005111_pt1 | contig 18443 bp, 15 predicted proteins | sample SS_ome_12_FD_132455 | JGI IMG/M metagenome (GOLD analysis project Ga0180438, IMG submission 132455) | Hypersaline lake sediment archaeal communities from the Salton Sea, California, USA - SS_3_D_2 metaG | ecosystem: Environmental > Aquatic > Non-marine Saline and Alkaline > Hypersaline >...
GCTCTTTGGGACTTTGCGTGGTCAGGGCGCTGGAGTCCCCAACTTGTTGGGGTATCCACGCGCAAAACCCGAACAAGTTCGGGCCTCCGACACGCTATCCCGCGAAATCCCAGAGACCCATAATGATAAGTCGGGGTCGGTGCAACGGCTTTGTCTTGCGGTTCCCATCATATATGGTCACTCTCTTGATGCTTGGTGTCAGCTTATCTCAGTGCGGGGTATCCACCTCCTCGTATCAGATAGTCTCGGGGCAGTGCCCCGGCCTCGCAATCTGGAGCCGCGAGGCTGGCCCATCCGGTTCGCAGTGCGGTTGACAAGAAGACAAATGCCTGCGAGAATCCTAGCGGCAGTCAGAAACGTCTCTGCGCCATGGGGTAGAGGAACTGATCTTCTGCTCTCTTTCAGGGATACGAATCCAATGCATATAGAATCTCGTAGGTTATATCTTGCTCGTTGAAGATCGAGAAACCATCTGCGCCACCTGCACGGCATATCTCCAACTGGGTGATGAGCTGCCCCGGCGTCTTGGGTGACGTGCTCCCCAAGCTGAGAGAAGTCGCCACCGACAGTCCTGGAACTATCCGCTCGAAACCTGGCAATGCTTGCCACTCTGCAAGGTATTGCTGCAATCTATCGTTCTCGCTAGGTGCAAAATAGGCCATCGGCATAACCTGATCGATGTATCCTCCCGCCAACCAATCGTCCCAGTTCTGCAGATGGCTCACCGACCCGCCCTGACCAACTATGACTGCTGCCGTGAGCTTTACGCTTGGTCTAGAGGCCTTCAACCGCTGGTAGACGCTCTGCACTGTGTTCGGTATGTCAGAGGGACTGAAGAAGTCAGCTGGATCCACGGGGTTGTACGGCGGAGGCGCAAAGTAGCGAATGTAGTCCAGGTGCACTCCGTCCACGTCATAGTTCTCCGCCATCTCAAGCGCCACGTCCCCGACAAACCGCCTGACCTCGGGCAGGGAGAAATTGAGCCAATGAAAGTAGTCGGGGATGCCATACACTGCGGCAACGTCCCACTGGGGATACCTGCTCCTAAACTGATAGTCCCCCGGAGCTGCCCCAACAGCCCACCAGACGTGGACTTTGAGGCCCCTGGCATGTGCCTGTTCCACAACGTTGGCCAGCGGGTCATAGTGCGGCGTGATATAGGATGGATGCGGCAGTAGTGCGCTGTTGTAATACACTGTTCCGGCGCCAATATAGTAGATGACGGTGTTGAATCCACCCTGAACTGCACGATCCAACTTCTGACTCAGACTCCCACTCAACCACGTCCACATTGCACGTGTGACTTCCTCATCCGATGACATACGCCCTGAGATCACAAGGGGAAGCTGGATCGCACGATCCAGTTGCAGAGTGCCGCTCTGCACACTAGTGACACGCAGTTCCTGCGATGGGGCGCGATCAATCTGGGGTATCTCTGCCCCTTGTCCGTAGGATTTGGACCCACCCGGGTTTGCGAAAGCAAGCAGAACGAACAGAGCGACGAGCATCAGTCCCTTCAGTAATGGTCTCACCGAACTAGAGCGATTCTCTGACATGATCAATCGACTCCCTGTATCGATAGGTTCGGGGCAGTGCCCCGGCCCCGCAATCTGGAGCCGCGAGGCTGGCTCATCCGGGTCGCAGTGCAATGGGCAAAGACAGGATGGGTCTATCTCCAACCCTTGCTCCTTGCCATGCCTACTATCCTTTGCTGCTCATCTCCGATAGCAGGTGTTTCTGGGCGAGTCTGGCCCAGGGAAAATCAGGGGAGGAGATGCGGTTTGACTTGAGGACCTTGTACAAGCTGTGTGATGCAATGGATCACCCAGCACCGCAAAAGGTCGCCCAACGCCGCCCGTTTTACCACTATGCCATTTTCAGTCTAGCACATGGGGATGTACAAGGCAATAGGTCTTTGGTACTAACCCCTCCTACTCCGTGGACTTGCTCAAATCGTCGTCTGGCTGGACGGAATCGAGCAGTTTTTCGACGTCAGGCCACGGGAGTCCCGCCCAGCCGAAGCGGTCCCAGTCTACGCACCCGTGTTCGTCGAACTGGACGCCCTCGGCTTCAAGCAGCGTCTGCTGAAGGCTGGGGCCATCCTCCCAACCGGCGGTGGCGACGTACCCCTTGCTGTTGATAACGCGATGCCACGGCACGTCGGAGCCCTCCGGAAGGCTGTGCAGCGCCCAACCAACGGTGCGCGCGGCGTGGGGATGGGCCAACATGCGGGCAATCGCCCCGTACGAGGTAACCTTGCCGGGCGGTATCTGCCGCACCAGCAGGTAAACCTGCGCGAAGAAACCAGCCGTCGCTGTCTTTTTCACTGTCTCTGTCACCAGATCAAGAGCTGGCCGTGCTCGTGTTATGCCAGTATGCCATTGACTAGAGCATCTCGAGAAACGCCGCCACGCGCTCCTTTATGGTACCCTCGTTGTAGAGGCGTGCGTCGGACATGTCCGCCTCCAGAATCAGGACGGGGAGGCCCAGCTCGTCCCGCAACCTGTCCCGCACCTCGTTCTGGGTGATGGAGAATGGCTTGCAGGAATGGTTGGCGTGCATCACCATCCCATCGACCTGGAAGCGGGAAGCCAGGTCAACGATGGTGCGCAGCCGTGTAGGCAGGTCTATGTTGATGAATATGCCGGTATAGGCCTGCGCCATCCCAACGAATGGTTCCTCAGCGTCGAGTTCGACCGTCCAGGCGTTGGTGTAGGTGTCGGCGACGAAACAGGCACCAGCGTCCATAAAGGGGCGAAAGAAGCGGTAGAGGCGGTACCAGACGGCGATATTGTCCCAAAGCAGGCGGTATCGCTCGCCGGGCACCGCCCCGATGCCCTGGGCGACCCGCTCCTCGAGCTCGGCCTTCAGGTGGCGGTAGCATTCTGTCGCCTTGGTCGTGCCCCGCAGCGCGACGATGGGAGCCATTGCGATGAACAGATCGGGTGCGTTGATCGGAGAGGGCCGGTGCCGTCCGAACTCTAGAATCTCCTGCCACAGCGTGATCGCCTCCCGCGCGCGGTCGAGCACGGTGTGGAACTTGTCAGGTCTCAGGCGGCGTCCCGTGTGCGTTCCAAGCCAGCCGACGAACTCGTGCAACTGCTCGACGACGTAGGTGATGATGTGGGGTTCGGCCGGGGTGGCGCGCTGGAAAGGGACGTCCAAGATGAAGAGGGGCACATCGTAGAGCGCGGCCAGCGCTTCGTACCACTTGAGGACGGTGCCGCAGATGTTGCTGCAGCAGACCAGCAGGTCGGGGCGCGGCATTCCGCGCAGCGGCGCGTTCCTGGGCTGTTTCACCGCTCCGATGTGGCTGCGGGCGTAGGAGCAGAGATCGGTCGGGTAACCCGCTGCCTCGGCCACCTGGCACAGCCCAACTGCATCGCCGCGCGCGCCGCACAGCGCGCCATAGTTCTCCGGGTAGAGCGTGAGGATGCCCATCGCCTCCATAATCTCGACTGGCGCGCCGCTGGTCACGTACGCCAGTGGCCTGAGCCGTGCCAGCGCCTTCCGCTGGACATAGTAGCGCGTCATCACGCTGTTGATCTCTCTGAGCGACTGGAGGCGTGGGTATGTCGGCATCTCGGTTCTCACTCCGTCGTGATCCAATAGACCGTGGTTCTTCCAAGAGCTCGGTTTCTCATCCAGTAATCATCTCCACAAATGCCTCCACCCGCGTGCGCACCTGGCCGGTCTGGGACGCCTGCTCCAGTTCGACCAGCAGGTTGGGCACTGCCGATTCGTCGAGGGCGTGGGCCATTTGGGCATAGTCGAATCCGTGGGGCTCGCAGAACTTTTGGCGGGCAAAGATGACGCCGTCAGCGCGTCGCTGTCTCACCAATGCCAGCAGGTGGGCCTCACGGGTGCGCTGTGGATGATGCTTGGTCGGCGTGGGGACGAGCGCCAGCAGCCGGTCAGCCAGGGCTTCGAGGGGATGGCTGTCCTCGGCGGCGTCCACCGCGAAATACCGTTCTCCCAGATCCATTAAGTCGCCGACCACCCGAGCACCGGACTGATCCAGCACGTCGAAGAGAACGGGATCTCCCAGCGCTGGGCCGACCAGAAGGACCCGGCGTTTCCTGCCTCCATCGTTGGGGAAGGTCGATGGTCGGCCCAGCAGTTGCGACACATGGTCGTTGTAGGCATCCTTGGGCATCTGGAAGGCAGCGCGCACCAGTCTGTACAGGGCAGGAGCACTCCCTCTATTCTCACCGCCGGGAGGCACCCCAGCAGGGGAGGCTGCTCGGGCGTACAGCCGGCGGACCAGGGCGCGGGTGCGATTGTAGAGCCTGATGCTCTCTTGCAGAGTCTCGTCCGATATTGAGCGGCCAGCCACCGTCTGGATGCGCGCTCGCAGCGACTCGAGTTCCGCCAGGAGATACGCACGGGCGGAGGAACTGTCGAGCCGCAGCGGCATCCCAAAGTGGAACAAGGGGACGTGGGGCACGTTCGGCTGCCAGAGATCGGCCAGTCCTTGCGTCGAGTCGCACGTCTTGGCCAAGGCCATCCCGGCCAGGTGGTCCAAGTCGCCCGCGAGGGCCTGGTCGAGTGCCGAGCCGGCGACCCAGCAGGTAAAGCTGGGCAGGTGGGCGCGAGCGTGCCCGCGATCGTCTGGTGCGTGGAAGATAAACACGGGAGTAAAGCCCGCTGCGTGAAAAAGTTCCTCGGGAACGTAGGCCGTGAGAAAGCCAAGGAGAGATGGCGGGTTCCTTTCGAGTCTCGGATTGCCGGTTTCTGATGCCATAGTAGTGGGTGTCCTGGAACTGATCCGTCTATTCGCGGGCTATTCGCGGGCTACTCGCGGGCGATCAGAGCGGCGCCGATGGCACCGGCCAGTTGAGCCTGCTCCGGCACGACGATCGCGTGCCCCAGTTTCTCTTCCAGCATGCGGGCCACGCCGGCGTTGCGTGCCACGCCCCCGGTCAGCACGACCGCGTCTCGCACCGAGATGCGCCCGACCATCGTGGCGACCCGGGCGGCGATGGCTTTGTGAATGCCGGCGATGATCTCGGCCTTGGGTATGCCCTTGGCGACGTGAGTGACGACTTCCGACTCGGCAAAGACCGTGCAGGTGCTGGAGATGCTGGCGCGACGTGGGGCGGAGAGGGCGATCTGGCCGAAATTGACCAGGTCCTCCTCCAGCGCGTGGGCCATCACCTCTAGGAAACGCCCAGTCCCCGCGGCGCACTTGTCGTTCATCACAAAGTCGAGCACTTTTCCGCCCGGCCCGACCGAGATTCCCTTGCTATCTTGGCCGCCGATGTCGATCACGGTGTGCACACTGGGACAGAGATAGTGCGCGCCCCGGGCGTGGCATGTGATCTCGGTGACGGTGCGGTCCGCGCCAGGGACTTGCACGCGGCCATAACCAGTGCCGACCAAGCGGGCGATTCTCTCTCGGGTGAGCCCTGCGTGCGCCAGCGCCTGGTCCAGCACCTGGATGGCGGCCGCAGCCCGGTCGTATCCGGCGAGAATGACTGCCGTGGCGAGTAGGTCTCCGTCCTCGATGATGGCTGCCTTGGCCGTGATGGCGCCCACATCCACTCCCGCTGTGAACATGGGGCTAATGGTACGCGAATCAGCCCAGATGTCAAGGGGCTATTTGTGCAAGCATCGTCATTGGGCTATAATGTCTGGCTGTCGAGACAAGCCTGGCGGCGAGGAACACGGCGCGCGTGGCGGGGATTTGCGCTTTGACCGACAGCCAACGAGGTTCTCAGCGATAGGAGGATACGGCGATGCGACATCCTTTCGAAAAGACTTTTGCGCATAACCGCTGGGCAATCTTTCTGCCGCTGCTTGTGCTGACCCTGAGCGTGATGGCCGTGTTGAACGTCATAGGAGCGCCACTCAGCACCGAGGCCGCGCCTCAAGGCATCATCTCCTACGAACTGGCGGGCGACGTTCCGACGGCCCAAGCCATCCTTGATTCCTGGGATTCCCGGGCTCGCGTCCACGCTGGCTTCAGCCTCGGCTTTGATTTTCTCTTTCTGGCCGTTTATTCCATCACCATCGCCTATGCATGCGTCTGGGTGGCCCGTGGTTGGCGGGATAGCCAGCGGCAGCCTACCGTTATGGCACCGTTGGGCCTGTTGTTGGCGTGGGGACAGTGGCTGGCAGGCTTTCTGGATGGAGTGGAGAACACGGCCCTGTGGATCGTTCTGTCGAAGGGAGCGGCGTCACCTTGGCCCCAGGTCGCCCGCTGGTGTGCTGTCGTCAAGTTCGCGCTGGTGATCCTGGGCATAGTCTACGCGTTGTTGGGCGGACCCTGGGTGGCGATGGGAAGGCGGACAAAGGAGGAAGAAGTAGTCTGATGGATTCAGGTGTTCGCCTATTTCGTCCGTGCATGGGACATTGTCCTGGGGCGGCTCGCGCACAGGTTCTCCGTTGGTCCCATAGACTGGGACGACCCATACACACCGGCGTCGGAGTGACAACATAAACAATATGAACAAACAACCTAACTCCCGTATGTGCTTTGTCTGCGGCCGGCAGAACCCGGCCGGACTGAAACTGGACTTTTACGAGGATCACGATGCCGAGCAGGTGCGGGTCGAGATCGCCGTCCCCGATATCTATCAGGGCTACCCGGGCGTCGTCCACGGCGGCATTATCTCCGCCATTCTCGACGAGGTCGCTGGGCGAGCAGTGCTTCTGCACGGCTCCGATGATGATCTGATGGCGACGCTCCGCCTCAACATCCGCTTCCGTCGCCCGACGCCTACCGAGACCCCGCTGACCGCCGTCGGCTGGGTGGAGCGGATGAGCGGGGTGGGCGCGCGGGTGGCAGGCGAGATTCGCCTGTCCGATGGCACCGTCACCGCTGAGTGCGAGGCCACGCTGGTCAGCGTGCCCGAGGAGTTCCTCACCCGTTGGGAGGAGGAGAAGCAGTACTGGAAGGTGTACGAATAGCCCCTCTTCTTCCGTGACTCTTCGGCAGGGTCGTGGCCTCCAATGGTTGCTCGTTCAGCCCGCGCGAGACCTGCTCGACGATGTACGCTCCGGCATTTCCGTGAACTGGCGACAAAGTCTGACTGTACCTGTTTACCGCAGAGACCGCTGAGAACGTCAGCATAGCCTCCGGCCATGCCGCTTTCACCTGGTTGCAGAACTCCGCCGACCTGGGTCTGGGCACCAACGATCCGGCCAGCATCAGGTGGACGAGAGCGGGCCTGGGATCGGGGTAGGCGAAGCAGCCGGAGTGCGTTTTAGCTAGCCTGCTCGAAACCGACCATTCTCAGCACACTGTGCAAAAGCACGTTGGCCCCATTTACGCAGTCCTTCCAGTGCGTGAGCTCCTCGGGCGAATGGCTATGGCCACCGACGGAGGGCACAAAGATCATCCCAGTGGGGCACAGCGTCGCCAGTGACTGGGCGTCGTGTCCCGCGCCGGAGGGTAGCGACTTGTGCTTCAACCCCAGGGCCTGAGAGGATGCCTCGATAGTCCGTTGCACCGCCGCGCTCATAGGGGCCGGTGCTATCGCTTCCATCCGCTCGACCTGCAATTCTAGCCCAAAGTGCTTTGCCTGCTCATAGGCTTGCTTGACCAAAGCGCTCTCCAGGCGCTGGAGTTGTTCGTCATCTGGGGACCGAAATTCCAGCGAGACGTCTACAGCAGCCGGTACGACGTTAAAGACACCCGGCTCGAAAGCCATGTTGCCGACGTTGACAGCACATCCACGGTACTCCTGCATCACCATATCCCGAGCGACCAGAGCAAACGCACTCGCTCCTTGGGAAGCATCTCGGCGAGCTCTCATAGGCGTCGTCCCTGCGTGATCTGCCCTTCCCAGGAACCTTAGCCGATAACGGGTGATGCCCACCATGCTCGTCACGATACCGATATCGATGCCGGACCCGGCCAGCCTCGGCCCTTGTTCGATGTGCACTTCCAGGTACCCAGCCAGCAAAGTCGGAGCGCGGCTCGCGGACAGTATGCTTGCCTTGGTCAACCCGCTTTGTTCCAGGGCGTCTATGAAGGCCTCGTGGTTGCCCGGGGAGCTTTCCAGGTCCTCAGGTCGCAGCGTTCCAGCGAGCGCCCGGCTGCCCAGCAGACCGACGTATGCTCCCTCTTCATCCGTGAAATCTATGGCCTCCAGGTTCACGTCCAACGATATGCCTGATTGTTGGACGGTCTGCAGAACCTCGAGCGCACATAGCACTCCCAACGCGCCGTCGAACCTGCCTCCGTTCGGGACCGAGTCCAGGTGAGAGCCGAGCAGTAGAGTTCTTACAGCGGCCCGGTCAGACCGAAGCTGGGCCGAATGGTTCCCCGCGCCGTCAACCCACACCTCCAGCCCCGCTCGTTCCGCCTGTTCGTGGAACCACCTGCGGGCTTGGAGATGGGCCGGGCTGAACGCAGGCCGATGTACACCCCCGTCGGCGGTCTGGCCGAAACGTGCCAGCGCCTCAAAGTTCGCCCGAAAACGCTCTCCATCAACCCTGAGGTCCGAGCCCGAACACCCCGTCCCCGTTGTCGCCACGTTCACCGTTTTCCCCAAGACACCTGCTCTCCTGATTGGGCAGTATATTGTACTTCGCGCGGAAGTCAAGATACGCAGGCTTGTGGTGGCGTCCCCGCTATGCGGATGTCCGTTAGCGACGCAGGTTGACGACAGCAGCACCGATGTGGTATACTACCTTCTAACTGCGCTGCCCTGGTCGACTGACAAATCTTGCAATCAGTGAGGTGACCGGCACTTGGGTCTCAGTTTGGCCAGTTTTTCGCGTCGGAAATGCTCTGTTTATCCCGAATTCTAAGTGCCGGTCACCTTGCTCAGAGTTTTGTCAGTCAATCAGCTGCGCTGCCTGTAGGTTTTTCGCCAAGCTCTCGGCAGGCCCAGGACAGGCGTGGGTTACACTGACTCGAAGACGAACAGCAGGGGCGCGGTTGTGGCTTTCGACTGAGCCAGCTTGTTAAGCAGGTTGGACTAACCTTGCTCTTCGTGCTCACCTTGGCGCTTGTAGTGCGTCGCTTTCCGCTCCCAGTTCTTCCATTTTAGTGAGGCATCTACTCTCGCCGAGGAGAAGACTGAGCATAGGATCTTGACGTGCCGCTATGCAGACAGTATTAGGTTCTGGGTTTCGATCAACAGGAGCCTGTAACCTGAAACCTGCGACCTGAAACACGATAAGGGTATTCTGCATTTGGAAGCAAGAAGAAGACTCGCCAGCGATCCGCATCGACCGCTGTATCACTTCCTCCCACCGGCCAACTGGATGAATGACCCCAACGGCCTGATCCAATGGCAGGGGCGCTACCATATGTTCTATCAACACAACCCTGCCGGTCCGCTATGGGGCACGATCCACTGGGGACACGCCGTCAGCGACGACCTGGTTCACTGGAACGACCTGCCCATCGCACTGTCGCCGACGCCGGGCGGGCCTGACAAGGATGGGTGCTGGTCTGGCTGTGCGGTGGATGACGATGGCATCCCGACCCTCATCTACACCGGCGTCTTTCCGGAGCGGCCGTGCGTCGCTACCAGCAGGGACAACTTGCTCACGTGGGAGAAGTACGCTGGCAACCCCGTGATCGCTGGACCGCCGGAGGGCCTGGACGTCCTGGGGTTCCGCGATCACTGCGTGTGGCGGGAGGGCGACACGTGGTACCAGCTTGTTGGGTCCGGCATTCGGGGTGTGGGAGGGACGGCCTTGCTCTATCGGTCGAGGGATCTGGTTCGCTGGAGCTATGTGCACCCGCTCTGCGTCGGCGATTCGGAGGGTGCGCGCCAGATGTGGGAATGTCCGGACTTTTTCCCGCTGGACGACAGGTACTGCTTGCTGGTGTCTGGTCAACCCGAGTTCCTCCATACGTACTGCTTCCTCGGCGCGTACGCCGATCACACGTTTACCCCAGAGACTCAGGGACTGACCGACTTTGGACTATACTTCTATGCCGCGCAGACGTTGCTGGATGACCTTGGGCGCCGTATCGTGTGGGGCTGGATCAAGGAAGGGCGCAGCGGCGAGGCACAGCAGGCGGCCGGGTGGGCTGGCGTGATGTCTCTGCCGCGTCTCCTGTCGCTCCGTTCCGATGGGCTGCTGGGTATGACGCCTGCACCGGAGTTGGAGGCGCTGCGGGGCAGGCATCACCGATTCACAAATGTCCATCTCACCCCTACATCTTCGGACGTCCTGGGGGACGTCAAGGGAGACTGCCTCGAGATTCTGATTGTGGCTGAATTCGGGCCGGGTGGGGCGGGCAGGTTCGGCCTCAAGGTGCGCTGCTCGCCGGACGGCGAGGAACAGACCCTCATCATCTACGATCGGGAGGTGGGCTGCCTGGCCGTGGATCGGGAGCGATCGAGCCTGGATCCTGAAGTCAGCCGTGGGGTCCAGGAGGGACCGCTTGAGCTTGACGACGACGAATGCCTCAGGCTGCGTGTTTTCCTCGACCGGTCTGTGATCGAGATATTCGCGAACGACCGAGCCTGCCTCACCGATCGCATCTATCCCGCCCGAGCCGACAGCCTGGGCCTGGATCTATTCTCGCACGGTGGCAGCGTGATGCTCAACACGGTCGACATCTGGGAAATGGGGGCTATCTGGCCAAGCAGTGACAGGGCGAAAGAGGAGCGGTAGGAGAGGGTGAGACCGACCACTGTCTCTCGATGTCTATACAGTCCTTCTGTGCGAAAGCTGACCCTGACGATTGATAGGGCTCGAGTTCCAGGTCGCCATCTCGGGTTGGGCACAAAGACAGAAGGCGCAGAAAAGCTCTGCGCCTTCTGTCCCCCCGCCCCGTTTCTTACTAGAGATCAGGAATGGTGCGCCGGAGCAATTCGTATTGCTCCAAAGCCTTTCCCGCTCCTAGCGCCACGCAGGCGATAGGGGCATCGGCTACGTAGGCCGGCACCCCGGTCTCCCGCGTGAGCAGTTCGTCTATCTTCCGCAACATCGCGGTGCCACCCACCAGCACCATACCACGGTCGATGATGTCCGAGGATAGCTCCGGCGGCGTCTTCTCCAACACCGCCTTGACCACGCCGATGATCACTGAGAGCGGTTCCACGAGCGCCTCGGTGACCTCTTCCGAGGTGATGATGATCGTGCGGGGCAGCCCGGCTACCTGGTCGCGGCCTTGCACTTCCATCTCCAAATCCTCTTCCAGCGGCAGTGCTGATCCAATGCGAATCTTGATCTGCTCAGCCGTTGGCTGGCCGATCATGAGGTTGTACTTCCGCCGGATGTAGCCCGCGATGGCCTCATCCATACGCAGACCGGCTACACGGACCGAGTTCGCCACCACAATACCGTTCACCGAGATTACGGCGGCCTCTGACGCCCCGCCACCCATATCCACGATCATGTTGCCGGAGGCCGTGCTTATCGGCAAGCCTGCACCTAGGGCACCTGCCAGCGGTTCGGGTATCAGGTGCGCCCGGCTGGCGCCTGCCTCGAGTGCTGCCTCCCGAACCGCCCGCTTCTCAACGCTCGTCACCCCGTAGGGCACGCTGATCATCACCCGTGGTTTGAACAGCCCCACGCCTCCCGCGGCCTTGCCGATAAAGTACTGCAACATGCGTTGTGTCACGCGGTAGTCCGCGATCACGCCATCGCGCAGGGGGCGTATCACCTCGATGGCCTCCGGCGTGCGACCGAGCATAGCCTTGGCTTCCTCGCCCACGGCGACGATCTTGTATTCTTCGGACGAAATGGCGACGACCGAAGGTTCCTGCAGGACGATTCCCCGTCCCACCACGTTCACCAGCACGTTGACCGTACCCAGGTCGATCCCCAGCTCTTTCCCAAACATTTGCTCTGCCTTTCGATTATTCGCCTTCGCCTGCCATCGGGTACGAGGTCGGCGTGGCGGGTCGCCGCCGGCGGCGCCTGGCTACCTTCAGCCGTACGGCGGAGCGTCGTAGTGCGACCTCGGTCAACCGCCGCTCCTCCGGAGGTATCTCGGCGAGCAATTCCATCGCTCGCTGGCGGGCTTGCTGGGCCCGCTCGATGTCGATCTCGTCAGCTCGCTCCGCGACATCGGCCAAGACGATCACTCTGTCCGGCAGGACGTGCATAAAGCCGCCGTGAATGGCAAAGTAGTATTCCTCCTCGCCCACCCGCGCGCACAGCTCACCATCCGCCAGTTGCGTGATGAGCGGTGCGTGATTAGGCAGAATGCCCAACTGCCCGTCAACGCCCGGTGCCAACACTATGTCAACGTCACCGCTGTACAACTCTCTCTCGGGAGAGACGATGGTCAATTTCAGCCCACTCACTCACATTCTCCCATTTGGGGTTTGTGCCCCGTAACTTGAGACTGGGTTCACATCCGCGGTGCTTTCTCCACTGCTTCGTCTATCGTTCCGACGTAGCTGAATGCGTCTTCGGGCAGGTGGTCGTACTTACCCTCCAGGATCCCGCGGAAGCCGCGTACTGTCTCCTCGATGGAAACGTAACGCCCAGGTTGGCCGGTGTACCGCTCAGCGACGAACATCGGCTGGGAGAAGAACTGCTCAGTGCGCCGTGCCCGGTGCACGGTTAACCTGTCTTCTTCAGATAGTTCTTCGATTCCCAGGATGGCGATGATGTCCTGCAGGTCCTTGTATCGCTGGAGCACTCGCTGGACCTCGCGGGCAGTGTTGTAGTGCTCTTCGCCGACGATGCGCGGGTCGAGGATGCGGGAGGTGGACGCCAAGGGATCCACGGCGGGGTAGATACCCTTCTCGACGATGGCCCGTTCCAGCGCGATGGTCGCATCCAGGTGGGCGAAGGTTGCCACGGGGCCGGGGTCAGAGTAGTCATCGGCCGGCACGTAGACCGCCTGCATCGAGGTGATGGAGCCCCGGCCGGTGCTGGTGATGCGCTCCTGGAGGGCGCCCATATCGGTGCCCAGCGTGGGCTGGTAGCCCACCGCGCTGGGCATGCGCCCGAGCAATGCCGACACCTCCATCCCCGCCATCACGAAGCGGTAGATGTTGTCAATGAACAACAATACGTTTGTTCCCTGATCGCGAAAGTACTCGGCCAGGGTAACGCCGGTCAGCCCGACGCGGAAGCGCACGCCCGGTGGCTCGTTCATCTGCCCAAAGACCATCACCGCACGATCCATCACGCCCATCTCGGTCAATGTGTTGTAGAACTCGGTACCCTCACGGCTGCGCTCTCCGACGCCGGCAAAGACGGAGACGCCCTCGTGGTATTCGGCCATCGTGTACATCAACTCGGTGACGATGATCGTCTTGCCCACGCCAGCACCGCCAAATACTCCCGTCTTCCCACCCCGGGTGAAGGGGGCAACTAGGTCGATCACCTTCAGGCCGGTCTCGTGGAACTCGCTCTGGGTCGACTGATCCTCGAACGGAGGGGCGAGGCGGTGGATAGGATAGTAGTCGGTTGTCTCCACCGGACCTCTGTCGTCAATGGGCTGGCCTAGGACATTGAACAATCGGCCCAGCGTAGCTTCTCCAACCGGCACGGAGATCGGCTTCTGTGTGTTGATCACTGGCATCCCGCGCTGCAGGCCGTCGGTGGTATCCATCGCCACGCAACGCACCCAGTTGTCCGGCAACTGCTGCTCAACCTCCAGCACCAGCCTCTGGCCGTCAACGGGCACTTCGAGGGCAGTGTAGACCTCCGGCAATTGCTCCGGGGGGAATTCCACATCTACCACTGCGCCTTTGACTTGTACGATGCGGCCTTGCGGCTGTTGGGTCATCATATTCCTCCAGTGTGAAATCTCTCTGAATTAGGCTCCACCTGTCGCCTGGGCCAGTGCTTCGGCGCCACCCGCAATATCCAGTAGTTCGAGGGTGATGGCCCGCTGGCGAGCCTTGTTGTAATCCAGTGTCAGGTCGTCAACCAGCGCGGCTGCGTTCTCTGTCGCATTGCGCATCGCCACCATTCGCGCCGCGTATTCGCTGGCGTGCGCCTCCAGTACTGCCTGGTAGATCTGCAGCTCGGTGAAACGGGGCAGGATTGCTTCCAAGACGGTGTGGACATCTGGTTCATAGATGTATTCTAGCACGGGCGCTGGTTCCACGTCTACGATGTATTCTAGCATCGCCTGCTCGTGCTCTAGCGCCGTCAGTGCCGTGGTATGGAGTGGAAGCAGGCGTTGAATGATGGGCTTTTGCACTAGCAGGTTGACAAAGTCGGTACGGGCTATGTATACCTCGTCGGCCCGTCCCTCCAGGAACTCGTCAATGGCGGCGCGGGCGATAGGGGAGACCTCGATCAGGCTGGGCACTGCCGGCAGACCGTGAAACTCGGCCGCGATCTCTGCCCCCATCCGCCACAAGATGTCCCGCCCTCGCCGCCCGACGGTGATATACCGAACTGGCAGGCCGCGTATTTTCACATAGTCCAACGTGGTCCGCACGATGTTCTGATTATAGGCTCCGCAGAGCCCGCGCTCGCCTGATACGAGTACGATGAGCAAGTTCTCTACCGACGGGTGACGAATCAATAGAGGGTGCAGCGTCTCGTCGGTGACTGCACCCAGGTTGACGATGACCTCCCACGACGCGTGGGCGTAAGCTCGCGTCGCCAGTGCCGCCGCTTGCGCCTTGCGCACGTTTGACGCGGCGACCGCCTGCAACGCCCGTGTCACCTGTCCCAGATTTCGGATGCTCTGAATGCGACGCTGGATCTCACGCGCTGTCGCCAATGGCTATTTCCTCCTCCGGCTTGTCTGGGGCGGCCCACGTCTGGTTGAACTTGTCCAGCGCGGCCTGGAGCTTTGTCTCGTTCTCTTCGGTGATCTCCTGATGCTCGACGATGTCGGCGCCGATCTCTGGATGTTGGGTGCGCATAAAGGTGAGGAGGTCCAGCTCATACCTGCGCATACTCCCTACAGGCACGGCGTCGGCGTAACCTCGCGTGCCTGCGTAGATCAAGATCACTTGCTCCTCCACCGGCACCGGTTCATACTGGGGCTGTTTGAGGATCTCGGTCAGCCGGCGACCTCGCTCCAGCCGCCGCAGTGTCGATTCGTCCAGGTCAGAGCCGAACTGGGCGAAGGCCGCCAGCTCACGGAACTGGGCCATGTCCAACCGCAATCGGCCCGCTACCTGCTTCATCGCTCTGATCTGCGCGTCACCTCCCACGCGGGAGACCGAAATGCCCACGTTCATGGCGGGACGGATACCAGCGTTGAAAAGGTCCGTCTCCAGGTATATCTGGCCGTCCGTGATGGAGATGACGTTGGTGGGGATGTAGGTGGCGATGTCGCCCAACTGGGTCTCGACGATGGGCAGCGCGGTCAGGCTGCCACCTCCTCGGTCATCGTTCATCCGGGCTGCTCGCTCCAGCAGCCGTGAATGCAGGTAGAAGATGTCGCCGGGGTAGGCCTCGCGACCAGGGGGACGGCGCAGCAGGAGGCTGACCTGCCGGTATGCCCAGGCATGCTTGGTCAGGTCGTCGTAGATGATGAGAGCATCCTTCCCCTGCTCCATGAACTCCTCCCCCATCGCGCAGCCGGAGTAGGGAGCGATGTACTGGAGCGCAGCCGGCTCTGAGGCGGAGGCGATGACGACGATGGTGTGATCCATCGCCCCGTACCGCTCCAACGTCGCCACCACCTGGGCAACCTGAGCTCTCTTCTGCCCGATGGTCACGTAGATGCAGATCAGGTCCTTATCTCGCTGGTTGATGATGGTGTCCAGCGCGATGGCAGTCTTCCCAGTCTGCCGGTCGCCGATGATCAGCTCGCGCTGTCCCCTGCCGATGGGGGTCATCGTATCTACTGCCTTGATACCCGTCTGCACTGGGGTGTCCACGTTCTGTCGCATGACCACGCCCGGCGCGATGCGCTCGATGGGGCGGTACTTCTCCGTGGCGATGGGACCTTTCCCATCCACGGGATGTCCCAGCGCGTCCACCACCCGGCCGAGGAGGGCGTTGCCCACAGGCACAGACACGATGCGCCCTGTACTGCGGACGGTCTCCCCTTCCTCGATCTCTGTGTAGTCGCCCGTCACGATGATGCCGACGACGCTCTCATCCAGGTTGAAGGCGATGCCGGGCACGCCGCCCTCGAATTCGACCAACTCGCTCATCTTGGCGTTGGCCAACCCTGTCGCGCGGGCAATCCCATCGCCGACCTCGATGACGGTACCAACGTTCACCGTCTCGATGGCTGGTTCGAAGCTTTCGATCTGTGCTTGCAGCGTGGCTGCCAATTCCTGCATGATGTCCTGGGTCGGGGTCTTCTCCATAGCTTACCTCTTGGATGCTACGTACTTGTTCAAAACCAACTCCGTAATCCTGTGGTCATTTCGCGCCTGATTTCTGTGCCAAAGCGCGAATTGATTATGAACAAGTGCTAAGTGGCGGAAGCAGCATTATCTGCCAATGCCTGGTTTTCATAAGGACAGAACGGAGAAATGATACACGATTTTGGAGGATTTGTCCAGCGCGATGGAGAAGCAGGCATGGGAAACAGGCCTGCGTTTTCGGCCTGGGAACTGATGGATCACTCGATATGGCGAGCCTGATTCTGTCCCAATCCCGCTCTCTGACGTCCAGGTCCGCGCAGGGATCACCGCGAAAATCAGTGCCTACGTCGCGGGTACATTACCCTGCCAGGATTTCTTCGATAGCCCCCAATTCGTGGTCCGTGAACTCGAGATTATCCAGGGCTGAGACGCTGTTCTCGATCTGTTCCACGCGGCTAGCCCCCACCAGCGCCGAGGTGATGACTTCCTGGCGCAGTATCCACGCCAGAGCCAACTGGGCCATCGTTTGACCGCGTGCCTGTGCGATCTTGTTGAGGCTGCGGATCTTGGTTAGCTTTTCTTCGGTGACGTCCTCGCGCTTGAGAAACCCGTGCGGCTTGGCAGCGCGGGAGCTCTCAGGGATACCGTCCAGATACTTGCCCGTGAGAAGCCCCTGCGCCAGAGGAGAGAATACGATACAGCCAATACCCTCCTCTTTGAGCACATCGAGGAGCCCGTCCTCGATCCACCGATTGAACATATTGTAGGACGGCTGGTGGATCAGGCAGGGCGTGCCGAGTTCACGGAGGATATTGGCGGCCCTGCGTGTCAGGTCGGGCGGGTATGAGGAGATGCCGGCGTACAGGGCCTTGCCACGCCGGACGACGTGATCGAGGGCTGCCATCGTCTCTTCCAACGGCGTCTCGGGGTCGGGGCGGTGGTGGTAGAAGATATCTACATAGTCCAGTTCCATCCGCTCTAGGCTCTGGTCGAGGCTCGCTATCAGGTATTTGCGCGAGCCAAAATCGCCGTACGGGCCGGGCCACATGCCCCATCCTGCCTTGGTCGAGATGACGAGTTCATCCCGGTATGGGGCCAATTCCTGTCGCAGGATGCGTCCAAAGGTCTCCTCGGCAGATCCCGGCGGTGGGCCGTGGTTGTTCGCCAGGTCGAAGTGGGTGATGCCCAGGTCGAAGGCACGGAGAACCATAGCGCGGGCGTTCTCAAAGGTGTCCACCCCGCCAAAGTTGTGCCATAAGCCAAGCGAAATCGCTGGCAGCTTGAGGCCGCTGCGACCACAGCGATTATAGCGCATCTCGTCATAGCGTGCAGGTGATGGTGATGCAGTCATCGTTGCCTCCTTTGTCGTCTGGTTGGTGTCAGTGGTCAGCCCTGCTGCGCCCATCCGGCGCCGATCTGCTCAAAGCGACGGTGCAGCTCCTCGACGGCCTCAGCGGCGATGGGAAGCTCGCTCTCGACCCACGTGAGGTTGGTTTTCATATGCTCGGGGTTGTGCGTGCCGACGATAATCACGTCTACGTCGTCGTGGGCAAAGGTGAAGCCCAACGACAGCAGGATGCGGTGCTCGGGTGCCTCGGGGATAGGTCCCAGGGCTGCCATCTCCTTGGCCCGCTCAAAGTAGACGTCGGCATAGTCGCTGGGACTCTCCGACGCGCCCCACGCGCCGTTGGCGATCGGGCGCTTGGCGATGATGCCCATACCTTTGGCCTTTGCCCTCGGAAACAGGTGCGTGCGGGCGCGCTGGTCAACCAGGTTGAAACTGGTCTGCAGCGTGTCGAACAGGCCGCTTTCCACGGCCCACGCGGCAGCCTCGTTGTCGCCGCTGTAGCCGACGAAGCGGGTCTTGCCTGCCTGCTTGGCGTCCAACAGCGCCTCGATGACATCGCCCCGCTCGAGGATATCCACCCCGCACGAGTGTAACTGTACCAGGTCGAGGTAGTCGGTCTTTATCCGTACCAGGCTCCGGTCGATGCTGTCCCTGATTGTCTGGGCTGTCCACTCCTCGCCTTCGTACCCGCCGGCAACGTGACCGCACTTGGTAGCCAGGACATACTCCTGGCGGCGGTGCGCGACCGTACGGCCGATCAGTTCCTCGCTGATGCCGTAACAAGCGGCGGTATCCAGGAAGTTGATGCCTCCGTCGAGCGCAGTGTTCAGCACCTGAGCGGCCTGTTTCTCATCGGCCAGCGTCAGCCGGTGCCCGATTTCGGCCAGTCCTGCCCCCAGACGGCTCACCTCAAGATTCGTGTTGCCAAA
>Ga0180438_10005113_pt1 | contig 18438 bp, 11 predicted proteins | sample SS_ome_12_FD_132455 | JGI IMG/M metagenome (GOLD analysis project Ga0180438, IMG submission 132455) | Hypersaline lake sediment archaeal communities from the Salton Sea, California, USA - SS_3_D_2 metaG | ecosystem: Environmental > Aquatic > Non-marine Saline and Alkaline > Hypersaline >...
GACGATCCTCGTCGTGGACGACGAGCAGAACATCATCGAGTTGGCACGCCGGTACCTGGACGGGGAGGGGTATCGGGTCATCGGTGCCGCCGATGGCCGCGAGGCTCTATCGCAGGTGGAGGCTGCCCAACCGGCGCTGGTCGTCTTGGACCTGATGCTCCCGGAGCTGAACGGCTGGGAGGTGTGCCGGAAGCTACGGGCAGACTCGGACCTACCCATCATCATGCTCACCGCCCGCTCAGATGACGTGGACAAGATCGTGGGACTGGAACTGGGCGCCGATGACTACATCACCAAGCCGTTCAATCCGAGGGAGCTGGTGGCCCGCGTGCGCGCTGTGCTACGCCGCGCCCAACCGCCGGCCAAGACGGATCGGCTGACCGTGAACCAGTTGACGCTTGACCCTGCTGCCAGAGAGATCGCCGTCGGCGGCCAGCCGGTGCGCTTGCGCAGCAGGGAGTTCGACCTCCTGCACACGCTCCTGCAGCACCGCAATATCGTCCTCTCCCGTGATCAGTTGCTCAATCTGGCCTGGGGCTATGATTACTACGGCGACACCCGCACTGTGGACGTGCACATCGCCCAGGTGCGGCGCAAACTGCAGGGAAGCGGCGTACATATCGAAACGGTGCGCGGCATCGGCTACAAGCTGGTGGCCTAGAGGAGCGACCAGCACATGTTCACTTCGCTGCGATCCCGCCTCATTGCCTCCTATGTCTTGATCATCCTGCTGACATTGGCCATTGCCGCTGCCACGCTGCCGCTGCTGCTGCGCGGCTATCAAGACCAGGCCTCCTGGGCCCGTCTCGACGACCAGCTCGCTCTGAGCCGTCGCGCCGTTGTGGACCTCTGGCGTCAGAACCTCACCGCGGCCGAGATCATAGCCAGGCTGCCGGAGGATGCCGCGGGCCCCGACGGTCGGCTGCTTCTCCTGGACGGCAGCGGGAAGGTACTGGCCGACACCGGTCGCTTCCTGACCGGCCAGGAGATCCCCCAAGCCACCCGCCGTCGCAGGCCCGGCACTCAGCATTTCTACGGCGAGTTCCGCACACCCTTGGGGCAACGTATGCTCTACGTTGCCACGTTCATCTTCCCTGGCCAAACCCAGCGCTCGCCGATCCTGGCCCAGATCACCCCCTCAGCCAGCCTGCGGGCCATGGCCGATCTGGGGCGGAGGCTGCTCGTGGCCGGCGGGGTGGCGCTAGCGGTGGGACTGCTGCTGGCGCTGCTCTTGGCCCGCTCTATCAGCCGTCCCCTGGCGCGCATCAGACATGCTACTGAAGAGCTCGCCCGCGGCAATCTGGAACACCGTCTGGAGGTCACAGGCCCGGCCGAAGTGCGCGATCTGGCCGAGCGCTTCAACGACATGGCCAACCAGGTCCGCTCCTCTCGCCAGGCGCAGCGAGACTTCGTCGCCAACGTCTCCCACGACCTGAAGACGCCACTGACCTCCATCCAAGGTTTCTCGCAGGCCCTGCTGGACGGAACAGCAGCCGATGACCGTTCCCGACGGGAAGCCGCCCGCATCATACACGACGAGAGCGCGCACATGAACAGGCTTGTAGAGCAACTCCTCGAGCTGGCCCGCTGGGACGCCGGCCAGATCGGGGTGCGCCGAGAACCCGTTGCCCTACCTTCTGTCCTCAACACCTGCGTCGAGCGGGTGGCTTGGCGGGCCACAGAGAAGGGGATCACTCTGAACGCAGAGGTCGACGAGGGTCTGCCCTTGCTGTCAGCCGACGCCGACCGCTTAGTGCAAGCCTTCACAAACCTCCTGGACAACGGACTGACCTACACGCCGTCCAGTGGTTCCATCACTCTGGAGGCCCTGCCCGTAGAGGATGGCTCTGCCGTGGAGGTGCGTGTGACCGACACAGGTCCTGGCATCCCCGCTGAGGAGTTGCCGCGCATCTTTGAGCGCTTCTACCGGGTGGACAAGGCCCGGGCAGCCAGCCGTCGCGGGGCAGGGCTGGGGTTGGCCATCGTCAAGGAGTTCGTGGAGGCGCATGGTGGGTCGGTCCGAGCGGAGAGCGTGGTGGGTCTGGGCAGCCGCTTCATCGTGCGTTTGCCGGTCTCGCCAGATCAGCACGGGTGACAGGGGCTCAAGGACCAGTGTTGCCTATCGCCAGCCCGACTGCCTAATGTGGGCAAGTGGCAGGAGACCAAGGCCCTACACAGAGCCGCACAGAGGAGACACAGAGGCGCGCAGAGGGGACGCGGAGCCACGCTGAGCTATTGGCCAGAAACGCCCAACTGCGGCCCGGTCAGCCACCAACGCTGAACCTTGGCAGCCTGGATCGCTACGATTGTTGATTGGGAAAGGATAGCGCATGGAGAGGGAGCAGTTCACAGAGAAAGCGGAGCAGTTCCTGGTCGAGATGGAGCGAGAGTACTACATGGTGGGCGCCGGCCGCAAGGAGCAACTGGAGCTCGCCGCCATCTTCGATCGCTACCCCGGCCTTTTCAGCCGGCAAGCCGTGGACGCACGCCTGAAGGAGCAGGAAGGGGCTAGCGATCCCACCACCGCTCGCTATTTGGCCGGCTTCGCTGCCGATGGCTTCCTGGAAAACGCGGTCAAAGCACTGAGCGAGGAGATCACCAATCGCGAGCTGGCGGCCACTGTGGAATGGGACGAGGAGCAGGTGCCCTACCGTCAGGTGCGCTTGCTCCTGGCCCAGGAGGCCGATATCACGCGCCGGCACGACCTGCACCAACGCCAACTGGCCGTCACCGCACAGCAGCACGACAGCCGTGCCGATCGGCTGCGCCGTCTGCACGAGGAGGCTGCTTCCCTGGGCTTTGCCGACTACGCCACTCTCTACGAGACCCTGAAGGGACTGGAGCTATCGACCCTGTCCGAGGCCATGGGCCAGCTCCTGGAGGACACCGAAGCCGCCTACGGGGAGCGACTGGAGAGCGCTTTGGCAGATGCCAAGGTACATCCGGACGGTGCCGACGTGTCGGACATCGCCTACTGCTTCCGCGCCCCCCAGTACGACAGATACTTCCCCGCCAGCAAGATGGTGCGCAGCCTGCAGCATACCATGTCAGGGATGGGCTTGATGACTGGCGACAGTTTCGGCTTCATCCTGGACCTGGAGGCACGTCCCAAGAAGTCGCCACGTGCCTTCTGCTCGCCGGTGCTGGTGCCCGAAGAGGTGTACCTGGTGATCAAGCCTCAGGGCGGCAGCGACGACTACGACAGCTTCTTCCATGAAGCGGGGCACGCCACGCACTACAGTCGCATCTCCCCCGACGCACCCTGGACGCTGCGCCATCTGGGCGACACAGACATCACCGAGACCTATGCCTTCCTGTTCCACTACCTGGTGCACAACGCCCGCTGGCTGCGAGACATCCTGGGACTCCCGCTCGGCGCAGCGGAGGAGTTCCGTCGTTTTGTGCTCTTCAAGAAGACGTGGTTCTTGCGCCGCTACGGGGCCAAACTGGATTACGAGCTGACCCTGCACGGTGGCGATCCTGGGGAGACGTGCGAGGCCTACGTACCCACACTGGCACAGGCCATGCAGGTGCAGATCGCCTCCGAGAACAGCCTGGCCGATGTGGATGATGGCTTCTACGTGGCCCAGTATCTGCGGGCCTGGATCTTCGAGGCGATGCTGCGCCAATTCCTGGAGAAGGAACTGGGTGAGACCTGGTGGGCTAACCGCGATGCCGGCTGGTTCCTGCGCGACTGGTGGTGGCGGGGACAGAAGCTGCCGCTGAGTGCACTGGCCAGGGAGATCGGATACGAGGGGCTGGATGCCCGCCCGCTGATCGGGGAATTGCTGGGGGAATGGTGAGAGGAACATCCCCAGTCTCTGCTTCGTCTGTTGTATAGCCCGGGTGAGCCCCTGTCCTCCCATGCGTTGTCTACTGAGGGCAGAGCGAAACGGTGCCTAGCTGGACCCTGGCGGGCGAAGCCGGGAACAGGCCATGCCTGGCTCACCGAGACCGAGGATGTCAGGGATCAGCAACCCACCCGCCTCGGCGAACCTGGGTCACACAGCGCCAATGCCGTGTTGCAGCAACAGGAAGACGCCACTACATGATTAGTGAAGAAAGACTCTATACCCTTGCCGAGCAGCAGATCCGCCAGATGCAGCGACTGAGCAGGACGCAGGCTCTGCGCAAGCTGCAAACGATGGGTCCTGAACTGCTCGAGGCCATCACGGCGATCCTCTTCGAGAGGCAGGGGTATGAGACCTTCGCTGCCCAGGCCAGCGCCTTCGAGGGCGTGGATGTCGTGGCTACGAAAGAGGGCTGGACGGTTGCCGTGCAATGCTGGCGTTCTACCCACGACGTAGGCCTGCCAGCCGTGCGCGGTCTGTACGGTGCCATGCTCCGCAGCCAGGCGGACGAGGCCTATCTGGTCACCATCGCACATATCAGCGAGCAGGCCCGGGTATGGGCCGCTGACAAGTACATCCACTTGATCGATGGCCCAACGCTGGTCGATTGGATCAAGCACTCCAGCATGGCATCCCCTGGCCTCTTTGCCGGTGTGCGAGTCCCCTATGTGCTTCTGGGGGCGCTGGCTGCCCTGGCGTTCACCGTCTTGGTTCTGGCCGTGATCGTGGCCTATCCTCAGATCTCCGAGCGGCTGGGTATCTCCCTGCGACCCACCGCCGCCTGGGTGCCCCCCACGGTCAGCAACCCGCAGGTGGCGGCCTACACACCCACCGCCCCCCTTCCCACGCCGGGCGCCCCAGAAACGGTCGCGGTAGCAGCGAGCGCAACCCCGACAGCGGAGCCCTCTCCACTGCCCAAGCCCAGCCCAACGCCAGAGGCCACCGTTTCGCCGGAATGTGCCATTGATGCCGGCTCTGGATTGTACGATTTGTACAACTCAGAGCTTCTGGGTTGCGCCACAACTCCTGTGAACACCGTCTGGGCGGCCTGGCAGCCCTTCGAAGGGGGCTATCTGCTGTGGCGCAGCGACACCGATGCCTCCTACGCCTTCTACGGGTCCAGTGGCGGGAGCTGGTTCGAGGTCCTCGACAGGTGGGACGGGAGCACACTGCCCGATCGCGGCAATCCACCAGCCGGTCGACAGGCTCCTATCCGTGGCTTCGGCTATGTCTGGTCCATGAGCGACGACCTCTTCCAAAACCTGGGTTGGGCCATCGACCAGGAGAAGGGATTCTGCGCCACAGTGCAGGAGTTTGAGAAGGGCTTCCTGCTGCGCAGCAGCACGGTGGAATCCTGCACCCCGGACGGGCTCTTCAATCACGCTCGCACGGCGGCCTGGACTCCCCTCAGCCTGACCGCTCATGCCGGTGGCTGGAGCAATGCGGATCCAGGTGAGTAGAGAGCTGGCCGCACGTACAGGCAGTGAGCCGATTAAGCCGATCGAGCGGATAGGGCGGCTGCCCTAGCATCCCGGTATCAGCCTCCGCGTGCAGCCAGTGGTAAGAACAAGAAGAGGTGTGCCTGATATGGCGTGTACTCGCTCAGGCCACCCTCGGTGCCGAACCATTTGTGCCCCGCTCCATCGACGGCGATAGCATGCACCTCGTTGTCCGCCAGCCCATCGGCCGTCGTGTAGCTGCTCCAGGAGGTGCCGTCGAACTCGCTCACGCCATACTTGGTGCCGAGCCACATGTGTCCCGCCTCATCCTCGGCAACGGCGTACACCCGATTCCAGGCCAGGCCGTCACCCTGGGCATATGTGGTCCAGGACGTGCCATCGAACCTGCTCGCCCCGCTCCAGGTACCAAACCACATGTGTCCAGCTCTGTCTTGGACAGCGTCGTAAACACGGTCGGAGGCGAGCCCATCGGCGGTCGTGTAGGTGGTCCAGGTCGTGCCATCGAACTCGCTGATGCCTCCGCCCCACGTCCCGAACCACTTGTGATCGTCCCGGTCCACAGCCACCGCGTAAACCTCGTCGTGCGCTAAGCCGTCGGCGGTCGTGTAGGTGGTCCAGGTCGTGCCGTCGAACTCGCTGACACCCCCACCCCAGGTGCCAAACCACACGTGCCCTGCTCCATCGACGGCCACTGAGGCGACCTCTCTATGCGCCAAGCCATCAGCGGTCTGGTAGGTGGTCCATGTCATGCCGTCAAACTCGCTAACCCCGCTGTACGTGGCAACCCAGGCTTGCCCAGCCCGGTCGAAGGCGATGTCGTAGACGAGCTCGCTGGGCAGCCCGTCGGCCCGGGTGTGGGCCGTCCAGGTGCTGCCGTGAAACACGCTCACGCCGCCGCCCCAGGTGCCAAACCACATCTGTCCGGAAGCGTCCATGGCTGCAGCCATCAGCTCGTTGTGGACCAAGCCATCGGCGGTGGCGTAGGTGGTCCAGGTGCTGCCGTCGAGCTCACTGACACCACGCGCCGTGCCAAACACCTTGCGGTTGGCCTCGTCCACAGCGATGGCGGTGGTCGCATTGTGGGCCAGGCCGTCTTCCACTGAATAGATGGTCCAAGCCGTACCATCGAACTCACACACACCACCGGAGGCGGCAACCCACATGTGGCCATCGCGGGCCAGAGCCAGGGCATAGGGTCGGCCGTTAGGTAGCCCATCATCGCCAGTATAGCTCTGCCAGGTGCTGCCATCGAAGCGGCTCACGCCGACACTGGTGCCGAACCACATGTGTCCCTCTTCACCCTCGGCGACCGCGTACACGCGGTTGTCGCCCAGTCCATCGGCGGTCGTATAGGTGGTCCAAGTGCTGCCGTCAAAGCGGCTCACACCACCATAGGTGCCAAACCACAGGTCTCCAGCATGGTCCACGGTTGCGGCATAGACGAATCTGTTGGGCAGACCGTCGGCGGTGCTGTAGCTGGTCCACGTGCTGCCATCGAAGGTGCTCACGCCATCGTAGGTGGCAAACCACAACTGCCCGCTTCCATCACAGAGAATGTCGTGCACGTGATCGTCGGCCAGTCCATCGGGGGTGCTGTAGGTGGTCCAGGTGCTGCCGTCGAAGCGGCTTGCGCCGCCGAGGTCGGCGCCAACCCACAGGTCGCCGGCCCCATCGAGCGCCACCGACCTGGTCTGGTTGTTCACCAGGCCGTCGGCGGTGGTGTACTTGATGTAGCTGCCGCTGCTGCGGTCCCAGCGCACGAGACCGCCTTCCGTGGCCGCCCAGACCACATCACCATCCAGCGCCACGTCAACTACGTAGTTCCCGTTGGTGTACGACTGCCAGCTACCGGCAGACCGCGCCTTGGCGACCAGCGGAACGCTCGCTGCCTGCACTGAGGATCTATGCTGCGGAACCTCACCCCAGACTGGCAGGCAACAGAGCAGCAGCAGACCCAGCACCAGACCCCATCTCACGGACAGATATCTTCGCATGGCCCTTCCTCCTGCTTGCACCATCGTTGTGGCCGAGCATCTCCGCCTACGGAGCGCTCAGCGATGCGATCCCGAGAGCACCAATGCCCCATTTCGTCTTTCCAGCAAGCTCAAGCCAGACCGCTTGACTACACGAATCCCATTGGTTGCTGAGGTATGAGCTCTGGGAACCGTCGATCCGCTGCAGTTCCCACCCATTCCGCTGCGGTCTCCTGACCGCCCTCGCCCGCGGCGATGGCAAACACGTAGTCGTTCACCAGACCATCGGCCGTGGTGTAGGTGGTCCAGCCGCTGCCGTCGAACCTGCTCACGCCACTCCCTTCGGTGGCGAGCCAGACGTGGCCCTCCCCGTCTATGGTCGCAGCGGTCATCCGGCTGTCCGCCACTCCCTCTGTGGGGGTGTACTTGACATGACTGCCGTCGCGGCGATCCCATCTCACCACGCCTCCACTGGTAGCCGCCCAGATGAAGTCGCCCCGGGCAGCAACTCCATAGACATAATTCCCGTTGGTGTAGTTGCGCCAGGTGTCAGCACCCGGCGAGAGGGGAGCGCTGTGCGCGCCACTGCTCGATGCCGGACGCCATGCCGACAACAAGGCCAGAACAAGAACCATTGCAGCAGCTAGTCGACCGGCCATGACTCCTTCCTTCTCGTGCCCTTGTGCCGCTCGCCCGAGCGAGATACGAGCTGCCTGTTGCCGAGGCGCCCGTCTACTCGGCCATGGAGACGGCAACGTAGACAGTGGAAGGTGATCGCTCCAGTTGCAGCACCAGGGGCTGCCGGGTCATGGGGACGGCGCTGCGTCCCAGGCAACGGTGGTAGACCGTCGCCTGATCCTCCAGCACGTACACGCCGAAGCCTCCGGTGGCCCGGTTCAGCACCAGGCCCCGCACGAGAACAGGTTGGGTTCCGGCCAGCGGTGGCAGCGACTGGCCCAGCAGATCGCTCGCTTGGTCCGGGGTGAGCGCCAGATACGAGGTCTCCTTCAGCAGGTCTTCCGCGGCAGCGAGCTGCCCCTCGATCACCTCGTGAATTCTGTCACGCTCTAGTCCCTCCCATTCCGCCAGCCGGGTTCCCGAGGGATGTGGGTTGTACCACTCATCCTCGTTGGTCCAGGCGCGGCGATCCTGCCCGCAGGCTGCCAGAAGCCCACAGAGCAGGATGGTGGTGAAAAAGACCCTACTGCTCATCTCGGCGTCTCCTTGTTTGTCGTCAACGACCCAGCATCGGGAGCGAGGGCCGCAGGGGGCCACGCGTGATAGCGACGACAACACGCCCGCCCAGCAGACCACCCTCTCAGCCTCGCCAAGACGTACGGCCCACGATGATCCCGTGGAATGGGGACGTTGGTGCACCCATAGCTAGGGTGTGGGGACAGGTGACCAACAGGGGTTGTCATCCTCGGCAGAGTCGGTTGTCAACTGCACCATGTTCGAGCCGTCAGCATCCATGACATAGATGTTCCGATCCTCCGTACCGTCGGCGAAGGTGAAAGCGATCCGGCTGCCGTCGGGAGACCAGTCTGGGCCCGAGGCCCTCCCGCCTAGATCAGTCAACTGCGCCGGTTGCGAGCCATCACTGTTCATCACGTAGATCTCAAAGCGCAGGTGGCCATTCTTCTCAGAGGAGTAGGCGATGCGCGAGCCATCGCGAGACCAGGCAGGATAGAGGTCATGGTAGCTGGAGGATGTGGTGATCTTCTGCACATTGGAGCCATCCGCGCACTGACCAACAGCAGTAGTGCCCATCGGTAACGCATGCTTCCTCCAGTCCGATTCAGCGAGAGCACACTGCTTCCCCGGGGTGTAGTGTGGTTCCACCTGCCATTCCAGGTTATCAAGCTCGTAGGCACCTGCCGCGGCACGGTACCCCTCTCCTTCCCCAGCGGCTCAGCGAGCTTGGGTGACCAAGGGCAGGAATACGGAAGCCTGAGATGGAATGTACTCGCTCAGTCCAGACTCGGTACCAAACCACCCGTGACTGTCCGCATCGATGGCCACGGACCGGACCCTATCGTCAGCCAGGCCGTCTGCCGAGTTGTAGGTGGTCCATGTGCTGCCATCGAACCGACTCACACCGTGGTTGTAGGTAGCGAACCATAAGTTCCCAGCCTCATCGGTGGCAATGTCCCGCACGTGGTTGCCGGCCAGACCACCGTTCGCGTCGTAGGTTATCCAGGTGGAACCGTCGAACTCGCTCACGCCTGCGCTCCTGGTGCCGAACCACAGGTGCCCGGCCTCGTCCTGAGCAACACAATTGACCGTGTTGTCAGCCAGGCCATCGTCGCTGGTGTACGTGGACCAAGAGGTCCCATCGAACCGGCTCACGCCGCCTCCATAGGTGGCAAACCATAGGTCCCCGGCTTCATCAACGAGTACGGCTGGAACGTTGTCGTTCCCCAGACCGTCGGCCGTCGTATAGGTGGTCCAGGTGCTGCCATCGAACTCGATCACGCCACCTCCCCAGGTGGCGAACCACACATGGCCGGCACCATCAATGGCGATAGCTGAGACCTCCCTGTGCGATAGACCATCGGCTGTGGTGTAGTTGGTCCAGGTGCTGCCATCGAACCGGCTCACGCCGCGCAGCGTGGCGATCCACGCAGTCCCGCTGTCATCGAAAACGATATCGTACACCGCGTCGTCCACCAAGCCCTCATCTTCGGTGTAGATGGTCCAGGTGCTACCATCGAAGCGGCCCACGCCATCACCCCAGGTGGCGCACCACACATGCCCAGCCTGGTCGATAGTGATATCCATCACCTGATTGCCACCCAGCTCATCAGGGGTAGCATAGGTGGTCCAGCCAGCGCCGCCGTCGAACTCGCTCACCCCGCCGCCCCAGGTGCCGAACAATAGCTGCCCCGCCTCGTCCACCGCCACGGCATGAACGTCCTTGGCCGCCAGGCCCTGAGCCTCCGAGAAGGTCGTCCAGGTCGTGCCGTCGAACCTGCTCACGCCGCCGCCGTGGGTGCCAAACCACAGGTGCCCCGCGTGGTCTACTGCGATGCCCAGGACACCCGGATCTGCCAGGCCATCAGCGGTGTCATAGTTCGTCCAGGTGCTGCCATCGAACTCACTGACCCCGTTGCCCAAAGTGCCAAACCACAAGTGCCCGGCCCCATCCACGGCTGCCGAATACATCCGATCACCTGCCAGACCGTCGGCGGTCGTGTAGGTCGTCCAGGTGGTGCCGTCGAACTCGCTCACACCATTGTAGGTACCGAACCACAGATGTCCCATCCCATCTATGACGATGGCGCGCACCACGTTGTTGGCCAGACCATCGGATGTCGTGTAGGAGGTCCACTGGCTGCCATCGTACTTGCTGACTCCGTGATTGGTGCCCAACCAAAGGTTCCCCATCTCGTCTATGGCGATGGCAAAGAGACTGTTGCTGGCCAGCCCATCGGCAGTGGTGTAGGTCTTCAGGGTGCCGCCATCGAGCTCGTGCAATCCCCCTTCCCAGGTACAGAACCACTTGTGCCCTGCTTCGTCCACCGCCACGGCGCGCACATCGTTGTCCGCCAGCCCATCGAGGTTGGTGTACTTGACGTAGCTCCCATCGGTGCGATCCCAGAGCACTACCCCGCCGCTGGTAGCGGCCCAAACATAGTCACCCTCGACAGCCAGGCCCTGTATGAGGTTGGCATTGCTGTGGGTGTGCCAAATGCCCCTGCCTGGTGAGCTGGGAGCCAGTGGAGCGCTTCGTCCCTGCGCAGCCGTACTACAGAGCAGCAGCAGGCTTTGCACGATGGCCCATCGCACGAGAAGTCTTACTTTCATCGTCGTCCTCCCTGTCAGCTACATGAGTCCATGAGCCCGAGCAGATGCACGCGAGGAGAGGCCGCTCTGCCATTGCAGCTGCTCTCTTCCTTCGTTGTCTCGCATCATCTCCCCAACATCTGATCTGCGATCATCAGCGACTGAGCATGGGGAGATAGAAGCGCAGGGGTCCCACAGTGATGTCCACAGCAGCCTGCGCAGTCATGCCATCGCTGTCACTGGCCACTAGCACGATGCGGTGAGGGCCAGGACTCAAGCGGCGGGGAGGGAGATAGACCTCTTCCCCGCTGCCTAAGAAGCCATCGACGTCGGAGCGCCACACCAGCGCAGCGTCGCTCAACACACCATCCTCCAGGTCGTCGCCAGACCCATCGAGGATGATCGGGCGGTTGCCGGGATAGTGACGGGTATCGGGAGGCCGGTGGATCACCACCTGCGGGTAAGCGCCTGGCACGCTGAAGGTATCGTCGGAGTCATCGTGCGCAGTGTGGAAGCCATCGCTGGCCACCACCCGGATCAGCGCCTGGTCGCTCCCGCTCAGCCGATCGGGCGAGGCGACCTGATACTGCGATCCCGTCACGTGCAGGGCCACGGCCTGCCAGATACCGCCGCTGTCCGGGCTGTAGAGGATGTGGAAGTCCAGCTCATCTCCATCGGCATCGGCAGCCTGCCAGGAGATGGTCGGATGGGGCGAAAGCTGCTCACCACCGTTGGGCGCAAGCAGCGTGACTGTGGGCGGATGGAGGCTGGCGATGCGGGCATCGAGCACGACCTCATCCACTGTCAAAGCCACGCCAGCGGCAGCATCGGACCAGGGCAACAGCTCCTGGAAGCCCGCCAGGTTCCCAGGAACGTCGATCACTCTGTCCTCCTGCACGGGCTGCGTGTATAGCGGAAACCCTGCACCGTTCAGCACCTGCAACGAAAACTTCCCGATCTCGCCGGCCGCCAGACTGCGCAGCCGTTGTTCGGCCTGCGCCAGATTGTCGGCGAACACCTGCCCGGCAGGCTGCACGGCAACCTCCTTGATCTGGCCGCTGCCCTCATCGCCGTGGAGTATACCCATGACGGTAACGAGGTCGGTGGCATCCTGGAGCGCTTGCAGGCGCTCGGGAACCGCCGGAGGCAGATCAGGTGCTGACCGATCCGCCGCAGTCCCCGCAGCCGAGAAGCTGAGATTGCAGTTCACGCCATAGCGATTTAGCAGCGCGCAGTAGGTATAGGGATCGATCCAGCGGGGTCGCTGGTAGCCCATCAGGGGATAGGCATCGTCGAGGTTGTCCAGCACCGCCGGCTCGTCCAGGCCCCACTTCCCATAGTAAACGTCCAGGCCATAGTAGCCCCGCTCGTCCACCTCGGCCAGATGGCAATCGGGGAAAGGCCAGGGGTAGTCGGGGTCCAAGGCACCGCCGTCCTCCTCATCGCCCCGGCAGTTAGCGTGCAGCCGTCCCTCCGTATGCCCCAGCTCGTGGGCCATGGTCTGTCCTCCGGAGATGTACCAATCGGGGTAGCTGGAATGGCTGTTGCCCATCTTCACCCAACAGTTGAGGCTGGAAGTGCGAGCAATGCCCCCGGTGCCGGAGGTGTCAATGTCAGGGTCTACCGTGCCCATGTAATGCAGATCGTCGACCCAGTCGCTGGTCCAACTGTTCTTGGAGGCGATCTTGGTCAGCATGCGAGTCTTGGCGTTGTCCTCCCGCAGGTCCCATTCGTCGCCGGCCCAGTGCCAGTCGGGTTTGGTGGTGGAGGTGAACCGCCAGACATCGATATCGGCGATGGGATGCAGTCGCAGCACGTTGTTGTATATGTCCCAGCGATCCGACTCTGTGCCCCACCAGATGATGGGATCCTCGCCGCGATCCCCATCGGGATGCAGATGCATGGGAACCACCACGACGTTGAAGGTCTCGGCCTGATGGAAGGTCACGGCGATGGATATCTCATTGTCGGACTTGTCCTGCTCTGCGATGTGGTCGTCGTGGTTGATTTCGGCGCGCAGGGTGATGGTGCCCGACCGCCAATCGCTGGGCAGGTAGAACCACCAGGACCGGCTGAGATGCTGGCGACTGGCAGTGCCCCACTGCACTGTGATCGGGTTGTTAGCCTCCAGCGGCGATCCGGGAAGATCAGAGCCCCCACGGGTGCCGAAAAGACGGGCGTTCACGTTGCTGATGGTTGGCAGCCAGCTATCCTCCCGGCTCGGATACAGCCGCACGATGGTGCGCCGGTCCTGGACCAGGGGCATGTCGTTGTCCAGGTTCTGGATGCCCTGCGACACCTCGATATCGACGGCTACCAGGTCGTGATAGTGGGAAGGGGTAGGCGTCCGCGTGGGAGCGGGTGTGATGATGATAGGTGGCTCGGTAGGCGTCCGCGTGGGAGCGGGTGTGATGATGATCGGGGGCTGGGTGGGCGTGGGAGTCCGCGTGGGCACAGGTGTGATGACCGTCACAGGCTCAGTGGGCGTGCAGGTCGGCGTCGGTGTTGGCGACCTGGTGGCTGTGGGCGTGCCAGTCGAGGGCACCAGACCGGGCAGGAGATAGTCCTCGGTCTCGCCCAGGTTGTAGCCAGCAGGGATCCCACTGCCATCGGCAGCGGAACCCTGCTTCTCAGCGATTGTTATGCGAATCCAGAGATCCCTGGTTGGATCGGGGTTGAAGGCCCGGAAGGATGGCGCGCTGAACGTGTAGGTGCCGGGGCCGGGCAGGGCGACCGACTGGTTGCGCACGGCCCATTCGGGGACATCCTGACCACCGCACTGCATCACCTCGCCCCAGCTCCCGCTGCGGTTCCAGTCCAACCAGATGTTGACCGTGGCAGAGCTGGGCGCTCCGGGCAGGACGGTGACTGCATAGTGCAGCTCCGTGGTCTGGCAGTGAGCAAAGGAGGCCGGCAGCACCAAGCCGTCATCACCGCCATCTCGATTGGCGACGCCGGCGGGGGGACCGATATTGCTGATACCGTCGGCATCGAAGCCGCCATCGGCCTCATCCTCCGCGCTGATAGCAGTGCCCAGGAAGAACAGCGGGGACTGGTTGTGATGCAGGGGGCCATATGGCGGCGAGCCGGGCCCGAAGACGGTGGGGAAGCGGGCCTGGACGCCCGGATAGGCAGCCATGGCTACCCCCGCCGAGTTGCTGCTGTCGGGGGCGTCGCCCAGGTCCGGCACGCGGCTCGAGGTTGAAGTAGGTGTGTGAGTCGGCCGGCGACCGGTGGGAGTTGGCGTGGACGTGAGGGTCGGGCGCCGCGAGGCTGTTGCGCTAGGCGTCGCACTGGCAGCAGGTTGGTGGACCACGACCAGCTCGGGAGGGCTGGCACTCTCCCGGGAGAAACCGTAGAGCGCATAGGTGGCCGAGCCGGGTCCTCCCATCTCAATGCCGAAGTTGCTGTGCCCACTGTGCCAGTCACGGGTCTGGGCCGTCAAGTCCCAGGTCACCCACTCGTGCCCGCCAGAGGCCTTCGTCGCCAGAGCCGCGGCCGCCACGGAGGGCTTCGTATCCCAGTTCACCGAGCCCTCGTCCCAGGTGGAGGTCAGCCGCCGGACGGTGACGGGCACCCGGCCCGGCTCGCCTGTCTTGTCGCCAACGAGCACCCGGAGGATGGCGCTGCTGATCTGTGTCCCCGCTGGCAGGGATTCGATATCGAAGCGCAGCAAGCTGAGATCCAAGCCGGTAGCGCTGTAACCTATCTTGAGGGTGATTTCGTGACCGTAGGTCTGCTGGGGGGCAGCCGACGAGACGCGAGCATCGGCGCTGGCGATGAGGATTGTGGTGGTAGCCAGCCCACCTGGTGCAAGGGGCGCCGCGGCCATCTCCGCCCGGGGCAATACCCTGCCCGGCAGGATAAGTCCCCCCAACAGCAGGGCTAGCAGACAGACGGCCAGGGCGGTCAGTGAAGAATGGGGCGGCCTGGAGCGACGGTTGCACATAGCGTACCTCCACTGGATGAGCAGTTGGCTGGCTCAGGGGCTTCCGCAGCGGAAATCACCCGCTCTCGCCGAAGCCCAGCATCTTGCTACAAGCTCTGCGAGACCGTTGAGAAGCATTGGCAGGAGCTCAGGCGGCGCCAGCAGCAGAGGCCGCGCCAGCGGGTCTGGGGGTGTCGGTGCCGACGAGGGCCACTGGAGCGCGGGTGAGGAGATGGAGCAAATGGCCCCAGCCTGGCTATTGTACCACGACTCCCAGCACGAGGCAACGCTGGCCCTGCGGCTAGCGGGGCTCCGCCAGCCGCAGGGCCAGGTTGCTGTCAACCTCGAACCCTTAGGGCATATCACCGATCGTCAACCGAACCGCACCGCCAGCGGAGTGCAGAGAAAGTCGGGCACCTACTTCAGACGCCTCCCTCTCCCTTGGTCGCTAGCTGCCAAGCCAGAAGCAGTGCCAGCACCAGAGCAAGAACGAGACACTGTCGCTTTCTCATTTCACTGTCACTCCCTTCTTCGCCTTCTGGGTGTTCTGGGCACGGAACGGACGTCGGAAGTCCAAGCGTTGCTCGGTCATGAAGATGGCCTTGCAGTCGCCGAGCATAGCGCTCATCCAGCGGAGGTGGGGCCGTTGACCACCATCGGCAGGTAGGTCCGCTCCGGCGCCAGGGCCTCGTCATACACGCTCACGCCAGCCCAGGTCGCGAACCACTTGCGTCCGAAGGGCTCGGCACCGATGGCAAAGACAGAGTTGTCCGCCAAGCCATCGACGACGGTGTACTTGATCCAGGAGGAGCCATCGAATTGACTTACCCCGTCGCCCGTTCCAAACCACATACGCCCACCACTGTCCTGGGTGATGGCATAGACGTAATCATCGGCCAGCCCATCGGCGGAGGTGTACGTGGTCCAGGACAGACCATCGAACAGACTCACACCATCCTCGGTGCCGAACCATTTGTGTCCCGCGTCGTCGATGGCAATGGCCTTGACGGCATCGTGTACGAGACCGTCGAGGTGGGTGTAGTTGGTCCAGATGCTGCCATCGAACTCACTCACGCCGCTCTCGGTGCCAAACCACTTGTGCCCCGCTCCGTCTATGGCAATGGCATTGACCTGCTTGTTAACCAGGCCATCGAAGGTCGTGTAGCTGGTCCACGCGCTGCCGTCGAACTCGCACACGCCACTGTGGGTGCCGAACCATTTGTGCCCCTGGCCGTCGACGGCCACGGCATAGACAAAGTCGTTTATCAGGCCATCGGCGGTGTGGTAGCTGGTCCAAGTGCTGCCGTCAAACACGCTCGCACCGCAAACCGTCCCGAACCACTTATCGCCATTATGTTCGATGGCACTGGCGTAGACATGCTCGCAGGCCAGACCATCAGCAGGGGTGTAGGCGGTCCACATGCTGCCATCGAAGACGCTGACGCCGCCGTTGGTGCCAAACCACTTGTGTCCCTGGCTATCGATGACCACGCTTGTGGTGTAGTTGCGCAGCGGCCCACCGGCCATGGGGTCACTGGTCCAGGCGCTGCCATCGAATGTGCTCAAACCAGCGGCGGTACCGAACCACTGCAGACCATCACCGTCGATGGCAATCGCGTTGACCTGCCGGTTCACCAGGCCATCACTGGTCGTGTAGCCGGTCCAGGTGCTGCCGTCGAACACGTTCACACCCCCGCGCGTTCCGGCCCACACTCTACCATCATCGCCTATGGTGACCGAAAACACCAGGTCATTCACCAGTCCATCGGCCATGGTGTAGCTGGTCCATATCCCGCTGTCGAGCCTGCTCAGGCCGCTCTGCGTGGCGAACCACATGACTCCCGTGTCGTCAATGGCGATGTCCCAGATCCTGTTGCTCGCCAGGCCGTCCTGGGTGCGGTAGGTGGTCCAGAAGGTGCCGTCGAACTCGCTCAGGCCACTGGCGGTGCCGAACCACTTGTGCCCCTGGTCGTCTATGGAGACGGCACTAACCTGTCTGTTGGCCAGCCCGTCGGAGGTGGTGTAGCGGGTCCAATCGCTGCCGTCGAACTCCCGAACGCTGCCGTTGGTGCCAATCCACACGTGGCCGTCGTCAGCGATGACGATGTCGTTGACCTGATTGTGCACCGGCTCCTCGGGAAAAGTGTAGGTGCCCCAGCCGCTGCCGTCGAACCTGCTGACGCCGGACAGCGTGCCGAACCACTTATGCCCGTCGCCATCCACGGCCACGGCACGGACGTAGTTGCTCACCAGTCCGTCCACAGCCGTGTACTTCACAGTGCTGCCGTCTGTGCGATTGCGGCGCAGCACACCACCCTCGGTGGCCAGCCACACGCTGTCGCCCTCGACGGCCAGGTCGGTGACATAACTCACGTTCGTATAGACCGTCCAGGCGCCTGTTTGCTCCGCCTCAGGGGAGCGTGATGCAGCTCCATGGCCATGGACCACGGTACTGCCCACCAGCAGGAGACACAGCGATACTGCCCAGAGAACGATCCGTGCTCTTCTTATCATCTCGTTTGCCCTCCGTGTAGCCCTTCTGCGATGGTGGACGGTGCCTGCGAGTGATCAAGGCCTTCGTGAACTCCGTCACAAGCTGTCAGCATGCTGTGCGGGGTGGCCGCAACGTCGCAGGACTATCTACCGCGGGTCGATCAGAACCTTGAGGCACTGCTTACGGATCATCAACTGCAGCCCGGCGCTGATGGCGTTGAGGGGGGGCTGGTGGGTGATCAACGCGTCGCTGTCGATCCTGCCCTCGGCCATGAGCCGCAGCCCCATGGCCACATGCTCAGGCCGTGAGTCGGAAGCTCCCACCACGCGCAGCTCGCCGTAATGGATGACTCGGCTGTTGAAGGTGACGTCCGGATCGTCCTTGGGCAGGCTGGAGAAGAGGCTGACGGATCCACCCTTGCGCGCCAGGTGGATGGAGAGCTCGTAGGCCTCCCGGGTCGGTCCAGCGACGATGACGACATCGGCGCCCAGTCCCTTCGTGCGCTTCTGGACGACAGCAGCCACGTCCTCGCGCCCCCCGTCGATCACGGCGACACCCCGCAGCCTGCGCAGCAGGGACAGTCTGGGCTCCGAACGCTGGGAGATCATCACGTCAGCCGCTCCTAGAGCCTTGGCCAGCTCGGCGTGCAGCGCCCCCAGCGGGCCGCCCCCGATGATCACCACCCGGTCGCCAGCCCTGACCCCTGCCAGTGCCTGGGCGTTGATGGCGCAGCTCAAGGGCTCGCTCAGGGCCGCGGCCTCGTCGGAGACAGCATCCGGCACCTTGAGCACGTTGCCACCCCTGATGGCCAGCGGCGGAATGGCTATCCGCTCGGCAAAGGCGCCGTCGAAGGCCTGGCTAATGGGCTTGGAATGGGGGCACATGTTGCTGAGGCCCAGACCGCAATAGGCACACTCGCCGCACCCCAGGGTGGTGGCCAGGGTGA
>Ga0180438_10005114_pt1 | contig 18437 bp, 17 predicted proteins | sample SS_ome_12_FD_132455 | JGI IMG/M metagenome (GOLD analysis project Ga0180438, IMG submission 132455) | Hypersaline lake sediment archaeal communities from the Salton Sea, California, USA - SS_3_D_2 metaG | ecosystem: Environmental > Aquatic > Non-marine Saline and Alkaline > Hypersaline >...
CGGACGGCTGCGAGCGCTGAGGGGTCGCCCTGGGCGGCGCGGGGAAGAGCATCGGCCGCCGCCTGCACGCGGGCTCTCCCCTCCTCGTGCTCCACCAGCATGGTCGCGAGCGGGCCGCTGTTTCGGGGCATGCCGCGCTCCTGCATGCTCGCGAAGAGCAGGTTCTCTTCCTTGGCATGGTGGCAGCGGTCGGCGAAGTTCCTGAAGAAGTCGAGCATCTTGCCGATCCTGTCGCTATCGACCTTGCCGGTGTCCTCGACTGAGTCCACTTCGCGCTCCGCGGTCTCGAGCACGAGCAGTATGACCTCGTGCTCGCGCTTCAGGATCTCTGTCGGTCTCATGGTCGCCTCCCGGATGCGGTGCGCTGCGGGCCGTATCGCGCTCGGCTCAGCCGGCTTTCCCAGAGTCGCCGTGTCCGGCTCCCTTTGAGAGATGGTGGGATTCTCGTGTGCGAATGCCGCCTTCGAAGTCGGGCCGGTGACTGTCGTCCTGCGCGCAGCGGAGCTTCTCTCCGATGACGTCGTTGAGGAAGGCGAGGGCGGCGGCGCCGTCCTCATCCATGAGCACTTCCTGCAACTGCATGATGTCCCGGGGATCGAGTGAGATGACGGTTCGGCGTGCCTTGAACGCCATCGCTGCCTCCTTGCAGTGCTCCCGGGCCCGGCGACGGCAGGAGCCGGCACCGCGCCGAGCGAATCAGGCGTGTGATTCGGCTTCCAGAGGAGGTATCCTGTGATCGAAGCGATCCAACATGTTGCGCTTATGACCAGCGACATCGAACGGGCTGCGAGGTTCTACACGGAAGTGGTCGGCTTCCATGAGGTGGACCGCCTGGAGACAACGCACAGCGGCACGATCATCTTCCTTTCGCTGGAGGGGGCGGGCACCCAGCTCGAGTTGTTCGGAGGCGGGAAGCCGCGGGACCCTATCGAGGGACGGGAGCCGGTGGGCTATCGCCACATCGCGCTCCGCGTGGACGATGTGGACGCAGAGTGCGCGCGGTTGAAGTCGCTGGGCGTCGAGTTCATGCTCGAACCCACCACCTCCGATGCGAGGTTCCGGCTGGCGTTTTTCCGCGATCCAGATGGGAATCCTATCGAATTGATCAGAGAGATCGGGCAGCGCTAGGAGGGCCGTTCGCATGAAAGTAGTGAGCTTCTCGGCCGGCGGGTACAGCGCCGTCGGCTGGCTGGAGAACGGCGAGGTGGTCGACTTCACGCGAGCGTACACACTCCACTGCATTGCGACTGGGCGTCCGGTCCACGCGGCGGCGCACTCGATTCTACATATGCTTCAGGCCGGCCTGTTCGGCGCCGAGCTGTTCGCGGACGTCCGCGCGTTCGTGAAGCGACATCGCCTGACAAAGGAGCTGCGCGTGCCCGGCGCCCGGCTGCTGGCGCCGATCCCGCGCCCCCCGCGCATCATTGCGCTCGGGCTGAACTATGCCGCGCACGCCGAGGAGACCGGCAAGAAGCCGCCGAAGGATCCCATCTTCTTCGTGAAGGCGTCGACGGCGGTGATCGGGCCGGAGGAGCCTGTCGTGCATCCGAAGGGCGTCGGCCGGGTGGATCACGAGGTGGAGCTGGCGGCCGTCATCGGAAGGGGCGGCAGACGCATCTCGCGCAGGGCGGCGCCCAAGCACATCGCCGGATACACCATTCTCAACGACGTCACGGCGCGCGATATGCAGAACCGCGACCTCGCGACCTCGCGGCCGTGGTTCCTGAGCAAGAGCTTCGACACGTTTGCACCGATGGGGCCGTGCCTGGCCCTCCCGGACGAGATATCGGAGCCGGCAGACCTGGACCTCGTGCTGCGGGTCAACGGTGAGGTGCGGCAGAAGAGCAATACGCGGGACTTGATCTTCAAGGTGGCCGACTTGATCCAGCGGCTGAGCCGACACGTCACGCTCGAGCCGGGGGACGTGATCGCCACCGGGACGCCATCGGGCATCTCACCGGTTCGTCCCGGAGACGTCATGGAGGCGGAGGTCGAGCGGATCGGCGTGCTGCGGAATCCGGTGGTGGGCCAGAGCTAGGCGCGGGCTGCCTGTGGTGAACGCGCGGCAGCGGGCGAGGTGGAGGAGTTCCAGTCCGGTCCGCCGAAGGGGCCAAGGTGCGCTGCGGCGGACGCAGAGAGCGGTGGGTGTTCCCGGAGCGACATTGCTGTGCCGCGAGCACGCCGCCTGGGGCGGTCGAACAGGTGAGGTACGCGTCCGGGCGAGGTACAAGGCGACGAAACCGAGGAGGTGTCAACCATGGCAAAGGTCCTGATCGTCTACCACTCGCTGGGGGGCGACACGAAGAAGATGGCGGAGGCCGTCGCGGAGGGGGCGCGCGGCGTTTCGGGGACCGAGATCGCGCTGAAGACGGGACTCGACGCCAGCATTGACGACCTGCTGGGCTGCGATGCCGTGGCGCTGGGGTCGCCCGACTACTTCGGCTACATGGCGGGCGGCCTGAAGGACTTCCTGGATCGGACCTACTACCCGAGCCAGGGCAAGGTGGCAGGGAAGCCGGCGGCGGTTTTCGGGAGCGCCGGGGGCCCGGCGGAGAACATTCTCCGGGTGTTGGAGCAGGCGCTGCAGTGGTTCAAGCTGGAGAAGGCGGGCGACTCGGTGGGGAGCTCGGGGGGCGTCTCTGCCGGCGCGGTGTCTGAGTGCCAGGAGCTGGGGCGGAAGCTCGCGGAGGCGGCGAAGCGGTAGGTGTGCTCCGGCCCGGCCGGCTGTATGGTTGCCGCGGCGAGGGGCGGTGCGGCGGAGCGCCGCCGGACCCAGGGGAATCGGTATGCGGCTTGGATGCTGCGTGAGCCCGGAGCTGGTCGAGGCCGCGGCCCACGCGGGATATGACTTCGTGGAGTTGTCGGCGGCCGCGCTGCTGCCCGAAGAACCCGAGGAGAGGTTCCTGCCGGTCCGCGAGAGACTGGCGGGTGCGCCCGTCACTGCGGAAGTCTGGGAGCTATCGCCGCCAACCGAGGTCAAGATCTGCGGCCCTCGCGTGGACTGGCCGCGGGCGGCCAGGTACGTGAACACGGCGATACGGCGGGCCGCGGCGGTCGGCGGATCGGTGGTGGCCTTCGCGTGCGGGGAGTGCTGCGACGCGCCTGCCGACTTCAGCCGGGAGAGCGCGCTCGGTCAGGTTACCGATTTCCTGCGCGTCATCGGTGCAGTCGCTCGAAGATATGGGGTGATCGTCGGAATCGAACCGCTCGACGCCGAGTGTTCGGTTCTGGTGAACTCGCTGCCGGACGCGGCGGACCTCGCCAGAGAAGTGAACATGCCCGACGTCGGCGTGCTTCCGAACTGCTCACACATGGCCGCGCAAGGGCACTCGCCATTCGATGTGGTGGATGCGGCCGGGTGGTTGGCGCACGCGCACGTGTCGATGGCGGACCTTGCGCCCGCGCGGGGCGGGCACGACCCGGCAGGAGAGTTCGTCGAGGCGCTGGGGATGGCGGACTACGATGGGCGAATCGGCGTGCAGGCCGACTGGATGGATTCAGGCGAACAGATGAAGCATGCGCTCGAACTACTCCGTCGCTGCTGTGAAAGGAGCCAAGAGGCCTGACATGACCAGACCGGATCGAGTTATCCGCCCATTTCGTGCCGTCCGCTACCAGATACCGCGTGACCGCGACTTGTCCGCCGTGCTGTCGCCGCCCTATGATATCATCTCCGAGGAGATGCAGAGAGCGCTGCACCAGCGCGACGAGCACAACTTCGTGCGTATAGAGCTGCCCATGGGCAGCGCGTCGGAGAAGGGGCCTGAGAGCCGCTACCACCGGGCGGCGGGCGCGCTGAGACAATGGATGGCGGACGGCATTCTCGTTCGAGAGCGGACGCCGAGCTGCTATGTGCTGGAGCAGGAGTTCTCAGTCGGCGGCCGGGCCTGGCGACGGCGCGGTGTGTTCGCGCTCGTGCGGCTGCCGGAGGAGGGGGAGAAGCACGTGCTGTCGCACGAAGGCACGCTGCCGGAGCCAAAGGCGGACCGGCTGCGTCTGCTGAGGGCCTGCCGCGCGATGGCGAGCCCTATCATGCTGCTGTGCGAGGACCCGGACGGGCGACTCGCAAGCCTGCTGGGGCAGATCGGGGGGGAGCCGGACGCGGTCGCCCAGGGCTCCGCGGGGACGATTCACCGCACATGGATTGTGTCCGGGGCGCCGGCGACGGACGCGATCTGTCGCGCGGTCGGCGTCGGGCCGCTGTTCATTGCAGACGGACACCACCGGTTCGAGACGGCGATGTCCTACCGCGAGGAGATGCGACGTGCGTTTCCCGAAGCCCCGGAGGATGCGGGATTCAACTTCGCCTTGGCACTGGTGACGAGCGCACGAGACCCGGGGCTCGTGGTGCTCCCGACACACAGACTCATCTCCGGGCTGGACGAGGCGGCAAGAGAGCAGCTCCGGACGTGCATGGAGCGGAGCTTCGAGGTGCGCGAGTTGCCATGCCCGGATACTGAAGCCAGGGACTGTCAGAGGCGGCTGGAAGAGGCCGAGCCGAACGACCACGTCTTGGGGATGTACTGTGGGGACAGCGTCTACCGCATCCTGGTGGCGCGAGACGAGGCCGTTCCCGGCGACGAGTCGGTGGTGGCTGGCCTGGATGTGAGCGTACTGCACGATCGGTTGGTGGACCCGGTGATGGCCGGCGGCGCCTGCCCGCCGGACGAAGACGGACAAGTAAGCCACGATTCACATGCCACCGGCGTTACTGGGCGGGGCACCCGCCTCACATACACCACCGACGAGCAGCAGGCGGTGGCCGCGGTGGACCGCGGTGACTACGACTGTGCATTCTTCGTCCGCAGGACGCGTGTGGCGGACGTATTGGCGGCCGCGCGCGCCGGGGAGCGAATGCCCGGGAAGTCGACCTACTTCTACCCGAAGGTGCCGGCGGGGATCGTACTCAGCGATGCCTCGTCGGAGCCGGCCTGAGGCACTGCTTCGACCGATGGAGAACCTCACGCCGATGCTAACGCAATACCGTGCGATCAAGCGGGAGCACGAGGGGGTGATCCTGCTGTTCCGGCTCGGCGACTTCTACGAGATGTTCGGCGAAGATGCGAAGGTCGCGTCCGAGGTGCTGGAGCTGGTGCTGACATCGCGGGAGGTGGGAAAGGGGCGGCGCATCCCGATGTGCGGGATTCCCTATCACGCAGCAGACCGGTATGTGGCGCGGCTGCTGGCGGCCGGGCACAAGGCTGCCATCTGCGAGCAAGTGGAGGATCCGAGGAAGACGAAGAAGCTCGTGAAGCGAGAGGTCACGCGCATTCTCACGCCGGGTACGATTGTAGAGGACCACCTGCTGGAGGAGAAGGCGAACAACTATCTCGCGAGTGTGGTCGGCGCGGAGAGCGGGATCGGCTTCGCGGCGGCGGAGTGCTCCACTGGGGAGCTGATGGTGACTGAGTTCGCCGGGGAAAATGCATGGAGCGAGCTGGCCGACGAGCTGGCACGGCTTCAGCCCCCGGAGGTTCTCGTCGGGGAGAACGACGCGCGGCGCGCGGACCTGGAACGCCTCGTGGAGGAGAGCGGCGGGACGGTCGGGGCGTGGGGCGGCGAGGAGTTTCTCGCGCAGACGCCGGAGGAACTGCTGCGGTCGCACTTCGGCGTCAGCTCGCTGCGGGGATTCGGCTGCGAGGATATCCCGCTGGCGGTCGAGGCGGCAGCGGCCGCGGTGGCCTACTTGAGGCGGACGCAGAAGTCGGGGGTCGAGCAGATTCGAAGCATGCACACTTACTCGCGGGACGAGTTCATGGTGGTGGACGCGACCACGCGGCGCAACCTCGAATTGCTCTCATCGCTGCGCGACGGATCGACCCGAAATACGCTCTTGTGGGTGCTGGACGACACCTTGACGCCGATGGGCGCGCGCCTGCTGCGCCGCTGGATCACGGCGCCGCTGCTCGATGTGGTCGCCATAGAGGCGCGTCTGGACGCGGTCGCGGCCTTCGTGGACGACGCTGTGGTGCGAGAACAGGTGCGCAATGCACTGCGACAGGTGCGGGACCTCGAACGTCCCGTCGGTCGCGCCGCAGCCGGGACCGCCGCGCCGCGCGACTTGTCGGGCCTGAGAGACTCACTGGCGCGACTGCCAGGGCTCGCCCAGGTCCTGCGCTCGTCTGCCGAGCTCGCGCTGGAATCCCTTGTCGCCGACTTCGATCCCGTGGACGACCTGTGTGGGCTGCTGTCCCGAGCCTTGCAGGACTCCCCGCCGGCGACCGCGAGGGAGACAGGCATCATCGGCGACGGGTACTCCCCGGAGCTGGACGAGCTGCGCCGGGCGCAGACGCAGGGCAAGGACTGGATTGCGGGCCTGCAGGAGCGGGAGCGCAAGCGCGCGGGCATCAAGTCGCTCAAGGTAGGATTCAACCAGGTCTTCGGCTACTACATCGAGGTGACCCGGCCGAACCTGAAGCTCGTCCCCGAGGATTACCAGCGACGCCAGACGTTGGCGAACTCAGAGCGCTTCATCACGCCCGAGCTGAAGGAGTACGAGTCGAAGGTCCTGGGAGCGGAGGAACGCATTCTCGCGCTGGAGCAGGAGCTGTTCGCCGACCTGCGGCGGAGGGTGGCCGCGGAGGCACCGCGGGTGCAGCGCGCGAGCGATGTGGTGGCGCGGGCGGACGTGCTGACGTGCTTCGCGGAGGTCGCCGCGCGGAACCGGTATGCCCGGCCCGAGGTCACCACCGGTGACGACGTGGAAATCCGAGCGGGCCGGCACCCGGTGGTGGAGCTTACCCTCACCGAGGAGCGGTTCGTGCCGAACGACGCCCACCTCGACTGCTCGGGGAACCAACTGCTGATCATCACAGGCCCGAACATGGCGGGGAAGTCCACCTATCTGCGCCAGGTTGCGCTCATCGTCCTGATGGCGCAGATCGGGTGCTTCGTTCCGGCGGATGGGGCGCGCATCGGTGTGGCGGACCGGATCTTCAGCCGCGTCGGCGCCTCCGACGACCTGGCGACGGGACAGAGCACATTCATGATGGAGATGACCGAGACTGCGAACATCCTGCGCCACGCGACGAGGCGCAGCCTGGTCATCCTCGACGAGATCGGTCGCGGTACGAGCACCTTCGACGGTCTGAGCATCGCGTGGTCGGTGGCCGAACATTTGCACAATGCACCGCATCTGGGGTCGAAGACGCTCTTTGCGACGCATTACCATCACCTGAATGAGCTGGCGGAATCGCTGCCGCGGGTGAAGAATTACCGGATCGCCGTGAAGGAGAAGGGAGATCAGGTCGTCTTTCTGCGGCAGATCATGCCGGGCGGGACCGACCGGAGCTATGGAATCCAGGTGGCGCGCCTCGCAGGGGTGCCGCCGGAGGTGCTGGAGCGGGCGAAGCAGGTGCTGTGGTCGTTGGAGGAGCGCGACCACGTGGACCGAAACGCCCGGAGGTCCGCTCCCGCGCCCCAGCAAAGCGCGCCGGCCGATCAGCTCGCTCTGTTCGGCCGCCCACCGAGCCGGCTGTTGGATGAGCTGCGGCGCCTGGATCTCGACGCACTGACGCCGCTCGAAGCTTTGAACAGACTGGCCGAGCTTCAACGCAAGGCTCGCGAGGAAGCGCCCGATTCGGCGCCCTCGTCTTCGCACGAGCAGCAGAAGGAGGAATAGCAGTGCCGGAGGATCGGAAGCGGATGCATGCGATAGAGAAGGCGCTTGCGGAGGACGAGCGAACCGCGAACCTGGAATCGGTGCATGTGAAGGCCGTAGGGGGAGCGGTCTTCCTGGATGGCGCGGTCGAGACGGAGCAGCAACGTGATGCCGTCGAAGAGGTCGCCAAGAGCGTCGCGGGCGTGAAGTTGGTGCGCAACCGCCTGCAGCTCGATCCCTCCGGCCAGCCCGGCGGTTGGCGAGAGCCACACCATCACGAGGAGGAGGGCTGACGCTCGGCTCAGTCGGACTCCGACTCGCGCCGGCCCAACTCCACCACCGTTGCGCCGGAGTCTCCTTCTCCCACGTCGGCCAATCGGAAAGAGCGCACCAGCGGGTGATCTTGGAGCCGTTCGTGAACGGCCGTCCGAATGGCCCCGGTTCCCTTGCCGTGGACGATGCGAACCTGCTCGTGATGTGCGAGGGCGGCGCGATCGAGGTAACGCTCGAGCTCGTAGAGGGCAGCGTCGACGCGGAGGCCGCGCAGGTGCAGCTCCCTCGGGACAGGTCCACGGGTGACGCTCACCGCGTCGGGCGCCCTGCGGTCGACGCTGATAAGGGATTCGGGGACCTTCGCCAGGTCGCCCATGGGGACCGAAAGGCGAAGAATGCCGACCTGCACTTCGACTTGACCGCCGTCGTCGGGCGGCTTCAAGACGCTTCCCTTCTGTCTCACGCTCTTGACCAGCACCGCGTCGCCGACGCGAAGCTCGCCGACGGGTTCGGGTTCCGGCTCGGGTTGAGGCTCGGCGCCCGCCTCCGCGGTTGCCTCCGCGGCCTCTTCGGAAATGCCGGCGAGCTCCTCGCGCGCGGCCCGCACCACCTCGGCGGGCTCCGGCGGCGCGTACTGCGCGACCTGGGCAACCTCTCGCTCGATGGCCTCCCTCGCCTCCCGCGCTTCCTGCACGGACTGGCGGAGGAGGTTCAGCAGCTCTTCGGTACGCTGCTTGGCGCGGCTTACGATCCGCCGCGCCTCATCGCGCGCCTCCTTGAGCAGGTGCTTCCGCCTGCCCTTTAGGTCGGCGAGCAGCCGTTCGTACTCTCCGCGAGCCTCTTCGAGGTCCACCCGCGCGCGGGCGGCCTCGCGGCGTTCGTGCGCGAGGTCGCGCTGATCGCGCTCCGCACGCTGGATGACCTCGTGGAGGGCGACCTGGTCCTCTCCCATCATCTCCGCCGCCTCCCGAAGGAGGCCTTCGGACATGCCCAGGCGGGAGGCGATGGCGAAGGCGTTGCTGCTTCCCGGGGTGCCGATGCGAACCTCGAAGGTCGGCTCCAGGGTGGCCGGGTCGAACTCGACGCTGGCGTTTTCCACGCCCGGCTGAGTATAGGCGAATGCCTTCAGCTCTCCGTAGTGCGTTGTGGCGATGACGCGGCAGCCGCGCCTCAGCAGCTCGATGAGAATGGCCTTCGCGAGGGCGGACCCTTCGCCCGGGTCGGTGCCCGCGCCGATCTCGTCGAGCAGGACGAGCGAGCCGGCGTCGGAGTTTCCCAGAACATTCACGATCTGCGTCATGTGGGAGGAGAAGGTGGAGAGGCTCTGCTGGATGCTCTGCTCGTCGCCGATGTCGGCGAAGACCTTGTGGAAGACGGCCACGCGGCTGCCCGCCGCGGCGGGGATGTGAAGCCCCGATTGGGCCATGAGCGTCAGCAGGCCGACGGTTTTCAGCGTCACCGTCTTGCCGCCGGTGTTGGGGCCGGTGATGATGAGCGCGTTGAAGTCCTCCCCTACCCTGAGGCTGACGGGGACCACTCCTCCCGCGAGCAAAGGATGACGCGCGTCGATGAGGTCGATCTTGCCGTCGGTGTCGATTTCCGGCGAGACGGCGTCCATCTCTTCTGCGAAGGCCGCCCTGGCGAAGACGAGATCGAGGAATGCGAGGACCTTCATCGTCTGCGATATCTCCTCGGCCTCGGCCCCAACCTGGGCGCTGAGCTGGGCGAGGACGCGCCGGACCTCTCGCTCTTCTGCGGAGCGCGTGTCGCGAAGCTCATTGTTCACCTCGACCACAGCGAACGGCTCCATGAACACCGTCGCGCCGCTGGCGGAGGAGTCGTGTACAATGCCCCGGAACTCGCCCTTGAACTCACTGCGTATCGGCACGCAGTAGCGCCCGCTGCGGAGGGTGACGATGGGATCCTGGATCATGCGCCTGTGTTCGGCCGAGTGGAGGATGGCGTTGAGTCGCTGCTCGATCGAGTCCTGGAGACGGCGGATGCGGTCGCGGATCGCGCGGAGCTGTTCGCTGGCCCCGTCAGCGACCTCGCCCCGGTTGTCGATGGAGCGGTCCACGGCGTCTTCTATCTCACGGAAGACACCGAGCTCCGGGGCCCGGCCGACGACGAGCGGGGCGTCGACCTCGCTGTTCAGCAGGAAGGTGCGCATTCGCCGGGATGCGTAGAGCGTGTCCGCCACCTCGAGCAGGTCCCGCTCGGCGAGCGCGCCCCCGCGGGCAGCGTTGGTGAGCTGGGCCCTGACATCGTGCAGTCCGCCCAGCGGCGCGCGCCCGCCCTCAGCGAGTACTGCGCGCGCCTGGGAGGTCTCCGAGAGCAGCCTGCGGACGTCCGCGGCGGTCTCGGCCGGGTCCAGCCGTTCCGCCAGCTCCTTGCCGAGGGCCGAGGCTGCATGCCCGCGCAGATGTCGGCGGATCGCGTCGTATTCGAGCACTCGGAGCGTTCGGGTGTCCATTCGGGTGAGGTCTTCTCCCGGGCATAGTTTAGCATACGTGGGACGCTGGGCAGAAGGGGAGAAGCGGGAGGTTGGCGGGTCGGGGCGCAGAGTCGCCTGACCGGCACCGCCGCTGCAAGGGCAGGAGGCGGGCTCCTGCTGGACGCTACGGGTGGAGGTCCTTGTCGAAGCGAATGCCGGTCTGGAGATAGCCGAGGGCGGGGTAGAAACGGTGGGCGGTTTCAGCGCGGTGGGAGGCGCTGGTGACGCGGATGTACGAAGCTCCTTCGGAGCGAAGCCACTGCTCGGCGCATTCTACGAGACGTCTTCCGATACCTCGGCGCTGGTGCCGCGGCGCAACGCTCATCCCGGAGATGACGCCGATCTTGCCCGGACGCCCCGGCGACAAGGCGGTGTTCATGGCTGCGAACCCGACGACCGCGCCGCCAATCTCGGCCACCAGGAACTGGTGGTCTGGGGCTTCTGCGAAAGCCCGAATCTTGGCGCGCACTTCGTCGCAGGAGAGCGGATGGCCCCACTCCTCGAAGAGCGCGGCGACGGCCTCGGCGTCGCGCTCTTCTGCGGGTCGGATGGAAACCTCGGTTTCGCCCACGGCGATAGCAGCCTCCCTCAGCGCTCCGAGCGCAGCGCCTCGGTGACCTGGCGGGCCGCCCTCCGCGTGCCATCTTCGACCGAGGCCTCTCCGATCCACATCAGGTCGAGCTGCTCTTGGATGAAGTGGCTCACACGGTCCCACTCAGGAACGTTGGGGGCCTGCTCGGCGTAGGCCAGCGCGTCGACGAAGACGCGCCTCGTGTAGCCCGCGTCCTGGGCGAGGTAGGGGCCATCGGCCACCGACCGGCGAGAGGGCTGTTTCTCGAGCTCGCCGGCCATCGTCTCCTGCGCCCCGGCGCCGAGAAGGAACTTGAAGAGCTCCCACGCCTCTTCGGAGTGCTTCGTGTCGGCGGCGATGGCGTAATTCTCCATGCCGAGCAAGGTCGCGTGCTGCTGCTTCTTGGGCAGCGGGGCGATATCCCACCGGAGCGCCTTGGCCTCCTTCATCTGCTGGATATCCCAGGCGCCGGTCTGGAACATGGCCACCTGGCCGTTGGTGAACATGGCGATGTTCTGGCGGCGGTCGGCAAACGTGGTGGGCGGGCAGACCTTCCACTTGTGGCGCAGATCGACGAGAAACTGGAGCGCCTCCTGCGCCTGCGGTCGATCGAGCAGACAGCGCGTGGCGTCCTCGTTCAGGATCTGGCCGCCATTGGCCCAGATCCAGGGGTAGATGCGCGCGCCCCAGAAGTCGATCACGCAGCCGTAGCGGCGCCTGTCCGGGTCGTCGCTGTGAGCGGTCAGGCGGCGAGCCGCGGCCAGGTAGTCGTCCCAAGTCCACGTCTGGTCGGGGTACGCGAGGCCGGCGGCGTCGAAGAGGTCCTGATTGTAGAAGAGCACGTAGACGGAGGTGTAGCGCGGCAGCGAGTAGAGTCCGCCCTCATGGCGGCACAGCTCCACGAGCTGGGGATAGAAGTCGTCCAGGTCGAACTCAGGGTCGTCGGCAATCAATGGGTCGAGGTCGAGCAGCGCGCCCTTCGCGGCGAGAGGCACGAAGAAGGCGCCGTGGATCGACATCACATCCGGCGGGTTGCCGGCGGCGACCATAGCTTGGAGCTTGTCCATCGCGCGGTCGCCGGGCTCGTTGATGATCTCGACGCGAATGCCCGGCTGCTCTTCTTCGAACCGCGCGCATAAGTCCTGATTGACCGCGAGCTCGCCCGGCCGCGTCCACGTGAAGAGAGTGATCTCCACGCGGCCGGCCCGTGGCTCGCGACCGCATCCCCCGGCGGCCAGCAGGAACGGAACCACGAGCAATGCCGACCAGCGCACGACCTCACGCCCCCTCGTCGCGGCCGGGGCCTGGCGGGCAGTCCGGGTCGGCGGGAACGACGCCGTCGCGCAGCGGACGGAATCCGCAGCTTCGGAACTCCTCGTCGCAGTAGCCCGTCGCATTCGGGTGGCACTTGACGACCATGTACTTGGCGATGAGCGGGAACTGCGGCTTGACCGCGCGCCGGCACGCGTGCAAGAGGTGGCGTATCTCCCACTGTGCGCGGCTGCACATCCGCACGTGGCAGACATGTAGGAGACTGCGGAGGTTGATGGTCCAGATGAGGTTGGTCTTGGTGGCGTTCGGGAGAATATAGCGGGCGTCTTCCTGGGCCTGCTCTGCCTTCTTCCCGGCGGCCTTGAGGCGATCCACGATGTCGCGGTAGTAGGTGACGACCTCGCCGACGATCTCCTCGAAGCGTCCGCCGTCCTCCGCGAGGGAGTCCGGCTTGACGAAGTAGTCCGGGTCGCCCAGGTCTACGTAGCGCTGAGACTGCTGGTTGTAGGAGGAGATGCGGTGGCGGACGAGCTGGTGGGAGCAGGCGCGGCTGATGCCCTCGATGCCGAAGGTGAAGCTTGGGTGCTCGAGCGTCGAGCCGTGCCCCTGCCTGACGAGCTCCTCGAAGAGCCTATTGCGCAGCTCGTCTTTTCCCGCCTTGCGCCAGGCCTCCTCCGGGCTGCCCTTCTGGTAGCAGAGCAGCGCGGCGGCGACGACGATTCGTTCCGCCTCCGGGGTGTGCGCCAAGAGCGTTACTTTCACATGGGCCCTCCAGGCTCGCCGTGGTTCTCCCCTTCAGCGGGGCTGTGCCTCAACCCTTCCCGAAGCCGCCCGGCGCAGGCTCGCATCGGACGCGGGCGGGCGGCCCTTCGTCGAACGAGAAGCGGGCGCCCGCGATGGCGCCGGCGACGTCTGCGGCGGCGCGGATGTGGTCTGTCAGCCTTGACGTCGTGAGCTCACACGGAGCCTCTGCGAGGGCCATCCATACGATCATCTGGTCGGCGAGATGGCTATCGACGGCGCCGCTGGGGTGAAGCTCCGCAACGAGCGCTCGCGCCGCCTCCTCCCCTACCTGCTCGGCGCGCGTTCCGCGCCGGCCCAGGGCGCTCGCGCCGAGCCGGCCGCCCCCCTCGCACTCGGCCCACAGGACGATGCCACAGCCCTCGCTCGGCCCTCGTTGTGCGATCTCCTCTGCTATCTCCGCGCTGCTGTAGCCGGCGGCGTCAAGCACCGCAAGGGCGGCCTTTCGCATCCGAGAGACGATGTGGCCGGGAAGCCCCTGGCTATAGGAGCGGCCCCGGACATGGACGACGGGCCTTCGATGCCCCCAGGTGAATGGCTCGATTGCACCGGAGGGTTCGACCACGACCTCGATCTCTCCGCCGCCTTTGGGATAGAATCCACGCCGGCCGAGCGTCGAATTGACCCGCGGCCCGAGCGCGGCCAGGGCCGGCACGAACACGTGAGCGAAGTAGTCGAACGGGGGTGCAAAGGGGACGTCGGTGCCGCCAACGAGCGTAGAGCGCGACCCTGCGGGGGCCGCAGCCAGGGCCGGCAGAAGGCACTGAAGGATGAGTGTGACGCTGCCTGCCGTACCCACGTCCAGACGTTGGTCCGTCTGGGGGACTATGTGCCCCGGCCGGAACTCGATGGCCCGCGAGCCGATCTCCGCGCCGGCGAGCTCGGCGCTGCACGCCCGCGCCACGGCATTGAGTGCGAGGAGGTGCTGCGGCCGGAGGCCCGGCTTGGGGCGAGCGCCGCGGATGTTCTCGACGCGCACCGGGCGACCGCGGACCGCCGACAGAGCGACCGCGCTGCGGAGCATCTGCCCGCCGCCCACAGCGCCATCTATGACGACAGGGTCAGTCACCGATCTGCTCCGCGAAACGAGAGCGTTTCCCTCACAGAGAGATCACTCGGAGAGTCCGGCAACGAGTTCCTGTGCCTGGTCAACGGCGCCGACGACTGCGTCGATGCCGCGGTCGACGTCGGCCTGGGGGATGGTGAGGGCCGGCTCGATGCGAATGACCTCGGGGTTGTTGAGCGTGTACGCGGCGATGACGCGCCGCTGGGCGAGGCCGGCGATGACGAGGCCGGCAATGTCCGGATCGGTGAACTGGATGCCGATGAGGAGGCCGCGGCCGCGCACGTCAGAGATGATGTCGGGGTGAGCCGTCCGAAGCTCTCGCAGCCGGCCGAGCACGTGGTCGCCGAGGCGGGCAGCGCGCGCGGGGAGGTCGCGGCGCTGGATCTCCCGGATTGCGGCGATCCCTGCCGCGCAGGCGAGAGGATTGCCGCCCAGCGTGGAGGAGTGGAGCAGCGGGTTCTCCTCCAGCGGTCGCCATATCTCGGCAGTCGAGCAGAATGCGCCGAGAGGCATGACTCCGCCGCCGAGGGCCTTGGCGAGGCACATGATGTCGGGCGCGACTCCCGCCGCCTCGCAGGCGAACATCGTGCCGGTGCGACCCAAGCCAGTCTGCACCTCATCGGCGATCAGCAGCGCGCCGGTTCGGTCGCAGGTGTCGCGAGCCGCGGGCAGGTAGTCGTGCGGAGGCACGATGACGCCGCCCTCTCCCTGAATCGGCTCCAATATGACGGCGGCCGTGTTCTCGCCAACGGCCTTCGACAGGGCGTCCGTATTGCCGTAAGGCACGTGGGTAACTTCGGGGACGAGCGGAGCGAACGGCCTGCGGTAGACCTCGCGGCCGGACGCGCTGAGCGCGCCGAGCGTCTTCCCGTGGTAGCCGCCCTCGGCGGCCACGATGCCGGATCGGCCGGTGTGGATGCGCGCCAGCTTCAGCGCGCCCTCGACGGCTTCGGCACCGCTGTGACAGAAGAAGGACTTCTCGATCTCGCCGGGCAAGATCGCTGCCAGCTCGGCTGCCAAGTCGGCCGTGGGTTTGCTGAAGAGGACGCGAGACGAGAGGGACATCCGCGCGAGCTGGTCCTCGACTGCGGCCACCACGCTGGGCGGGCTGTGGCCGAGAGCGAGGGTGCCGAAGCCGGCGAGCAGGTCGAGATACTCGCGCCCCTCCGTGTCCCAGATCGTCGAGCCCTCGGCACGCCACTCAACGGCTTCAAAGCCCATGAACTTGTAGAGGGCGGCGAGTCCGGCGTCGACGTGGCGCTCGAAGCGCGCGATGACCTGCGAGAGGTCGACGTCCTCGGGCCGATCGGCGTCAGTCACTCGCCGTCTCCACATCCTGGGAGGCGAGGCCCAGCTCGGGCCAATCGCGGCCGAGCGCGAGATCGAGCCGGGCGATGGAGAGGTTGAGCCCGAAGATGGCCTGGTTGAGCCGGGTCTTCGCTCCTTCAAGGTTGGCCTCCGCGTCGAGTATCTCGACACTGGTGCCGACACCCTCCTGGTAGCGAATGGTCGCAATCCGCGCGGCCTCTTGGGCTTGCGCCAGCTCTCTCTGGGCGGCGGCGACCTGAGCCCTCGAGGCGGCGACCTGGACGTAAGCGCTCTTCACCTCGAGATCGATTTGCTGCTCGAGGGTCTGGACGTTGTTCTGGGCCTGCTTCAGCCTGGCCTGGGCCTCCCGAATCTCACCGTAGACCTGGCCGCCGTTGAAGAGGCTCCAGCTCGCCACGAGCGCAATGGCCCCGCTGTTCTGAGAGACCACGAAGTCGGTCCCCGGCGCCCCAATCAGCTCTCCCGAGATGACCGTCTGCTCCCGCAGCGTGTAGCTCATGTCGGCCGAGATGAAAGGCTGCCGGGCCGCACGGGCTATCGCCAGTCGGGCTCGCGCGACGGCCGTGTCGGCCTCGGCCGCAAGGAGGTCGGGCCGGTTCGCCAGCGCCTCCTGGCGAAGCGTGTCCAGGTCCGCTTCCTCGGCGGCGAGCGGCCGCGGGGTGCTGAGCTTCGTGCCAGGCGGGATGGACACCCCGAGCACGGCGCTAAGGGTCGCCCAGGCGACGTCGCGATCGGCCCTGGCGGAGATGATGCCCTGTTCCACCCGCGCGCGCCGCGCCTCGGCCGCGAGCACGTCGAACTGCGGCGCGACGCCCGCCTGGTAGCGCAGTCGGGCGACACGGAGGGTCTCTTCGGCGGAATCCACGACTTCCTGCGCGACCTCCACCCCCTGCTCCGCGGTGAGCACCGCGTAGTAGTTCTGACGCACCGCGAAAGCGACCTGCTGGCGGGTGCTGCGATAAGCTCCTGCCGATCCCCGGCGGAGGCTCGCGGCCGCCTCCACTCCCCGCTGCAGACTGCCCGCGGTGTAGAGCGGCTGGGAGAGGCTGAAGCTCGTCTCCCAACTGCTGTCCGAGCTCTGGAAGGAAAATGCCGGCAGGTCCACAGGTGTTACCCGGCGGGCAGTCGCGTCGAGCCGCGGCTGGAGCACTGACTGCGCCTGGGTGAGCAAGGCATCGGTCGCCCTGACCTGCTGCTCAGAGGCCGCCAACTGAGGGTTGTACTCCATGGCGATCTCTATCGCACGCTCCAGGGACAGGGTCTCCGGCACAATGCTGGGGGCCGCCACCGGCGCGGGAGGGGTCTCCACGGCCGCCGCCTGCTCTTGTGCACTGGCTGTTATCCGGCCGCCACAGAGAAGGGCGATTCCCAGCAGCAATGTGGCAGCCACTCGATGTCTCTCAACCATAACGAATATCCTCTCCTCGCACCGCGTGCCCGCCGCCCCCTTTCGCCGGACACGGGACGCTATCGCTTTCTGCGGCACGTTTGGCCTTCCTCCCGACTGCGGGGCCGGAGAGTAGGATGCTGGCGGCCGCGCGCCGAACGCACACATTATGCGGGAGCCCGTCGCTATTCGCCTCGGCGACTTGGTGAAGATGCGCAAGCCCCATGCGTGTGGGGCCAATGAGTGGACCGTAGTGCGCACGGGGGCCGACATCCGCGTGCGCTGCGAGCAGTGCGGCCGCACGGTCCTGATGTCTCGCGCGCGCTTCGTGAGGGCGGCCGTCGGGATAACGCCCGCCGATGCCGAGGACACCGGCGAGGCACGACCGCTAAGCCCACCCGACTAGGTCGCCCCGAGCCTCGCCTTCGTGTAGGCGACCAGGCCGCCCGCCGCAATGACCTGCCGCAGGAACTCCGGAAAGGGCTCCGACCGATAGGTGCGGCCGGTCGTCGCGTCCTCGATGCGCCCCTCGGCCAGGTTCACCGAAAGCTCGTCGCCGTCGCCGATCGCGGCCGCGGCATCGGGGCAGACGAGTGCCGGCAGGCCCGTGTTGATGGCGTTCCGGAAGAAGATCCGGGCGAAGCTCTTTGCGATGACACAGCTCACGCCTGCGCCCTTGAGTGCGAGCGGCGCGTGCTCGCGGGAGCTTCCGCAGCCGAAGTTCTCGCCTCCGACCATCATGTCGCCGGGGTGGACCTTCCTCACGAACTCGGGATCGATATCCTCCATGCAGTGGGCCGCCAGCTCATCGACGTCGGATGTCGTGAGGTACCGGGCCGGAATTATCACATCGGTGTTCACGTTGTCGCCGTAGCAATGGGCGCGTCCGCGCAGCTCGCTCATGACAGCTCCTCCGGGCCTGCGATCCGGCCCAGAACAGCCGATGCCGCGGCCACCGCGGGACCGGCCAGGTAGACCTCGCTCTCCGGATGGCCCATGCGCCCGACGAAGTTGCGGTTCGTGGTCGCCACCGCGCGCTCGCCCTTGGCGAGCACGCCGGTGTGCAGGCCCAGGCACGGGCCGCAGGTGGGGGTGCTGAGGGCGCCCCCGGCGCGGAGGAACATCTCCGCCAGACCTTCTTCGATTGCCTGCAGGTGCACGCGCGGGGTGGCCGGGATGACGATCAGGCGTACATTTGGATGGACCTTGCGGCCCCTGAGAATCTCGGCCGCCATTCGCAGATCCTCGATGCGGCCGTTGGTGCAGGAGCCGATCACAGACTGATCGATGCTGACCTCGCGCACGTCGCCCACCGGCCGCGCGTTCTCCGGCAGGTGCGGGAGCGCCACCTGAAGCGCTATCTGCGAGCAGTCGATCTCCAAGGTGCGCGCGCAGTCCGCGTCCGGGTCGCCTACGACCGCCCGGTACGGCCGGGAGGTGACGGACTTCATAAAGGTTTCGGTGACGGCGTCGGGCGCGATGATGCCGTTCTTCGCGCCCGCCTCGATGGCCATATTGCACATGGTAAGCCGGTCGGACATGGGCAGCGCCTCGATGGCTTCGCCGCAGAACTCGAGGGCCTGGTAGACCGCGCCCGACACGCCGATCCGGCCGATGGTGTCCAGGATGAGGTCCTTGCCGCCG